>Ga0157380_10003034_pt1 | contig 11437 bp, 6 predicted proteins | sample S35metaG_FD_119757 | JGI IMG/M metagenome (GOLD analysis project Ga0157380, IMG submission 119757) | Switchgrass rhizosphere microbial communities from Kellogg Biological Station, Michigan, USA - S3-5 metaG | ecosystem: Host-associated > Plants > Roots > Rhizosphere > Soil | place: USA: Michigan...
CGCGCGGATTGCCGTAGTCGAAGACGTACGTGCCCCAGTCCTTCTGCTCGCCGCGCCGCGGGTCGGCGTACTCGTAGAGCGCCTCGCCGTCGAAGCGCGCGAGCGCCCAGTCGTCCTTCGGGAAGTGCCCGGGCACCCAGTCCATGATCACGCCGATGCCGGCCTGGTGCAGCCGGTCGATGAGGTACTTCAGGTCGTCGGGGGAGCCGAAGCGACTCGTCACCGCGTAGTAGCCGGTGACCTGGTAGCCCCATGAGCCGCCGAACGGATGCTCCGCCAGCGGCATGAACTCCACGTGCGTGTAGCCCAACCACTGCAGGTACTCGATCAGCTCGTCGGCCACGTCGCGGTACCCGCGCCCCGGCCGCCAGGACCCGAGATGCAGCTCGTAGATGCTCATCGGCTCGCTGTGCGCGTTCACCCGCGCGCGTCGCGCCATCCAGTCGCCGTCGGCCCACTCGTGCGTGCTCGTGCTGACGACCGACGCCGTCGCGGGCGCGATCTCGGCCTGGCGCGCCATCGGGTCGGCCTTCATGATCCACTCGCCCCAGGTGGTCAGGATCTCGAACTTGTAGACCGTGCCCGGCTCGAGGTCGGGCACGAAGAGCTCCCAGATGCCCGCGGAGCCCATGCTGCGCATGGCGTGGCCGGCGCCGTCCCAGCGGTTGAACTCGCCGACGACGCGCACCGCGCGTGCACGCGGCGCCCAGACGCTGAAGGCGGTGCCGCGAACGCCCGAGCCGACGCCCCAGTGCTCTCGGTGGTGCGCGCCGAGCACGTGCCAGAGCTCCTCGTGGCGGCCCTCGCCGATGAGGTGCAGGTCGAGCTCGCCGATGGTCGGGGCGAACCGGTACGGGTCGTCGCTCGTCCACTCGTCGTCGCCGTAGGCGGCCCGGATCCGGTAGTCGACGGGCCCGAACTCGCCGGCGCCGGCCCAGATGCCATGGCCGACGTGCTCCAGCTCGAGCACCTCGCCGCCGTCGAGGACCGCCTGCACGCGGTCGGCGAGGGGCCGGCGCGTGCGGATCACGGTGTGCGTGCCGGGGGATCCCGCGACGTCGAACCCGTGCTGGCCGAGGATGGCGTGCGGATCGAAGGAGCGGCCCTCGGCGACCGCCGCGAGCTCGGCGTCGGCGACGGCGGGGCCGGTGCGCGGCATCCGCTCGCTCATCGCGACCCCCGCACGACGTGCAGCACGTGGGCCGGTCTCGTGAAGGCGTCGAGCCGGACGTAGTTCGCATCGCCCCAGTCCCATCGGTGCCCGGTGACGAGGTCCTCGACCTCGAAGCGGGTTCCGGGCTCGAGTCCGATGGCGGCGAGGTCGAGGTGCACGGTGGTCTCCCTCACGGAGTGCGGGTCGACGTTGGCGACCACGATGATCGTGTCGGCGACGCCGTCGGGGGTGAAGCGTCCGTCGAGGTGCTTCGAGTACACGAGCACCGAATCGTCCTCGCTGCCGTGGAACCGGATGTTGCGCAGCTGCCCGAGCGCGGGGTGGTCGGCGCGGATGCGGTTGAGGATGCCGAGGTACAGCGCGAGCGAGCGGCCCTCCTTCTCGGCGGCGGCGAAGTCGCGCGGCTTGTACTCGTACTTCTCGTTGTCGATCGCCTCCTCGGCGCCCGGCCGGGCGACCGACTCGAACAGCTCGAAGCCGGCGTAGACGCCCCAGAGCGGCGCAGCGGTCGCGGCGATCGTGGCACGAACGGTGAACGCCGCGGGGCCGCCGAACTGCAGGTACTCGGTGAGGATGTCGGGCGTGTTCACGAACAGGTTCGGCCGCATGAAGTCCGCCGTGTCCTGCGACACCGACGTGAGGAACTCCTCGAGCTCCTCCTTCGTGTTGCGCCAGGTGAAGTACGAGTACGACTGCTGGAAGCCCACCATCGCGAGCGCCTGCATCATCGCGGGGCGCGTGAACGCCTCCGCGAGGAACACCACGTCGGGGTCGTCGGCGTTCACCGTGCCGATGAGGCGCTCCCAGAAGGCGAGCGGCTTCGTGTGCGGGTTGTCGACGCGGAAGATGCGCACGCCCTGCTTGATCCAGTGCCGGACGATGCGGAGCACCTCCTCGAAGATGCCCTCGGGGTCGTCGTCGAAGTTGACCGGGTAGATGTCCTGGTACTTCTTCGGCGGGTTCTCGGCGTACCGGATCGTGCCGTCGGGCAGCTGGGTGAACCAGTCGGGATGCTCCGCCACCCACGGGTGATCGGGCGAGGCCTGCAGCGCGAGGTCGAGCGCCACCTCGATGCCGAGCGCTGCTGCGCGGCGCACGAACGCCCTGAGGTCGGCGAGCGAGCCGAGGTCGGGATGGATCGCGTCGTGGCCGCCCTCCGCGCCGCCGATCGCCCACGGCGATCCCGGATCCTGCGGGCCGGGGTCGAGCGTGTTGTTGCGGCCCTTGCGGTTCGTGACGCCGATGGGGTGGATCGGCGGCAGGTAGACGACGTCGAAGCCCATCGCGGCGACCCCGTCGAGGCGCTTCGCCGCGGAGCGGAACGTGCCGCTCTTCCAGCGGCCGTCGCGCAGGCGCTTGGCGCCCTCGGACCGGGGGAAGAACTCGTACCAGGCCCCGACGCCGGCGCGCCGGCGCTCGACGAGGATCTCGTGCTCGGGCGTGTCGCTCGTGAGCTTCGCGAGCGGCCAGCCCGCGAACAGGTCGAGCACTGGGGAGTCGATGAGGGCGCGGCGCTCGGCCGCCGTCGCCGTGTCGTCGCGCAGCGCGTTCGCCAGCGCCGTGAGCCGGCGCCGGGCCGCGACGGGCCGCGCCTTCTCGTCGGCGGCGCGGTCGAGCAGGCGCGCGCCGATCTCGTACATGAGCTCCGCGTCGACGCCCGCGTCCACCTTCAGGGCGGCGTCGTGCCGCCACGTGGCGATCTCGTCGTCGAAGCCCGTGACGTGCCAGTGCCAGACGCCGCGCTCGTCGAGGAGCACCTGCGCCTCCCACCGGTCGGTGCCGGCGGTCAGCGGTGACATCCGCTCGTGGCGCACCGCGCCCGACGGGCTCGTGATCACGAGCATCGCGCCGACCTGGTCGTGGCCCTCGCGGAAGACCGTGGCCCGGAAGGGCACGACCTCGCCCTCGTACGCCTTCGGTCTCCACCGGCCGTCGGGGACGGCTGGGGTGACCCCGGTCACCGGGATGCGGCCGGCCTGCACTGCGTGGGTCGTCACGCATCCGACCGTAGCGCGGAATGGGCGTCCGCGTCGCGGGGTTGCCCGTTCACACATTCGACACGCGTGCGACTTAGGGTGGAGCGCGTGAAGCCCATCCGCAAGTTCACCGTCCGGGCCGTGGTGCCCGGCTCGCTCTCCGCGCTCGAGGAGCTCGCCGGCAACCTCCGCTGGTCCTGGCACGAGCCGACGAAGCGCCTCTTCGAGCACATCGATCCCGAGCTCTGGCGCACGTCGCGGCGCGATCCGGTCGCGTTCCTCGGCGAGGTCGACCCGGCGCGCCTCGACCAGCTCGCAGCCGACGGCGGGTACGTGGAGTGGGCCGAGCGCGAGCGGGCGGGCCTTCGCGAGTACCTCTCCGAGCCGCGCTGGTTCCAATCCCTCGGCACGGATGCCCCGCGGCTCGTCGCCTACTTCTCGCCCGAGTTCGGCATCACCGCGGCGCTGCCGCAGTACTCGGGCGGACTCGGCATCCTCGCGGGCGACCACCTGAAGGCGGCATCCGACCTCGGCGTGCCGCTGCTCGGCGTCGGCCTGTTCTACAAGGCCGGCTACTTCTCGCAGTCGATCTCGCCCGACGGCTGGCAGCAGGAGCGCTACCCGGTGCTCGACCCCGACGGACTGCCGCTCTCGGTGCTGCGCCGTCCCGACGGGTCGCCCGTGCAGGTGACCCTCGCGCTGCCCGACGACGCGGCGCTGCACGCCCGCGTGTGGAAGGCGGCGGTCGGCCGGATCACCCTCCTCCTGCTCGACACCGACATCCCGGCCAACGACGACGAGCTGCGCTCGGTCACCGACCGGCTCTACGGCGGCGGCGGCGAGCACCGGCTGCTCCAGGAGCTGCTGCTCGGGGTGGGCGGCGCACGCGCGGTGCGCGCCTACACGGAGCTGAGCGGCGGACCGGCGCCCGACGTCTTCCACATGAACGAGGGCCACGCGGGCTTCCTCGGACTCGAGCGCATCGCGACCCACATCGCCGAGGGACGCTCGTTCGCCGAGGCGCTGCAGCTCGTGCGCGCCGGCACGGTGTTCACGACCCACACGCCCGTCCCCGCGGGCATCGACCGGTTCGAGCGCGGCCTCGTCGAGCGCTACCTCACGAGCTCGCTGCTGCCCGGCGTCGACCCCGCCGACGCGCTCGCGCTCGGCGTCGAGCCCGGCGCCGACCCGGCGACGAGCCCGTTCAACATGGCGGTCATGGGCCTGCGGCTCGCGCAGCGCGCGAACGGCGTCTCGAAGCTGCACGGCCAGGTCAGCCGCCGGATGTTCGGCGACCTCTGGCCCGGGTTCGACGTCGCCGACGTGCCGATCACGTCGATCACGAACGGCGTGCATTCGCCGACCTGGACCGACCCGGCCCTCGTCGGCCTCGCCGAGTCCCGGCTCGGCACGGGCGACACCGAGCACGCCGACTGGTCCAGCGGTGCGCTCACCGACGGCGAGCTCTGGGCGGTCAAGCGGGGCATGCGCCTGCAGCTCGTCGAGGACGCGCGGCGGCGGCTGCGCGCGGCGTGGACGGAGCAGCATCCGGGCAGCCAGGCGCCCTCATGGGTCTCGCGGGTGCTCGACCCCGACACGCTGACGGTCGGCTTCGCCCGGCGCGTGCCGACGTACAAGCGCCTCACCCTCATGCTCAGCGACCCCGAGCGCCTGAAGGCGATCCTCACGAACCCCGAGCGGCCCGTGCAGTTCGTCATCGCCGGCAAGTCGCACCCCGCCGACGACGAGGGCAAGCGCCTCATCCAGCAGCTCGTGCAGTTCGCCCAGCAGCCCGAGCTCCGCGAGCGCATCGTGTTCCTCCCCGACTACGACATGGGCATGGCCGAGCTGCTCTACCCCGGCTGCGACGTGTGGCTCAACAACCCGTTGCGTCCGCTCGAGGCGTGCGGCACGTCGGGCATGAAGGCCGCCATGAACGGCGCCCTGAACCTGTCGATCCTCGACGGCTGGTGGGCCGAGTACGCGGGCGACGACTACGGCTGGGTGATCCCGTCCGCGGATGCCGCGGGCGACGCCGGCGAGCGCGACGCTCTCGAGGCGGCGGCGCTCTACGAGCTGCTCGAGCACCGCGTCGCGACCCGGTACTACGAGCGCGACGGCGACGGCGTGCCCGTGGAGTGGGTGCGCCGCGTGCGGCAGACGCTGACGACCCTCGCGCCCGAGCTCGGCGCCGACCGCATGGTGCGCCAGTACGTCGACGAGCTCTACCGCCCGGCCGCCGAGCAGGCGGCCCGCGTCGAGGCCGACGGCGACCGCGGCGCACGCGAGCTCGCGGCGTTCGGCGCCCGCGTCCGCGCCTCCTGGCCCAAGGTGCAGGTCGTGCACGTCGAGTCGGGCGGCGTCGAGTCGCCGCACGTCGGCGACGAGCTCAACCTGCGCGCCTACGTGGAGCTCGACGGCCTCGCCCCCGACGACGTCGCGGTCGAGGTCGTCTACGGCCGCAGCCGCACCGACGAGTCGATCGAGGGCGCGCGACGCACCACGCTCGAGCCCGACCGGTCGGCGGATGCCGCGAACTCCTCGGGTCCGCGCCTGTACACGGGCACCGTGGTGCTCGATCGCGCCGGCGCCTTCGGGTACACCGTGCGCGTCGTGCCGCGGCATCCGCTGCTCACGTCGCCCGCGGAGCTGGGGCTGGTCGCGGTCGCGGGGTAGTTCGGTCCCTGAGCCCGTCGAAGGGACCTGACGTCGCCCGTTCCCTGAGCCCGTCGAAGGGAACCCTGCGCGTGAGGCTCGCTTCGACGGGCTCAGCGAGCGAGTAGGGGCTCGGTGAGCGGCGCGCCTCAGCGCCCGCGCGCGATCGGCGCGTAGCGGCCGGCGGTGACGGCGAGCAGGTCGTCGGGCGCGAGCTCGAGGTCGAGCCCGCGACGGCCGCCCGAGACGAGGATCGTCTCGCAGAGGATCGCGGACTCGTCGAGCACGGTCGGCAGCGCGGTCTTCTGCCCGATCGGGCTGATGCCGCCCACGACGTAGCCGGTCCTGCGCTCGGCGACGGCGGGATCGGCCATCTCGGCCCGCTTGCCGCCGAGCGCCTGCGCGAGGGCCTTGAGGTCGAGCTGCTGCGCCACCGGGACGATGCCCACCGCGAGCGCGCCGTCGACGTTCGCGAGCAGGGTCTTGAACACGCGGTCGGGGTCGATGCCGAGCTTCTCGGCCGCCTCGAGTCCGTAGGCGGCGGTGCGGGGGTCGTGCTCGTAGGCGTGCGCCGTGAAGGCGACGCCCGCACGGGTGAGCGCGACGGTCGCTGGCGTGCCCGCCGAGGCATCCGCGCGCTTGGCCATCAGGCCTCGCTCTCGAGCCGGGCCGCCGGTGCCGAACGCGGCGTCGGCCGCTCGCCGTCGGCGCGGAACAGGTGCATCGACAGCGGCGGGATCGCGAGCGTTTCGCCGGGCGCGTGCACGGTCGGGTCGTCCATCGGCTCCTCGCCGGAGGAGTCCCAGAGGCGGGAGTAGCCCGTCACGCCCTCGTGGTCGGGCAGCACGACCTCGGTCGCCTCCTCGTGCGCGTGCACGACGAGCAGGATGCGGTTGAACGCCTCGAACTCGGGCGTCGACGCGGCGAGGAACTGGAGCGTGCGCTGCTCGGGGGAGTTCCAGTCGTCGATCGTCATCGTGGTGCCCTCGGCGTTGAACCAGTCCATCTGCGAGGCGCTCGGGATCGTCTCGCCGAACCGGCCGAACCGCACCGGACGCAGCGCGGGGTTCTCAGCGCGCAGGCGCAGGAGCCGCCGCACCGTCGCGAGCAGCCCGGCGTCGCGCTCGTCGTCGCGCCACGCGAGCCAGGTGAGCTCGGAGTCGTGGCAGTAGGCGTTGTTGTTGCCGCGCTGGCTGCGGCCGTACTCGTCGCCCGCCGTGATCATGGGCACGCCGGCCGAGAGCAGCAGGGTGCCGAGCAGGTTCCGGATGCTGCGGCGCCGCGCCGCGCGGATCTCGGGGTCGTCGGTGTCGCCCTCGACGCCGTGGTTGTAGGAGTTGTTGTGGTCGGCGCCGTCGCGGTTCTGCTCCCCGTTGCCGAGGTTGTGCTTCAGGTCGTAGGCCGTGAGGTCGGCGAGCGTGAAGCCGTCGTGCGCGGTGACGAAGTTCAGGCTCGCGAGCGGGCCGCGCTCCTGGGAGAACGTGTTCGCCGAGCCGGCGAGGCGAGTCGCGAAGCGGCCGATGCCGCTGCCGGCCGAGCCCGTCTCGCGCTCGCGGCGCAGGTCGCCGAGCCAGAAGTCGCGCATGCGGTCGCGGTAGCGGTCGTTCCACTCGCTGAACCCCGCGGGGAAGTCACCCGTCTGCCAGCCGCCGGGGCCGACGTCCCAGGGCTCGGCGATGAGCTTCGAGGCGCCGATGACGGGATCCTCGAGCATGCCGCGCAGCAGCGGATGCTCGGGCGTGTAGGCGCCGTGGTCGTCGCGCCCGAGGGTGGCGGCGAGGTCGAGCCGGAAGCCGTCGACCTGGAGCTCCTCGGCGAAGTAGCGCATCGAGTCGAGCACGAGCCGCTGCGGGGCCGCGTGCCCGAAGTCGAGCGTGTTGCCGCATCCGGTCGTGTCGACGTAGCGGCCGTGCGCGTCGTGGCGGTAGTACGACGCGTTGTCGATGCCGCGGAACGAGTACGTCGGGCCGCGACGGCCCTCCTCGGCGGTGTGGTTGTAGACGACGTCGAGCACGACCTCGAGCCCCGCCTCGTGCAGCCGGCGCACCATGCCCGCGAATTCGCGTCGCACGGCGTGTGCGCCGGCGGCCTGTGCTGCGGCGGTCGCGTAGGGCGCGTGCGCCGCGAAGAAGCCGAGCGTGTTGTAGCCCCAGTAGTTCGGCCGGCCCTGTCGCACGAGCCGCTGCTCGGAGACGAACGCCTGCGCGGGCAGCAGCTCGACGGTCGTGACGCCGAGGCCCGTGAGGTACTCGAGCGAGGCGTCGTGCGCGAGTCCCGCGTAGGTGCCGCGCAGCGGCTCGGGGATCGCCGGGTTGAGCTTCGAGAAGCCGCGCACGTGCGTCTCGTAGACGACCGTGTGGTCGAGCGGGACGCGCGGCTTGGCCGTGCCCGTCCAGTCGAAGCCGTCGTCGACGAGCGAGTTCATCGCCACGCCGCGCCACGATCCGTCGGCCGCTGCGGTGAGGCCGCGGGCGTACGGGTCGAGCAGCGTGTGCACCGGGTTGAACGCGTGCTCGACGCCCGCGGGCCCGTCGACGCGCAGGCCGTAGCGGGCGCCCGGCACCAGTTTCGCCGAGCGGCCCTCCCAGACGCCGTGCGAATCGCGGGCGAGCGGCGTGCGCTCGACCGCCCAGTCGAGGTCCCCGTCGGCGAACACGACGAGGTCGATCGACGTCGCGTGCTCCGACCAGACCCGGATGCCGCCGCCGTCGGCGCCCGTGCGGACGCCGAGGTCGTGCAGGGGGCCGGACGCGGACATGCGATCTACAGTAGTTCGTAGTGCAAGCGCTCCCACGCGCGGACGCGACGTGCCGCGCACGGGCCCGAACGGGGGAGGAGGTCCGCCATGGTCTACCTCGACCACGCCGCGACGACCCCCATGCGGCCCGAGGCGGTCGAGGCGCTCACGTCGGCGCTCGCCGTGGTGGGCAACCCCTCGTCGATCCACAGCGCGGGCCAGCAGGCCAAGCGCCTCCTCGAGGAGTCGCGTGAGCGCATCGCCGCGACACTCGGCGCCGACGCCATCGAGGTGGTCTTCACGGGCAACGGCACGGAGGCCGTGAACCTCGCGATCAAGGGGCTGTGGTGGAGCCGGCAGGCGTCGGCGCCGGCCGGTCGCCCGCGGTCGCGCATCCTCGTCCCGGCGGGGGAGCACCACGCGACGCTCGACACGATCGAATGGCTCGCGACGCACGAGGGCGCGGTCATCGACGAGGTGCCGCTCGACGACCTCGGGCGGCTGCGCCTCGACCTGCTCGAGGCCGAACTCGCCCGCGACGCGGCATCCGTGGCGCTCGTGACCATGCTGTGGGCCAACAACGAGGTGGGCACGATCCAGCCCGTCGAGGACGTCGCCCGGCTCGCCGCGCGTGCTGGCGTGCCGCTGCACGTCGACGCGATCGCCGCGTACGGGCAGCTGCCGATCGACTTCCGCGGGCTGCGACGGGCGACGGATGCCCCGCGCGGCGCCGGTCTCGTCGCCCTCAGCGTCTCGGCGCACAAGATCGGCGGCCCGGCCGGCATCGGCGCGCTCGTCCTCGACCGGTCGGCCATCGTCGAGCCGCTCATCCACGGAGGGGGACAGCAGCGGCGCCTGCGCTCCGGGACGCAGGACGTGGCGGCGGCGGCCGGCTTCGCCGCGGCGGCGACGTCGGTGCACGATCGGCTCGATGCCGACGCTCGGCGGATGTCGGCCCTGCGCGACCGCCTCACCGCCGGCGCGGTCGCCGCGGTGCCCGAGGCGAGGCTCTCGGGCGATCCCGATCCCGCCGGGCGCCTTCCCGGCAACGTGCACCTGTCGTTCCCCGGCTGCGAGGGCGACTCGCTGCTGTTCCTGCTGGATGCCGCGGGCGTGGCCGTCTCGACCGGGTCGGCGTGCCAGGCGGGCGTGCCCGAGCCCTCGCACGTGCTGATGGCCATGGGCCGCACCGAGTCCGACGCGCGCGGTGCCCTGCGGATCACCCTCGGGCACGACTCCACCGAGGCCGACGTCGACGCGTTCCTCGCGGCGCTGCCCGCCGCGTACGCGCAGGCGGCGAAGGCCGGGCTCGCGGGCCGGCTGACGTCGTTCGGCCGCTGACCGGGCCGGCCGGGGCATCCGTCGCTCACCGCTGACGCGCCACGGCATCCGCTCGCTTCCTGCTTTTCTCAGGAGATCTGCGGCCGCGGCGTCGCCGCGAGCGGCGTGTCGTCCTGAGAAGCGCCGGTTCGGGCGGGGCCCGTCCTGAGAAAAGGCACGGACCGGTCGACGGGGCCCGTCCTGAGAAGAGGCACGGATCGGTCGACGGGGCCCGTCCTGAGAAAAGGCGCTGATCGGTCGATGGGGGCTGTCCTGAGAACGGCACGGATCGGTCGACGGGGCATCCGTTCAGGCGGCCCTGCCTACACTTGACGGGTGAAGGTTCTCGCAGCGATGAGCGGCGGCGTCGACAGCGCCGTGGCCGCGGCGCGCGCGGTGGAGGCCGGCCATGACGTGGTCGGCGTGCACCTCGCGCTCAGTCGTATGCCGGGAACGCTGCGCACCGGCAGCCGCGGCTGCTGCACGATCGAGGACTCGATGGACGCGCAGCGCGCCGCCAACGTCCTGGGCATCCCGTACTACGTCTGGGACTTCTCGGAGCGGTTCAAGGCCGACGTGGTCGACGACTTCATCGCCGAGTACTCGGCGGGCCGCACCCCCAACCCGTGCATGCGCTGCAACGAGCGCATCAAGTTCGCCGCGCTGCTCGAGAAGGCGCTGGCTCTCGGCTTCGACGCCGTCTGCACGGGCCACTACGCCACGATCGTCGCGGATGCCGCGGGCAACCGCGAGCTCCACCGCGCGAGCGCCTGGGCGAAGGACCAGTCCTACGTGCTCGGCGTGCTCACGACGGAGCAGCTCGCGCACGCGTACTTCCCGCTCGGCGACACGCCCTCGAAGCAGCTTGTGCGCGAGGAGGCCGCCCGCCGCGGCCTGAGCGTCGCGCAGAAGCCCGACTCGCACGACATCTGCTTCATCCCCGACGGGGACACGCGCGGATGGCTCGCCGAGCACGTCGGCGAGGCACCCGGTGAGATCGTCGACCGGACGGGCGCCGTCGTCGGCGCGCACGAGGGCGCGCACGCCTACACGGTCGGGCAGCGCCGCGGCCTGCGGCTCGGCACGCCCGCACCCGACGGCAAGCCCCGGTTCGTGCTCGAGGTGCGTCCCAAGGAGAACACGGTCGTCGTCGGCCCGAAGGCGGCGCTCGCGACGGCGCTCATCGCCGGGTCGCGCTTCACGTGGGCCGGGATGCCGCCGGCCGAGCCCGCCACGCCGTTCGGGTGCGAGGTGCAGATCCGCGCGCACGCCGATCCCGTGCCCGCCACGGCCGTCGTAGCCGACGGCGAGCTCGTGATCACGCCCGGGCATCCGCTCGACGGCGTCGCGCCGGGCCAGACCGCGGTCGTCTACGTCGGCACGCGCGTGCTCGGGCAGTGCACCATCGACCGCACGGTGAGCGCCGTCCCCGTCGAGGCCTGAGCGCCGACATCGAATCGCACGGCGATGCGCGGCGCGTTCGCGCGCGTATGGCGTGTCGGTCCGGGGCATGTCAAGGCCTGTCCGTTGCGGATTCGCGCCGCGTAGATTCTCGCCTGCGCCGACCCCGATGGC
>Ga0157380_10003037_pt1 | contig 11435 bp, 10 predicted proteins | sample S35metaG_FD_119757 | JGI IMG/M metagenome (GOLD analysis project Ga0157380, IMG submission 119757) | Switchgrass rhizosphere microbial communities from Kellogg Biological Station, Michigan, USA - S3-5 metaG | ecosystem: Host-associated > Plants > Roots > Rhizosphere > Soil | place: USA...
CGAGCGCGGCGCCGAAGGCCTCCATCACGCTCATGAGATCGACCGCGCCTCCGCCGAAGCCGTCCCACTCCGCCGGGATCGCGATTCCGAGCAGGCCCATCTCGGCGAGCGCGGCCCACGTGGCCTCGCTCATCCCCTCGGGGGAAGCCAGGGTGCGCTTGCGCGCCTCGAAATCGTAGTCGCGCGCCACGAAGCGCCGCACCGACTCGGCCAGCAGCCGTTGTTCCTCGGTGTAGTCGAAGTTCATGCCTAGAGCCCGAGCGCCATCTTGGCGATGATGTTGCGCTGGATCTCGTTGGAACCCGCGTAGATCGAGGTCTTGCGGAAGTTGCAGTAGCGCGGGGCGAGGCCGGCGGTGGCGAGGTCGAAGCCGGGCGCGTCGCCCAGCGGCACGAACGGCTGCGCGAGCGGGCCCGCGGCCTGCATCATGAGCTCGGTCAGCATCTGCTGGATTTCGGTGCCGCGGATCTTGAGCATCGAGATCTCGGGGCCGGGCGCGCGGCCGCCGCGCAGCTGGTCGAGGAAGCGCAGGTTGGTGACCGCGAGCGCGGTGAGCTCGATCTCGAGGCGCGCCAGCCGGTCGCGGAAGCGCGGATCCTCGATCATCGGCCGCCCGCCCTTCTCGTGGCGCGCGGCGATTTCCTTCAGGCGCTCGAGCTCGCGCCGCGAGGTGCCGATGCGCGCGGTGTTCATGCGCTCGTGGGACAGCAGGTACTTGGCCACCGTCCATCCCGCGCCCTCGTCGTGCACGCGGTTGGCGACCGGGACGCGCACGTCGTCGAGGAAGACCTCGTTCACCTCGTGGCCGCCGTCCATGAGCTCGAGGGGCCGCACCGTGATGCCGGGGGACTTCATGTCGACGAGCAGGAACGAGATCCCTTCCTGCTTCTTCTCGTCCGCGGCGCCGGTGCGTACCAGGCAGAAGATCCAGTCGGCGTAGTGCGCGAGCGTGGTCCAGGTCTTCTGTCCGTTGACCACGTAGTGGTCGCCGTCGCGCACTGCGCGCGTCTTGAGGGACGCGAGGTCGGAGCCCGCGCCCGGCTCGGAATAGCCCTGGCACCAGAAATCGTCGCCGTTGTAGATGCGGGGGAGGAAGCGCGCCTTCTGCTCGGGGGTGCCGAAGCGGATCAGCACCGGGCCGCACATGGCGAGCCCGAAGGGGACCAACGGCGGGGCGCCGGCATAGCCGCACTCTTCGTCGAAGATGTAGCGCTGCACCGGGTTCCAGCCGGTGCCGCCCCATTCCTCGGGCCAGGCGGGCGCGATCCACCCCTGGCGGGCGAGGATGCCGTGCCAGCGCAGCAGCTCGTCGCGCGTGAAGTGGTCGTAGGCCACGACCTTCTCCCGCAGCTCGGCGGGCAGGTTGTCGCGCAGCCATGCCCGGACATGGTCGCGGAAGGCGACCTCCTCGGGGCCGTAGTCGAGGTCCATGCCGAAGTCTAGCCGGTGTAAGCTCCGCTCGTCGCCACGGAGGAGTCATGCGCCGCCCGAGAACCTGGATCGCCCTCGCCGCCCTCGCCTTCGCCACCGCTGCATCCGCCCAGGGGCCCTATCCGTCCCGCAGCATTCGCTGGATCGTCCCGTACACGCCCGGCGGGATCACCGACACGGTCACCCGCGCCATCGCACAGCGCGTGCAGGACGGCCTGGGCCAGCCCATCGTGATCGAGAACAAGCCCGGCGCCAACAGCATCGTCGGCGTGGAGATGGCTGCGAAGAGCCCGCCCGACGGCTATACCGTGCTCACGGTGATCGCCGCCCACGCGGCCAACGCGACCCTCTATGCCGGCAAGCTCCCATTCGATCCGGTGAAGAGCTTCACGCCGGTCTCGCTCGTAGCCTCCGCGCCCCTCATCCTCACCCTCAACAACAACTTCCCGGCCAAGGACGCGCGCGAGTTCATCGCCTACGCGAAGGCCAACCCGGGCAAGATCTCCTTCGGCACCAGCGGCATCGGCTCGGCCTCCCACCTCACCCTCGAGCTGCTGCAGCAGACCACCGGCACCACGATGGTCCACGTGCCCTACAAGGGCACGGGCCCCGCGCTCACCGCGCTCATCGCCGGCGACATCCACATGATGGTGGACGTGCCCAGCTCGATGATGCCGCACGTGCGCGCGGGCAAGATCCGCGCGATCGGCATGTTCTCGTCCAAGCGCGTGGCGAGCGCCCCCGAGGTCCCGACCGTCGAGGAAGGCGGCGGTCCCGCGATCGAGGGCTCGACGTGGGTCATGTTCATGACGCCCGCGGGAACGCCGCGCGAAGCGGTGGCGCGGCTCTCCGCGGAGGTGTCGAAGGCGATCGGCTCGCCCGACCTGCGCGCGCGCTTCGAGCAGTTGGGCATCGAACCCCTCGGCACCACGCCCGAGCAGGCCGCGCGCTTTCTCGACGACGAGATCGCGAAGTGGGCGAAGGTCATCACCATCGCCGGCGTGAAGCCGGAACAATAGCGACGGAGGAGCAACCATGAGAGCGATTCTTCGGGCCGCGGCCCTCGGCCTGCTGCTGAGTGCCGGTGTCGCCGGGGCACAGGACTTTCCCAACCGGGCGATCACGCTCATCTGCCCGTGGCCTGCGGGCGGATCCACCGATACCCACCTGCGCAAGTTCGCCGAGATCGCCGGCCGCCACCTCGGGCAGCCGATCATCGTCGAGAACAAGCCCGGCGCGGGCGGCATGCTCGGGCCCGCCGGGATGGCGAGCACCGCGAAGCCCGACGGCTACACGCTCTCGCAGATCACCGTCGGTGCGTTCCGCCAGCCCTACATGCAGAAAGTCGAATGGGATCCGCTGCGCGACTTCACCTACATCATCGGCATCAGCGGCTATACCTTCGGCGTGGTGGTGAAGGCCGACTCGCCCATCAAGACCTTCGACGACTTCATCGCGTACGCGAAGGCCAATCCCGGCAAGCTCTCCTACGGCTCGACCGGACAGGGCACGTCGCCCCACCTGCTGATGGAAGAAGTCGCCGCGAAGACCGGCGTGCAGCTGCTGCACGTGCCCTTCAAGGGCAACGCCGATTCGACGCAGGCGCTGATGGGCGGCCACATCATGGCGCAGTCGGACGCCACGGGCTGGGGCAAGTTCGTCGACGCGGGCACCTTCCGCCTGCTGGTCACCTTCGGCGAGCAACGCGCACGCTGGGGTGCGCCCACCGCGAAGGAGCTGGGCTACGACGTCGTGTCGTATTCGCCCTACGGCATCGCCGGCCCGAAGGGCATGGATCCCAAGGTGGTGAAGGTCCTCCACGATGCCTTCAAGAAGGCGCTCGACGACCCCGAGCACCTGAAGGTGCTGCAGACGCTCGACCAGGTGTACTGGTACAAGTCGACCGAGGAGTATGCGAAGTGGGCGCGGGAGCAGTTCGCCGCCGAGCGCGCCACCATCGAGCGTGCCGGACTGCTGATGAAGTAGCCGCCCTAGGGTGCGGCGAGCTCGATGACCTCGCCTGCCGCCGCCTCCTGGGTATCGTCACGGTAGTTTCCCCCCTCGATCACCGCGAAGCGATCGCCGTTGCCGAGCGCGACCAGGCCGTGGTGCCAGCATCCCCGGTGAAGGCTGATCCCCTGTCCAGGCGCGGTGACGAAGGCCTCGATTTCCTGCCAGCGCGGCGCCTCCCCGCCCGGGGCGACCACGACGACGAAGCGCTGGCTTCCGAGCGGCAGGAATACCTGCGCCGCCTGCCGGTGGCGCTCGAGCTTCGCGATGCGCAGCGGAAAGGCGCGCGCCTGCGCGACGTAGATGCCGAGGACCGGGTCGCGCTGCGCGCCACGCAGGTCGAGCGCGGCGAGATCGGGAAATCTTTGGGTGGTGCCGGCGTTGATCGCCTCGGGCGCGCGCCCCACGGTATCGATCAAGATGCCGAACGGCGCGAAGTCACCGGCCGCGAGCGGACGTGGCGCCAGGCGCCGCATCAGAAGTCGAGCCCCAGCCACTGGCGCACCTGCTCGTGCAGGTCGCCCTCGAACTCCTCGCGCCCGCCCGCCGCGGTGATGCGCCCGAGGCTCAGCACGTGGATGCGATCCGACATCTTCACCACGCGGCGCACGTTGTGGTCGATCAGCAGGATCCCCATGCCCGATTGCGCGAAGCGCTCGATCCAGCGGAACACCTCCTCGGCGAGGATCGGCGCGAGCCCGATGCTGGGCTCGTCGATGAGGCACAGGCGCGGGTGTTGCAGCCACGCCTTGGCGAATTCCAGCTGCTTCTGCTGGCCGCCCGAAAGATCACCTGCCTGCGCGCGGCGCCGTGCCTTCAGCGCCGGGAAGATTCCCTGGACCTCCTCGAAGCGCTGCGCGAGGACGGCGGCGAACTTGCGCGCGCGCCCCTGCAGGGGCAGCAGCAGGTTCTCCTCGACGGTGAGGTAGGGAAACAGGCTCGACTCCTGCGGGATGCAGCAGATGTCGCGATCGATCAGGTGATGGGGGTCGATGCCGTTGATGGACTCGCCCAGATACTCGATGCGCCCCGCCTTGGGCGCGAGGAAGCCGCAGATCGTCTTGATCACCGTCGACTTGCCCGCGCCGTTCAGGCCGATGAGGCCGCTCACCTGGCCGGCGTGCACCGCGAGCGAGACCTCGCGCAGGACGTCGATATCCTTTTCGTAGCCCGCGGTCACGTGGTCCACGTTGAGGAGCAGCTCATGCATGGCTGCCGCTGCCCAGGTATGCCTCGATCACCGCACGGTCCTTGAGCACCTCGCGCGTCGCGCCGACGGCGATGAGCCGCCCGGCGTTCATGCACGCCGCGCGGTGGCACAGCTCCACCACGATCGGCATGTCGTGGCTCACGACCAGGAACGTGTGGCCCTGCGCGTTGCGGCTGCGGATGAACCTCGCCATGGTTTCGCGCATCACCGGATGCACGGCCGCGAACGGCTCGTCCAGCAGGGCGATGCGCGGCGGGTCCATGAAGCACATGCCGAACTCGAGCAGCTTGCGCTGCCCGCCGGAAAGCTGGCCCGCGTCGTGGTAACGCACCGCCTCGAGGGTGAGCTCGTCCAGCAGCGCGGTCGCCCGGCGGGTCGACTCGGCCTCGCCGAGCCCGCGCGCGAGCCCCGCGGTCAGCAGGTTGTCAAACGCGCAGATGCGTGGGAATACGCGCGTCATCTGGAACATGCGCAGCAGGCCGCGGCGCGCGAGCTCGACGGGCGGCCTGCGCGTCACCTCCTCGTCCGCGAGCCAGACCCGGCCCTTTTCCGGAGCGAGGAAACCGGACAGCAGGTTGAGGGCCGTGGTCTTGCCCGAGCCGTTGGGCCCGATGAGCCCCAGGACCTCGCCCGCCTCGACCGCGAGCGTCAGGTCCTCGACCGCCGCTACGCCGCCGAAGTGCCGGGTGAGTCCCTCGGTGCGCAGCAGGCTCATCGGCGCGTCGCGATCCCCCAGAGGCCCGCGCGGAAGAAGCGCGCGAAGACGATGACCGCGAGCGAGAAGACGATCAGCTGGATGCCGCCGAATTCCCGCAGCCACTCGGAGGTGAGGTACACCAGCAACGCGCCGACCACGGGTCCGGTGAGCGTCCCCATGCCGCCGATGACCACCATGGCGATCACCAGCCCGGTCTGCAGCAGCAGCCCCAGCTCCGGGCTCACCAGCTGGCTGAAGGTGCCGTACAGCGAGCCCGCGAGGCCGCAGATGGCGCACGACAATGCGAAGGCGAACGTCTTGTAGCGCACGACGGGAATGCCGCGACTCTCGGCGCCGGTCTCGTCGTCGCGGATCGCCAGCCAGAAGCGGCCCGCCTTTCCGCGCATGAGGCGGTAGAGGCCCGCGAGCGCCATGAGCAGGACACCGAGAAAAAGGTAGTAGTAGCCGATCCGGCTCTGCATGAGGGAAGGCACGTTGAGCCCCTGGTCGCCGCGCGTGAAGTTGTGCGAGTTGTAGACGATGACGCGCGCGATCTCGGCGAACGACAGCGTGGTGAGTGCGAGGTACGGTCCCTTCAGGCGCAGCACGATGCGCCCCAACAGGAAGCCGAGCAGCGCGGTTCCCACGATGGCGGCGGGGATGCCGATGGCGAGCGGCGCCTTGAGGTGGTAATCCAGCAGCGCCGTGGTATAGGCGCCGAGCATCGCGAACGCCGCGGGCGCAAGCGAGAACTGGCCGGTGAATCCGGCAAGCAGGTTCCAGCCGAGCGCGATCAGCGCGAAGTAGATGCTCACGATGAGGATGCCGAGGGTGTATGGCGAGCTCACGAAGAGGGGCACCGTGGCGAGCAGCGCGACCACCACCAGCGCCGCGCGGAAATCGGTCCGCAGGCGGTTGGCCCAGAGGTTGCGGGCGTCGCTCACACTTCCCGACCCTTCTCGCCGATGAGGCCCTGCGGGCGGAAGATCAGCACCAGGATCAGGATCAGCAGGCCGAAGGCATCGCGGTAGTCGTAGGAGACGTACACCGCGAAGAACGACTCGAGCACCCCCAGCAGCACGGCCGCCATCATCGCGCCCCAGATCGACCCCATCCCGCCCAGCACCACGATGACGTAGGACTTGATCGCGGGAAAGGCGCCCACGTCGGGTGACGGATTGATCAGCGGTGCGAGGAGCGCTCCCGAAAGCGCGGCGAGCAGCCCCGAGATCGCGAAGATCAGCGCAGTGGTGCGCGTGGCATCGATGCCGGCGAGCGAGGCACCGAGCCGGTTCTGCGCGACCGCCTGGATCTGCCGCCCCCAGAGCGAGCGCTTGATGAAGAGCGCGAGGCCGACGAGCAGGGCGACCGAGATGCCGGCGGCGATCAGCTTCTGCCCGTTCATCATCACGGGGCCCAGCGCAAAACGCGAAGTCTCGATCAGCGGCGGACCGCGATACGGGTACGGGCCGACCACCTTGTCGACCAGGTTGATGAGCAGCAGCGACAGGCCGAAGGTCACGACCACCGCGTACTCGTCCTTCATGATGTTCCAGCTGCCGTAGCCGGCGTACAACGGGCGCATCAGGAGCCGCTCCACCAGCGCGCCGAGTGCCGCCCCCGCGATCGCCGCCATCGGCAGCGCAAGCCACGGCGAGAGGCCCAGCTTCATCGCGCAGAGCACGTAGGTATAGGCGCCGATCATGTAGAACTCGCCGTGCGCGAAGTTGACGACCTTCAGCACGCCAAAGATCATCGCCAGCCCCACCGCCATCAACGCGTAGAACAGGCCGAAGATGAGCCCGTTGACGAACAGGTCTAGCGCGAGCATGGCGCCACGAGCTCGAGCCGCTGCGCGATCGACAACACGCGCCAGTCGTCGCCGCGGCGGCCGACCAGCTGGATCGAGACCGGCAGCCCGTCCTTCGACCTCGTCCAGGGGATCGAGATCGCCGGAAGCCCCGCGAGATTGAAGGGCTGTGTGAAGTTGGTGACGCCGGTGTGCAGCGCGTAGGACTTGCTTCCGATCGCGATGCGCGCTTCGCCTACCGGCGGAGGAGGCGTGCGCAGGGTTGGGCACAGCAGGACATCCGCGTCGGCGAGCGCCTGGTCGATCTCGCCGGCAAGCACGCTGCGCAGCCGCTGCGCCTTCAGGTACCAGTGGCTGGGGAAGAACAGCCCCATCTCGAGGCGCATGCGGACTTCGTCGCCGAAATCGCTGCCGCGCTCGCGCAGCCGGTCGGCGTGGAAGGCCGTCGCTTCCGGTGCGATGGTCATTAGCAGGAGCGCGGGCGAGAGCTCCGCGGCGGGTACAGACGCCCCGGCGCAGCGCGCGCCATCGCGGGCGAGCGCCGCCGTCGCATCGTCGAGCGCTGCGGCGACCTCCGCATCGAGGGGCTCGGCGAAGTAGCCTCCGAGCCGTGCCACCCGCACCGCGGAAAGATCGCGCCGCACCCAGCGCGGCATCGCCTCCAGCCCCAGCATGGCCGCGAACATCGCCGCGCTGTCGTCGACGCTGCGCGTGATGGGACCCACGTGGTCGAGCGAGGCGGCCAGGTCGATCACGCCCTCGCGCGGGAGCGCGTCGTAGCTCGGCTTGAAGCCGACGACGCCGCAGCATGCCGCCGGCACGCGGATCGATCCGCCGGTGTCGGTGCCGGTCGCATGCCGCACGATGCCGGCGGCGACCGCGGCCGCCGATCCGCCGCTCGAGCCGCCGGGAATCCGCGACGGGGCTGCCGGGTTCACTACGCGGCCGAAATGGGGGTTGTCGCTGGTGATTCCATAGGCGAACTCGTGCAGGTTGGCCAGGCCGACGACCACGGCGCCGGCGCGCTTCATTCGCGCGACGACCTCGGCATCGCGCGTCGCCACCTCGCGTCCCATCGCCTTGCCGCCCCCGGTGAGCGGCATGCCCGAGACCTTCATCAGGTCCTTCACCACGATGGGAACGCCGGCGAGCAGCCCGGTGCCCGCGGAAGCGAGCCCCTCCGGAAGGAACGTGAACGCGTTGAGCGCTGCGCTGGCGCGCGCCTTCGCCAGCGCTTCGGCTGGATCGATCGGCGGCGAACGCTCACCGCAGGAGTCGCCATCCGCCGGCGCGAGCGTCGTGGACCGCGCGACATACTGTGGCGCGTCGGGAACCGGCGCCGCGCGGAAGGCCTCGATCTCCGGACGGTTCACCTCGAGGCGCTGCAGCCACTGCGCGGCGCGCTCGCGATGGCCGTAGCCCTGCCAATCGGCCAGGCCGATCAGCGTATCGCGAAGCTCCACCCGCTTACTTCGGTCGTTGCAGCTTGTTGACCGCGAGCGGCTGGCCCGGCTCCTGGACAAGATTCGACTTCGATATCGGCTGGTTCACGTCGGTGAGCTGGAACGCGACGTACGGGATGTCCACCCACTGCTGGTAGCCGATGCCCTGTTCCTTGCCGAACTCGAACGGCCCGCGCACGCCGGAGAACCTGATGGTCTGCAGCGCCTTGGTGATCGCCTTGGGATCGGTGCTCTTCGCCTGCTTGATCGCCTCGACGATCAGCAGCAGCGAGTCGGCCGACTGGAAGATCAGGCGGTTGGGCTCGCCCTTGGTGCGCTTGGTGTACTCCGCGGCCACCTCCTTGCCGATCGGCGGCACGTTCATCGCCGGGTGGTAGAGGCCGAACGACACCATGTACTTGCCCGCGTCCTTCACGTTTTGCCAGAAGTCCGGGTAGTCGGCGATGCCCGCGCCGTCGTAGAACCAGGTCTTCGCGCTCGGCGCCACTCCCTGCTCGTAGAGCTGGTTCATGAGGATGTAGGCGGCCGGCGGCAGCATCATCGTCGCGATCATGTCGGGCGGGTTGGCACGCAGCGCGAGCACGGCGGGCGTGAAGTCCTTCCCCGCACGATCGAGCGTCTCGTACTTGTACTGCACGTTCGGAGCCTTCGCCTTGAGCTGGTCGCCCAGCGCCTTCGCCTGGCCGATGCCGTAGTCGGTGTTCTCGCAGAAAGCGACCACGTTCTTCACGCCCATGGCGGCGATCGTCTCGGCCATCGCCGTGGCGACGCGCGAGTTGTAGTTGGACGGATTGAAGACTTCCGCGTAGCCCTTCTTGCGGATGTCGTCCGACCAGCAGTTGGTATTCACATAGGGCACCTCGTAGCGGTGCGCGACCTCGATCTCGGCGAGGCACACCGAGCTCTGGTGGCCGCCCGTGACCGCGACCACCTTGTCGCGGGTAATGAGCTTCTCGGCCGCCGCGCGCCCCTTCTCCGGCACCCCCTGGTTGTCCTCGTAGATCAACTTGATCGGGCGGCCGAGAACGCCGCCTTTCGCGTTGATCATGTCCTTCATGATCTCCACCCCGTCCTTCACCTGGACGCCTTGGACCACGGAGCCCGGTGGGGATTGGGCGATGCTGATGCCGATGGCGATCGGTTCCTGGGCAATGGCGGGTGCCGCGGCGAGCACGGCGGCGAGCGCCAGCAGTGACATGCGCTTCATGGGGGTCTCCTCGCGAATTCGGTCTGTGGAAGCTGCCTCTGGGGGCAGCGGCCAATATACGCCCGTCCGGCGCAGGCGGAGAATGCCCGCAAAATCAATGGGGATATAGGGGAATTCCCGGTATAATGTCGATTCAGGTGATCGAGGCGTCTCATCCGGTTAACGCCTCCACCGATTCGCGGTTCGCGACGCAGTCGCCGGGACGAAATCCCGCCCCCGAATTTCCCAGGAGCAACCATTCGTCTGCCTGAACCGGTGTCGAAGGAAATTTCCTTCGCGGGCCGATTTTTCAGGAGACTGACATAAGCACGTCCTTCGAAAGCCTCGGGCTGATCCCCGAGCTGCTTCGCGCTGTCGCGGAGCAAGGTTACACAGAGACCACCCCCATCCAGGCGCAAGCCATTCCCCTCGTCCTTTCGGGGCGCGACCTCCTCGGCGCCGCACAAACCGGCACCGGCAAGACCGCCGGATTCACGCTCCCGCTGCTGCAGCGCCTGGCACCCCTGGCGACCAAGAGCTTCTCGCCCGCGCTGCACCCGGTGCGCTGCCTCATCCTCACGCCGACCCGCGAGCTCGCGATCCAGGTCCACGAGAGCGTCAAGACCTACGGCAAGCACGTGCCGCTGCGCTCGTTCTGCGTCTACGGCGGCATCAACATCAACCCGCAGATCGAGGAGCTCAAGCGCGGCGTCGAGATCCTGGTCGCGACACCCGGGCGCCTGCTCGATCTCGTCGGCCAGAAAGCGGTGAACCTCGGCAAGGTCCAGATTCTGGTCCTCGACGAGGCCGACCGCATGCTCGACATGGGCTTCATCCCCGACATCAAGCGGATCATCGCGCTGCTGCCGCCGGTGCGGCAGACGCTGCTCTTCTCGGCCACGTTCTCGGACGAGATCCGCAAGCTCTCGGCGCAATTCCTCAAGGATCCCGCGACCGTCGAGGTGGCGCGCCGCAACGAGCCGATCGCGCTGGTCACGCAGTACGTCTACCACGTCGAGGCCAACCGCAAGCGCGAGCTGCTGTCGGACCTGGTGCGCAAGAACGACTGGGAGCAGGTGCTGGTGTTCACCAAGACCAAGCACGGCGCCAACCGCCTCGCCTCGCAACTGCAGAAGGACCGCATCAACGCCGACGCGATCCACGGCAACAAGAGCCAGAGCGCACGCATCCGCGCGCTCGAGGACTTCAAGGTCGGCAAGGTGAAGGTGCTGGTGGCGACCGACATCGCGGCGCGCGGCCTCGACATCGAAGACCTGCCGCACGTCGTGAACTTCGACCTGCCGCACGTCCCCGAGGATTACGTGCACCGCATCGGCCGCACCGGCCGCGCCGGCGCCACGGGCGAGGCGCTCTCGCTGGTTTGCGCCGAGGACCGTCCGCTGCTGGGTGCCATCGAGCGGCTCATCAACCGCAAGATCGACGTGCGCCACGCCGAGGGATTCGAGCCCGGCTATCGCCCGCGCGGCGCGGAGCCCGCGACGGAAGACAAGCCGCGCGCGGAAGTCCGCGGACGCGGCCGCCAGCGCGGCGGGCAGGCGAAGCAGGAGCCGCGCGCCCAGGGCGAAGGACAGCCCACGCAGCAGAAGCGACCCGAAGGCCAGCGGCCC
>Ga0157380_10003038_pt1 | contig 11434 bp, 11 predicted proteins | sample S35metaG_FD_119757 | JGI IMG/M metagenome (GOLD analysis project Ga0157380, IMG submission 119757) | Switchgrass rhizosphere microbial communities from Kellogg Biological Station, Michigan, USA - S3-5 metaG | ecosystem: Host-associated > Plants > Roots > Rhizosphere > Soil | place: USA...
CCTGGCCCGGACAGGCGCTCGCCTACAAGATCGGCGAATTGCGTTTTCGTGCGCTACGCAAGGAAGCGGAGGCGGCATTGGGCGAGCGCTTCGACATCCGCAAGTTTCACGACGCGCTGTTGCTGGGTGGAGCCCTGCCGATGGATGTCGTGGAGATGCGCGTTCGCGAATGGATTGCGATTCGGAAGAGTGCGCCCACGAGCCGGGATCGAATCATGGATCGAGTTCCGGATAGTGTCTGAAGATGCCCTCTTCGTTGAAAGGGATGCGGCGCTTCGATGCGAGGTAGTGCGAGATCTTCGTCTGGGCGGCGACACGATCGTGCAACGCGTGCAGCAGTGGATACTTAGGCGCGAGGCGCCGCATTAACTTCGGAAAGGCGTACCGCAGGCCGGCAACGATCTGGAACAGGGACAGGTCGGCGTAGGTGATCGACTTTCCGACCAGGTGCGTGTTGCCGGCCGGATTCCCTTTGAGGACGCGTTCGAAATAGTCGAGAAATTTCGGTGCGCGGCTTTTGGCGAATTCGACGCTGCGCCGGATCGCTTCAGCACGCTGGTCTTCGTAGTAGAGCATCACGCCCACCGGATGATGCGTGTCGTGGATCTCCACGACGAAATCCATGATGGTCAGCTGCAACTGGTGAGTCCATATCCAACCGGCATGATCGGCTGGAGCGAGCGCATGGCGCGACCCCAGGAACAGCAGGATGTTCGCGGTCTGCGCGATCGCCATGTCCACTGTTTTCAGTACCGGTGGTGCGAAGTGTGGGAAGTGTTCGTTCTCGTCGAGGAACTCGCCGAGCGCTGCTTCACCGCCGCCGTCGTCTTCCGGCAGCCTGGCGACATCGATGTAGTCGATGCCGGCATACTCCAGCGCGAGCCGGACGTATTCGCCGCGTCCCTGGATGGTGGGCCAATAGTGGAGTTCGTACGTGGAATGGTTGGGCGCTCTCATGAGAACCCCAACGCAGCAGACCGAGGCGAGGGTTCCGCCTAGATCGATTTCCCCGCAACCAACTGGCCGATCACCGCGTGATTCGGACTTTCCGGAAGATAGCGCACGTCGACCACCATACCAGCCGCCGGCAGCACGGTCGCGGGGCGTCCATTGCAGCGGCGTTCGAGATGGCAGCATTGCACCGGGCGACCGAGGCCGGGCGGGGCGAATTCGAAGTACAGCCGCGTCGTCGAGTCGAGCAGGAATGGCCGCTGCACCGCGAAAACACGGCCCCGGCACGAGACGCCTCGCGTGGCGATGTCCAGGTCGCGCTGCATTTGTCGCTTGCTGAGGGTGTCGGCGTGCGCCAGCCAGGCCATCAACGCCCCTGTGAACCCGATGAGCAGAAGGCAGGTACCGATCATTGGTGCGTCCGTCATAATCCCGTGCGTTGGACGCAGCGTGTTCCCACAGGATGGTCCCGCCAATGAGGCGAACCCTGCGCCTCACATGAGACTTCATCGACCCGCGCGGAAAAGTGTGACGGATGTGCGGCGATGGGGTAGAGCAGCGGCGATGGCATTGTTATTCTCCTGTCGCGCTTACCTTGGCATCGCATCGGACCGAACGGCTTTCTTCCTCTTTCCTGGGCGCAGTCCTTCGCGCAGCCGACAGCAAGCATCCCGCCGTCCACGGCGGGCTCGCAGTTCTCACCCTGTCCGGCAATAGTAACGATCGAAACTATTCTGTCATGTGAGCTTATCGACGGTGTACAGGTTTTATAGAGAAACGATATGGGCGAATCGAGACACACGGCACGAATGAGTCAACAGCCATGACGGCACTTCACGGACAAGCGGGCAGCGGGGCTGGCACCACGGTGGGAGCCGGTTCCGGCATGACGTCAGGCACGGTTCTAGGCACCCCGTTGTCTACATCGGCGACGCGGGTGCTGCTGCTCGGCAGCGGCGAGCTGGGCAAGGAAGTGGCTATCGAGCTGCAGCGGCTCGGTTGCGAAGTCATCGCGGTGGACCGTTACGACCACGCTCCAGCGATGCAGGTGTCGCATCGTTCGCACACCATCAGCATGCTCGATGGGGCGGCGCTGCGGGCAGTCATAGAACGTGAACGGCCTCACTATATCGTTCCGGAAATCGAAGCTATCGCCACCGCCACCCTGGTGGAACTGGAGCAGGAGGGCATGACGGTGATTCCGACCGCACGTGCCGCCCAGCTCACCATGGATCGCGAAGGCATCCGGCGATTGGCCGCCGAACAGCTGGGACTGAAAACCTCGCCGTATCGATTCGCCGGGACGCGGGCGGAATACGATGCGGCCGTCGCGGCGCTGGGGATGCCCTGCCTCGTCAAGCCGGTGATGAGTTCGTCCGGCAAGGGACAAAGCGTGATTCGCACAGCCCAGGACATCGGTCCTGCCTGGGAGTATGCACAGCAGGGCGGACGTGCGGGAGGCGGCCGGGTCATTGTCGAAGGCTTCATTCGCTTCGACTACGAAATCACGCTGCTCACCATCCGGCATGGGGGCGCGACCAGCTTCTGCGAACCCATCGGACACCTGCAGATCGACGGCGACTATCGCGAGTCATGGCAACCGCAGGCGATGAGCGCCATCGCGCTGAAAGAATCGCAACGCATTGCGGCTTCCGTGACCCAGGCGCTCGGCGGCAATGGTTTGTTCGGCGTCGAACTCTTCATTGCCGGAGACATTGTGTACTTCAGCGAAGTCTCACCGCGGCCGCACGATACCGGCATGGTTACGTTGATCTCGCAGGACCTCTCCGAGTTCGCCTTGCACGCTCGTGCCGTCCTGGGCTTGCCGATTCCAGCGATCCGGCAACGCGGCCCGTCCGCATCGAGCGCAATTCTGGTCGCGGGCGATTCCAACACGGTTCGTTTCGAAGGCGTCGATCGCGCCTTGCAACAGCCGGACACGGCCTTGCGCTTGTTCGGCAAGCCGGAAGTGCGAGGTCATCGCCGCATGGGCGTGTCGCTGGCGCTGGCGGATACCGTAGACGCAGCGAGGGCCAAAGCTCGGGCGATGACCGAAATCATCCTTGCCGGCGTGCGACTGACTTGAACAGGGTCGTACGCAACGAAGCACAGCTGCGCGGCATCAACGAGCGGTTCTACAACCAGCTGTGGGCCGACAGCCAGCTCATCACGGCGGAACGGTTCAACACGTGGCCGCTGGTGGCGGAGCTATCGTTGACCTGCTCGCGTCGTCTCGAAGTCGCGCCCGGCTTGCGTCCGCGGCTGCCGCTCGAGAATACGTGCTTCGTCGACATGAGCCTGCCGGCGGTGACCCGTTCGCGCAAACGGGGCGCGAATGCCGTGCAAGGGTTGATTTCGGCCCTGCCGTTTGCCGACGGACAGTTCGACCTGGTCTGTGCCTTCGATATCGTCGAACACGTAGAAGATGGCGACGGCGCGCTCGCCGAGCTGTCACGAGTCGCCGCGCCTGGAGCTGCCTTCCTGCTTGCCGTGCCGTTATACGAGTCGCGCTGGACGCCGTTCGACGATCTCGTCGGCCATCACCGCCGCTACGAGCCGGCGCAGTTGGGCGAGCAGCTGGGCGATCACGGTTTCGCCATCGAACGCAGCGCCGCTTACGGCATGCAGCCGAAATCGTCGTGGCTGCTCGACCTCGGCATGTGGTTTCTCGAACATCGCCGCCAGCGTGCGCTCTGGTGGTACAACCATGTGTTCATGCCCATGTCGACGCGGTTCCAGAAACCGCTGACCCTGGTGCCGGGGCTGGGAGAGACTGCGGGCGTGGACGAAGTGCTGCTGGTGTGCCGGAAGAAGAGTGAATCCTGAGCTTTTCCCGGAGCGCCTCTCATCCGATCCCTGATATTCGGCGCGATGCCTTTATCCAGCGTTTGCCCGGTCGATAGCTGGAATCACGGGAATAAAGTTATTCAGGCGCAAGTTTCATGTCCGGATTGACGATCAAGGCGCGGATGTACATCAATCTGGGTGTACTCGGCCTCGCGCTGCTCGTGGTATGCCTCACGGGCATGCATGCGTTCGAGCAGATTTCGCAGCGCATGGAAAGCCTGTACAACGAGGCGATGATGCCGGTCGCGTCGATGGGCGAGGTGTATCAGCGCTCGCTGCAAAGCCAGCAATACCGTCTCGAAGCCTACGTGCACCGCGATCCGCAGTTCACGCAGAAGAACTACGACGCCATCAAGTCGAACCGCGCCCGCATCAACGAACTGATGGAGCAGGTGGACAAGATCGACCTGGGCAAGGAGGACCGCAACCTGGCCGATGCGGTCAAGGGGGACCGCGCTTCCATCGTCGATGCGGGCAAACAGGAAATCGAGGCGCTGCTCGCGGGCAACTACGATGCCGCCGCCAAGATCCGCCTCGGCAGCATCGAGCCCATCATCGATCACATGGATGCGGCGACGGAGAAGCTCAATAGCCATCGCATCGCTGTCGGTGCGCAGATGCTCCAGGCGGGCCGGGAGGAAGTCGCGTCGGATCGCATGATCATGTTCGCGAGCTTCTTCCTGGCGCTCATCATCGCGGCCGCGTTCGCCTGGCTGCTTGCTCGACACATCTCTCGCGGCCTGGCACAGGCGGAAGAAGTCGCCTTGACGGTGAGCCGCGGCGAACTCGGACGGCACATCCGTATCGAGAGCGGCGACGAGATCGGCCGCGTGCTGCAGGCGTTGCAGAACATGGATGCGAAGTTGTCCAGCACCGTCATGAAGGTTCGCGACAGCGCGACCGCTGTCGACCACGCCGCACGCCAGCTCTCACAGGGCAGCGACGATCTGAGCGAGCGCACGCAGGAGCAGGCCGCGGCACTCGAAGAAACCGCGGCGAGCATCGAACAGATGACCGCGACGGTGAAGCAGACCGGCGACAACGCACGCCAGGCGAATCAGCTCGCTACCGGTACTCGCGATGAGGCGGACGAAGGCGGCAAAGTCGTGCGCCAGGCCGTCGCAGCGATGCACGAGATCACCGATTCGAGCAAGCGCATCGAAGACATCATCGGCGTGATCGACGAAATCGCGTTCCAGACGAACCTGCTGGCCTTGAACGCAGCGGTGGAAGCGGCCCGTGCGGGCGAGCAGGGCCGAGGGTTTGCGGTGGTGGCGTCGGAAGTGCGCCAACTCGCGCAGCGCAGTGCCAGCGCTGCGAAAGAGATCAAGACATTGATCGGCGATTCCGTCCACAAGGTGAACACCGGTGCGGCGCTGGTGGATGCTTCCGGCCAGACGCTCGGCGAAATCGTCAGCGGCGTGAAGAAGGTGTCGGACATCGTGGCCGAGATGGCGGCGGCGACCGCAGAACAGTCCTCCGGCATCGACCAGATCAATCACGCGATTTCCAGCATGGACGGCGCGACTCAGCAGAATGCCGCGCTGGTCGAGGAGTCGGCAGCGGCTGCCAAGTTGATGCAGCAGCAGGCGTACGAACTGCAGACGCTGGTTTCGTTCTTCGACATTGCGGGTGCGCAGACTGCCGCTGCACCGATGAGCGTTCCGGCGCCGGTTACAGGGGGCAAAGTGGTGCCGTATCGGCAGTCGGTGAAACGGTCGTCGTCACCGCGCCGTGCGCCACGGGCGGCGCCCAAATCGAGCAGCGGTAGCTCGTCGGAATGGCAGGAGTTCTGAGCGGTCCGAGCGCACTCTTTGATGAGACGCCTTCGACTCAGTGCACGCTGTGCGGTTCGAGCCAGCCGTAGTACTGGCTGAGGAACAACAATCCGAACAGCGCCAGCGACAGCGCGATTCGCACGGTCAGCGCACGGACCATCTGCCCCGAATTGTCCGGGCCCGATGACATCGAAAACAACGCCTGGCCCAGGCTGCCCACGATGGCGAGCAACAGGGCGACAACTAGCAGTTTCATGACAGTTTCTCCACGGTAACGACCGCTCCCCCGGTAGCAGGTGCCGGCGCCTGCGCTCGTGCCTTCGCCTCGGCTTGTTCGCGACGCACGGTAAGCACCAGCATTCCTATGGCCGCGCCCATCATCGACATCAGCGCCACCATCAGGAACACCAGGCCGCCAGCCAGGCGGTATCCTTCGTAGATTCCGCCGATGACGCCGATGGGCGTGGTCAGCAGCAACAGGGGTTTGGCGATCTTCATGGGTTGCAGCATAGAAGCGTGCGAGGGGCCGTAACAGATGCAGATGACGCCGAAAAAACCGGATCACGCATGAAGCGTTACGAGCAGTACGCGGAGGAACTGGCCGCCCTGATCCGCTCCGGCACTCTGCGCCCCGGCGATCGCCTGCCTTCGGTGCGCCAGGCCAGCCGCACCCGCAAGATCAGTCCGGCAACCGTCTTCGAAGCCTATTACCTGCTGGAAGCCCGTGGACTGATCCAGCCGCGCGCAAGGTCCGGCTATTTCGTCAGCTCGCTGGCCGATGCCCTTCCCGATGACAGTCGTGCGCCGGAACCTTCGCGTCCCAAGCAGCGCTCCGCCAAAGTTGCAATCAGCGACCTGGTATTCGAAGTGCTGGGATCGGTGAAGGATCGCGAAGTGGTGCCGCTCGGTTCCGCGTTCCCCAGTCCCGAATTGTTTCCGCTGGGGCAACTCGCCAAACACCTGGCGCGAGGCATGCGAACGCTCGATCCGTGGCGCATCGTCGAAGACCTGCCGCCGGGCAACGGTCGCCTGCGCCGGCAGATCGGACTGCGCTATGGCATCGCCGGCATGAGCATCGATGCGGATGAAATCATCGTCACGAGCGGTGCGCTCGAAGCGTTGAATCTATGCTTGTCGGCAGTGACGCGGCCAGGCGACATCGTGGTCGTGGAATCGCCGACGTTCTACGCAGCCTTGCAGGCGCTGGAACGGTTGAGCCTGAAAGTCGTGGAAGTGGCCACCAGTCCGCGCGCTGGCATCGATCTCGACTCGTTGGCCGCAGTGTTGCAGCGTCACGCGGTGAAGGCGTGCTGGCTGATGCCCAACTTCCAGAATCCGTTGGGGAGCTGCATGAGCGGAGAGCGCAAGCGGGCGCTGGTGGCATTGCTGGCGTCCCACCAGGTGCCGTTGATCGAGGACGACGTCTACGCCGAATTGTATTTCGGGCCCCAGGCGGCGCTTCCGGCGAAAGCATATGATCGCGGCGGCATGGTCATGCATTGCACGTCGTTCTCCAAATGCCTCGCGCCCGGCTACCGGGTGGGCTGGGTCGCGGCCGGAAAATTCGCGCAGAAAGTCGAGCGGCTGAAGCTCATGACCACGATATCCGCTGCGGTTCCATCGCAGGAGGCGATCGCGTCGTACCTGGAGCAGGGCGGATACGATCGTCATTTGCGCAAGCTGCGCTCCGCGCTGGCGAGACAGCAGCAGTTCGCTCTCGACGCGATTGCCAGGTATTTCCCCGTGGGGACGCGAGTGACTCGTCCCGAAGGCGGTTACTTCCTCTGGCTCGACTTGCCGTCGGGCATCGATGCGCTGGAGCTGCATCGACGGGCGCTAGATCGTCGTATCAGCATTGCACCGGGTCAGCTGTTTTCCGCGGACCGCCGCTTCAGCAATTGCGTACGGATCAACACGGGCTATCCGGACGATCGAAAAATCCTGGCCGCGTTGAAAACCGTGGGGCAGCTCGCCACTGGACTGCTGCCGTCGCCATCGTAGTCTCATGCGAGTTATCTATGACATTGATCCGTCTTCTAGCCGCCGTCGCCATCGCGGTAATCGTCGTGCCTGCGCACGCTGCCGTTGAAGGCCACACGTTCTCCAACACGCGAGCGTTCCGGACGACGCACGCGTCTCTGGACCTGACCGCCGATTTCACGCAGCAGCGGCTCAAGGGATATGTCGATCTCACGATCGAACAGCTGGCGCCCGAGGTGAGGCAGCTCACGCTCGACACACGCGATCTCACCATCCATATCGTGAGATTGCAGGCAGCAACGCCGGCCCCACTGGAATTCAAGCTCGGCAAGCGGGACGCGATTCTCGGCTCGCCGCTCGACATCACCCTGCCCGCGACGTTGCCGGGAAAAACCTTCGTCGTGCGGATTGCTTACGAGACGTCGCCCAACGCCAGCGGCCTGCAATGGCTGACTCCGGCGCAGACCGCGGGCAAACAGCAGCCGTATCTCTATTCGCAGTCGCAAGCGATCCATGCACGCAGCTGGATTCCGCTGCAGGACACGCCGCAGATCCGGCTGACTTACGACGCTCACATTCATACGCCGCCGCAACTGCTCGCGGTGATGAGCGCCGGCAACGACGTCAACGCGAAACGCAACGGCGACTATCGATTCGAGATGCCGCAGGCGATTCCTTCGTACCTGTTCGCGCTCGGCATCGGGGATCTCGCATTCAAGCCCATCGGGCCGCGTACCGGAGTATTCGCGGAGCCAGTGACAGTGGACGCCGCAGCACGTGAGTTTTCCGATGTCGAATCCATGCTCACCACCTGCGAGAAATTGTTCGGACCGTATCGCTGGGGCCGCTACGATGTGCTGATCCTGCCGCCGAGTTTCATGTGGGGCGGCATGGAGAATCCGCGCGTGACTTTCCTGACGCCCACGGCGATCGCCGGCGACAAGAGCCTCGTCTCGATCATTGCGCACGAGCTGGCTCATTCGTGGTCCGGCAACCTGGTGACGAACGGCAATTGGGAAAGCGCCTGGCTGAATGAAGGCATGACCACTTACCTGGAACGCCGCATCGTCGAGGCGCTGTATGGAACGGACCGGCGTGCGATGGACGACGTGCTGGGATTGCAGTCCCTGCAACGGGACATCGCGGACTTCACGGAGAAGGGAGCTGCACAACTGACGCGGTTGACGCCGAATCTGGACGGGCGCGATCCGGACGACAATTTCAGCGATGTGCCGTACGAGAAGGGACGGTTGTTCGTCGGCTTTCTCGAAGCGCGCCTGGGGCGGGCGAAGCTGGATGAATTCCTGCGTGGCTACTTCGATCATTTTTCGTTCCAGAGCGTGACCACGCCGGACTTCGTTGCCTACCTGCAGAAGAACCTGTTGTCCCAGCCCGGTATCAACGTGAGCCAGGCGGACATCCAGGAATGGATGGAGGGTACCGGCATTCCGCAGATCGCGGTGCTGCCGCAGTCGGACGCGTTCGATCGCGTCGACGTGCAGCGCCAGGCATGGCTCGATGGCAATACCGCCCCGAATAAACTGCAGGTGCAGGGTTGGACGACGCAGCAATGGCTGCAGTTTCTAGACAACCTGCCGGCGGATATTTCCGCTGCCCGACTGGCCGAGTTGGATGCGGCCTTTCATTTCACTGCGGCGACGAACAGCGAAATCGCGCATAGCTGGCTCAAGAATGCCATTCGTGCACAATATATAGCCGCGTGGCCGCGCCTCGAGCAGTATTTGACGACCATCGGCCGGCGCAAGCTGGTCCGCGACCTGTACGATGAACTGGTGAAGACGCGGGACGGCGTGGTGCGTGCGAAGGCAATCTATGCCAAGGCGCGGCCGTTGTACCAGGTCCCGCTGGCGCAGCAGCTGGATGAAATGTTCAAGAGTGTTTGAGGCAGTTGCAATCGCTCTGCCCCGGCCTGGCGAAGCGAAAAACTTGGAGGATCTGCCGCTGTGACCATGACCCTGTTCGGCATCAAGAACTGCGACACCATGAAAAAAGCGCGGGCGTGGCTCGATGACCTGGAGGTCGCGTACGACTTCCACGACTACAAAGCGCTGGGCATCGATCGCGAACACCTGGAACGCTGGAGCAAGGCCGTCGGCTGGGAAGTACTGCTGAATCGCGCCGGTACCACCTTCAAGAAACTGCCCGAGGGTCAGAAAACGGATATCGACGAACGCAAGGCGATCAAGCTGATGCTGGAACAGCCATCGATGATCAAGCGGCCGGTGCTGGAGTTGCCGAAAGGAAAGCTGCTGGTGGGGTTCAAGCCGGAGAGCTATGAGGCGGCTCTGCGGTGAGATGACCACCGGGGACACAGCCGCTGCCGCGAGCAGTGTCCCCGGACGGAACTAGAATTCCGCTCTCGCTCCCACGTGGAACGACCTCCCTGCCAGTGGCGCAATATCTTTCAGCGCCGAGGCGTGCTGCCGGGCATCTTCATCCAGCAGGTTTCGATCCCTTCACGAACAGGAAGATGCTGGTGCTGGCGAGCGGCATCCGATAGCTCGCGTCGAGGTCCACGAGCGTGAAGCCATCCGTCGGCAATTCGTTCGCGGCCACTTTGTCCTGCGTGTCGTAGTAGAAGGCCTGGGCGCCGACGTGCCAGCGATCGATGTCGTAGTGCAGGCCGCCGCCGAAGCGCAACGGCGGGATCTGCGGCAGGCCGTCGCCATTGTCCAGCTTGCCGCGCACATAGTCGGAAGCCAGCCGCAATTCCAGGCGCTGCTCGCCGGCATCGATCAACGGGAAATGGATCTCCGCTTCGAAGCCATGGAATGTCGCACCGCCTTGCAGGTACTCGAAAACCTGGAAAGCTTCGCCTTCGCCCGCGTCCTTGAAGACGCCCGTCGGATTCTCGTAAATGTAGTTGCTGTAGTCGTTGTAGTACGCGCTCAGTGTCCAGCGCACGCCCTCGCCGGTGTGCCGCAGATGTCGACATGACGTTCCTCGAACGCGAACACGCCGATGGACCGGGTCTTCGACGTCGGGACGAAGGCCTCGTCGCCTATAGCGGCGAAATCTATGTCCGTATACTGCCATCCCGTCGTGCCGCGCCAACCGTTGTCGAGATCGTGATCGGCGGTAAAGCGCACGTCGTATGCTTGCTGGTTGAAGCGCGTTCCCGGTACGCCCGGCGCTTCGAACTCGGTGTGGGTATAGTCGTTGTACGAGCCACTCAGGTGCAGCGCCTTGATGGGTCCGCCGCTGAGATCCCATTCGGCGTTGCCGTCGTAGCGATCCTGCTTCATGTCGATGAAGGCGGTTGCCTCGCCGGGAATGCCGTAGTTCGACTCATAACGGCTGTAGTCGACGCCGCCACGCACCGCATCGCCTATGAGCGAAGCGCCGAATGCGCCGCCCTTCGAGTCGCTGGCTGTATTCGGCAAGGTGCCGCGAACATTGTCCGGCTCATCGCCGGCATCGATCAGCTGCCGTCGCAAGGCGTGGGATTGCACGTAGCCGGGAAGCTTGACGTCGTCGGTCGAGCGGTCGAAGTAGTCGCCATGCAGCGCGAGGATACCGAATCCGCCATCCAGGCTCGCGGCGCCCGTGCGTTCGTCCGACGCCGAGTCGGTACGCAGTTCGACGGCGCCGACGATGGGCTTGTCCGGCATCTCCATGGGCACGCGGTTGCTCACGACGTTCACCAGTCCGCCCGATGCGCCACTGCCATACAGCAGTGCGGCGGGGCCCTTGATGATTTCGATCTGCTTGGAGACGACGGACTCCAGCGTGACGGCGTGGTCCTGGCTCAGTCCCGATACGTCGAGCGAGGCGAGTCCGTCCTGCAGGGTCTGGACGCGATAGCCGCTCAGTCCGCGAATGACCGGGCGGCTTGCCGTAGGACCGAAGTAAGTCGA
>Ga0157380_10003039_pt1 | contig 11433 bp, 16 predicted proteins | sample S35metaG_FD_119757 | JGI IMG/M metagenome (GOLD analysis project Ga0157380, IMG submission 119757) | Switchgrass rhizosphere microbial communities from Kellogg Biological Station, Michigan, USA - S3-5 metaG | ecosystem: Host-associated > Plants > Roots > Rhizosphere > Soil | place: USA...
CTCGGGGATTTTGTGTGGGTGGAAGATGAACCCCTGGGAATCTCGGTGGAAGCTCGGGTAGTTCGATATGTTCGTTACCCATACGAACCTCATCGCAACGAAGTGGAACTTGCATTCGCTCCCATTGCTCTCCCCGACCCATCGGTCAAGCAAACCCGAGCTGATAACAAGAACTGGGAGTTGTTCCATCGGACGAATGTAGATACCAATCGCTACTCTACCATTGCTCGATCAGTGCTTCATCGACTGCCTTTGCTTGGGACAACCGATGCTGAGTGGATGGTGGAATACAGTCTCAAGGCTTACTGCGAGGTTTCTGGGACTCTCCGGCTAACCTTCCTTAATGACCACACCGGCGAAGAGTTCATGCCGTTCTTTGATATCCCCTGTACGGCAGGTGAGGATGTAGTTTTCAACTGGGGTCTTGCCAGTGAACTTGTTCCAATCGACACCTATCAACTCTGTGTTCGTACGGAGATGATTGATACAGGTCGAGTACTCATCCCAGGCAACCAATCCCATCTCTGGATTTTTGCTCGGGGGATGGTTGAAGGTTCTAATCCGGTTTACAATAACTCCATTCGGTTCGACTACACTGGTTCTAAGCAACTTTGGCAAGTCCCGGATGACGTCACAGACATCTTGGTGGAGGCTCATGGGGCCCGAGGTAATGCCTCCCCAGCGGCAGGGGCAAAGGTTGTTTGTGCTTTTGGGGTCATAGCTGGGGATGTTTACGCCGTTTACGTAGGCGAAGCCGGAAGTAGCCCTACTGGGGGATACCCCAACGGTGGTAAAGGTGTCACTGCCAATAATACCGGAAATGGTGGTGGTGGATCATCGTCCATGACATTGGACACGGGTACATTTGATGCCACCTTTGCCAACTCTATCATTGTTGCGGGAGCCAGTGGAGGAGAAGGTTCTCATGACATTGGTATCTTTGAGGCAGGTAATGGTACTTGGGATGGTGGACCATATCCGGATGGAGGCGATGCTGATGGTTCACCAGGCTCTGGAGCTACTCAAACTACTCCAGGCCAAGGTTGGAATGGAGCTGAGGACTGGGATGTTGCCGGTCAAGGCTATGGGGGTCGTGGAGCTTCTTTAGGCGCGGTTCTAGCCTCAGAAGGGGCTGGCGGTGGTGGAGGTTGGCATGGTGGAGGGGCTGGCGATCGCAATGCCAACTCCCGAGGAGGCGGCGGTGGATCTAGTTACGTAGATCCCTACACTTCCTATGACCTGGAATATGAGGATGGAGAGAATACTGGCCATGGTTACATCATTATCTCATGGGCCGATCCTATCGTACCAGGAGTCTAAGATGGGTAAAAATCATCCTGTTAGAAGAGCCGTGGGGGTTCTTCGATTTTGGTTGGTCATGTTGACTGTTGTCATGGTGATCAATGCCCACACTGCCACGGGTTATGTCCTGTCCCCCCTCACTAAGGCCTTTCCCTTCTACTTCTTGGCAATGGTAGCATTCTTCTGGTTTGCTAACATTTGGATAGCGAATGTGGTTATTGTTTGCAGTACAATAGTTGGAGGAGGAACCTTCCTTCGGGGGTTGGAGGTGTTGTTCTATGCAGATCGGTTCAGCATCACTCAGAGGCTAACGGGGGTAACCCTTTGGTGGTTCGTCGGCGGGACTACTCTAGCCTTCGGGATATTGAACCTGTTAGCGGTCAGTAGGAAGGAGGCCGAGGAGTGGGTGGAGGAATTGCAGAGCTAGGGGCGGCAGCGGATCAAGGCTTCACCGAGCTTCTCAAGGACACAAACTTCCCAGGTGTCATTGTACTGGGTATTGCAGCTATACCAACCCTGATCATTCTAATCCGGTGGATGATCAAGTTCCAACGAGAGTTTCTTCAGTTCTACATTCAAGAGAACAAGAAACTTCGAGAGCGGGTCGACGAGCTTGAGGAAGATGTCAGGGTTAAGGATGACCTGATCTTAGAACTCAAGGAAGAAATGGGACTGTTACGACTCCAAGTCTCAGGTCAAATACACACTATCGAGCGTTTGGAACGCATCGTTGAACGAAGGAAGATGGATCGAGATGACGGAACCTGAAGAGGCACATCCCCGAACTCCTGAACAGGAGGTGGATGTACTCAACCGAACAACCAAGATAGTACTTCTTGCTATGGCCATTGTCATGGTCTGTGTGGCAGTAGTGGCGGTCATCATTTCCCTTGGAGCAAAGAATACTCAAGATGATGCTCGATTCTATATCCAGCAAAACCAAGAACTTCAAGATGAGCTACAGTGTCTTCGTCCAGCTGCACTTCAGTTCGACAAGGCATCGGGTACCACACAACAGCACATTGCTGAGGCCCTGGCTCATATCTCCAGTGCTGAGGAAATTCCTCAGGGCCTGGGTTCTCAGTTAGCGGAGGATGCTCATGCCATTGAGGCTGCCATCGCCGCTCGAGAGGACTCAGTATCTCAATGCAGTAACGATCCAGAACCATAGGAGGTAACATGGCTGTACTCCTGCCAATCAAACCAGTAACCAAGCCTTCGACCTTGACGGGTCAGCTCAACGGTCAACTTGCCGTAGCTCTGCTGACTCTCATCGGTGTGGGATCAGCGGTCATGGAGTTGACTGCAGCTCGAGCATTTCGTGCTATGTTTGCTGCAGCTCGAGCGGCTGGGTTCGACATCAAAGAGGTCGGTGACTACCGAACCTTCAAGGAGCAGTTGGATCTGTTCCTCAGTCGATACAAACCCGTTGAATATGGGGTTTATACAGCCACACCTGCTAAACACCGAAAGTACTGGCAATATGCCCCCAACTACGGTTATAAGTCGAAGTACTGGATCAAGAAGGACTTCGATCTTGCTACGGCGGCAACCCCCGGTGAATCCAACCATGGGTGGGGTCTTGCCCTTGACATTGCTGAAGAGACTGATGGTGATCCAGGGCCTGAGGGTATCACACAAAGGTTCGTGGACTGGTTGATTCTCAACGCAGATCGCTTTGGCATCTGTGCTGAGCTACAATCAGAGAAGTGGCACTGGCGGTACTATGCAGGTGACAAGATTCCTGTTGCAGTCCTGGCCTACGAGCAAGGTACTCCTCCGCCTCCATCCACTCCCGATCCTGATCCAATCCCTGACCCCGATGAGGTGACTGTGCAATTCCAGACCGACATACTCAAGAAGGGTTCTGTAGGCCCTTCGGTGATTCGTATCCAGCAGATCATGAACGAGGTGGCCGGGCAAGGGCTCACCGCGGATGGTCAGTTCGGTACGAAGACGGAGACGTCAGTGAAGAACTGGCAGCTCTGGTTCAAAGTGCCCACTACTCAACCTGGGGTGGTGGACCAGGCAACCTGGGAAAGCTTCATCGAGGTGTGGCTCGCAACAGGTAAGCCCTGATAGAAAGGAGAATCATGGCTCAACGTTCTTGGCAAACAGCGACCTTCTGGCTCGACACCCTAGAACGTACGGTGCGCTCATTCATCATGCTCGTACTGAGCATCCTGGCCGCAACAACGGACTGGCCTCAGGACTGGTCCAATGATGCATGGCGAGGACTCATCTACGGTACCGTCATCACCTTCCTGATGTGCCTGCTTGCCTCGGGTATCGGGGAGAAAGGTACAGCTTCTGTGATGGACCCGGCGCCTCCCGATACACTGAAGGACAAAGGTACTCTCAGTCTCCAAGACCTGATCGTGGTAACTGCCATTGCGGTCTTGGCGGCGGTAATCCTGTACTTCATCATCACGTAGCATTGAGTCCCCTGATCGGTTGAAGCGATTCGATCGGTCAGGGGATTCATTGTGTGTATCCTAAATCGGTCCCTATTGATTCCGCACGATCAAGTAGGATGATTGATGCAGCGTGATCGACAGGAAAGTCTAGGGCATTACACACAGCAAAAGACCCCTCCGGGCGGTGGAGGGGCCTAATGCCTCGTCAGGCGATGGTCATATGAGGATCGAGAGGTCTCCCCTCATGGCCAATGCGTCGCCGGCGATCACTCGTCGTCGTCGTCGTCCTCGTCGTCATCGTCGGCCGGGGGCGGAGCCTTCTTGCCCTTGGTGGCCTTGGTGTCGGTGGACTTGGCGACGGTCTTCTTGGCCTTGTCAGCCTTGAGCTTGTCGAGTGCCGCCTTCTTGTTGGCCTCGATCGCCCCGCCCTTGGCCTCCTTGAGAAAGGCCTTGACTTCGGGATCGTCGGGACCGGTCCACGCATAGCGTGTCTTGTTGCCGGCGATGATCTCGCGGTTGATCTGACCCTTGCGAGCCATGGCCCGGAGCTGCGTGCGAACCTCACGCGGCTTGTACTCCTTGCCGGTCTTGGACTTGACCAGGGCGATCAGGTCGCGGACACCCCAAACGGCATCCTCAGCCTTCTCCTCATCGGCCTCTTCGGTGTCTTCGAGTTCGACGTCTTCCTCGTCCTCTTCGACCACCTGGGTGGCAGCCTTCTTTGCCATAGTGAGTCACTCACTTTCATTGTTTGGGAGCAGTGTGCGTACTACTCGATTGCCGATGTCGATCACTATAATCGACGATGATCGGGTCGTCAAGGGGGTGATTCTCATTCGTTCTTCGTTTGAGAACGGGGCATTTGACCCCTGACTATAGTTATGATATCATGACTGCATGAACTACTTGAGCGAACGGGATGTTTTCAACATCCGCATGGGTCGCGTAATGAGTGACGACGAGATTCGTGACAGAGCCCCAAAGCGAGACAGAGAGGCTATAATCGAACGCCTGAATAACTCCGATCTCATGTGGGTGATTTGCGACATTTGCAACAACCCATTCTGCGTCAACAATGGTTTCGAAGATCGTAAGCCAAGGACTCCTCGGTACAAGGACTTCATAGTCTGTGTCATGTGTGACCCTCGTCACCTTGATGACAGATTCATGAAGGAGGGATACCGAGTCATTCATAAAGGGAAGTTGAGGGTTATCCATATGGCAATGATCGTGAGGCAACTCACGAAGAAACCCTGCTTCAATCCTGACAAAGTGAGGTGTTCGTGCGCATCTTGTGTATCTCGGCGATTGTTTCCGCCTTTCTGATCGGGTGTGGTCCATCAGAGGAACAAGTTCAATGTGAGAAAACTGAGGGAGAATGGAAGAGTGAGTTTTCCCACTTCAGTTACATATGGATCTCGGATGGCAAAGGTGGAGGTTACAATACCATGATTCCCGTTTATGATGACTACTGTGATCGGACACCTGGCTGAGTGGCAACCTACCGATTCAAAACCAAGCCGTACAAACACCAGTATGCGGCGTTAAAGAAGTTATTGGAGCTCGGTTGGGGTGGCGCATTGTTGATGGAACCTCGGACGGGAAAGACTAAGGTCTCCATCGACTTTGCCAGCATTCGACATCAGCAAGGTCATGTGAACCGGGTCTTGGTGGTTTGCCCGGTCTCCATCATTGATGTGTGGGTGGATGAGATTGCTACCCACTGCCCGTTCAAATACACCATCACCATCTGGGACAAGAAGGGGAGGAAAAAGGATGAGCTTCCTCGATTTGGCCGACGAACTCTCGACTTTGTCATCATTAACTATGATGCATTCTCGACCCCCGGTCGTTCTACAGGCCGAAGAGAAGATGGAACCCTTAAGAGGTCCACTCGCCGGGGTGGTAGATACGATGTTATGCGAGCTCTCAAAGCCTGGCAACCGCAGCTTATCATACTTGATGAGTCCCACCGGATTAAGTCTCCCTCAGCTAAGAAGGCTACCGCACTTGTGCGACTTGGGCCAGTTGCTGATTACCGTCTCATCTGTACGGGAACTGCAGTCACAAAGGCCAAGCGAACATTTGATCTATACATGCAATGGAAGTTTCTTAATCCTGACTCAAGACTTCTTGTCTCTGAGGACGGAGATCACCACACATCCGCTTCCTTCAAGGCAGAGTACGGTCGATTCATCCAGCTTCCTGACCCCAGAGATCCACGAGGTAAGAGAACTTATCCAAAGTTCCTTGGGATCAGAGCCCCTCGCCGACTTCATCGACTCCTTCATGCTGAGTCGTTTGCAGTAACCCGAGATGAGTGCTTCGACCTACCGAAGGCTTATCCTGACCAGTTTATCCACGTTGACCTAGAGGAGAGTGCCAGTGTATACGACCAGATGGCCGAGGAGATGGTGGCGAAGATCAAGAGTGGGGAGTATACTGAGGCTTCAATCCGCCTGGTTCAGAATCTCCGTCTCGCTCAGATTACTTCGGGGATTGCTAAAACTGAACCTACCCCTCAGTACCCAGACGGACGCCTGGTTAGAATCGGTTCTGAAAAACTTAGAGCTCTTGAGGATTACCTTGAAGACCCGCTCGAGCAAGAAGAGAAGCTTGTCATATGTGCGAGGTTCAGGGCCGACATTCAGTCCATTGCCAAACTTTGCGTCAAGCTCAAGGTCAAGCCCCAGATCCTTATCGGAGGACAAACTAGGGCGGAACGGACAAATGCCATCCGGACTTTTAGAGAGAAAGCCGGACCCGCCGTCTTCGTGATGAACCCTCAAGCGGGGTCGTTGGGGATCGATCTTCGTACCGCGTCAACCATGATCTGGTACAACATCACTCAGAGCTATGTTGACCATACTCAATCTCGTGACAGAATCGCCTTGTCAGGCAAAGCCAACCGCTACGTTTACATCCAAGCAAGGGGAACTATCGACGAACTTCAGTACCAGGCATACCAACTTGACCAAGACGTGGTGAAAATGATCCACGAATCTCCTGAAAGGCTGCTAAGGAATTTCCGTGACTGAACTACCAAACAACGAAATAAGTGTTCTCCAGGACTGGGTGATGAAGCTACAGCTAAGAGAGCAAGGAACACTTCTCACAGCAGTGAGGGGGTGCGATGATGAACCGAAGCAGTGGACTGCTACAGGATTTTCTGAGTCGCCAGGACGCCGTCTCACAGCTTTCATTCGAAACTGCTTCATGAACCCGGCTGACCCTCGAGAGGTTGACATCCCGGGTGCGTTCTTCCAATCCAAGCCGCCGGATCCATTTCGACCGAGTGAGTTTGGCCATCTGCCTCAACATTGGTATGCTCATGCCTTGCATGCCTTGGAAGTGATTGCCTACCGTCATCCCGATGACACGGTTGGTTTCCAGGCCTTGACCCTTTATGAGAAGATGGTCAAGAACCTCCACCTCAACTGCGAAACTGCTGAGCAGATGGAACAACGGCTCGGCGACGATCGTATCAAGAAGGGTCAGGTAGTGTCCTGAGCTCAAGAATGAAGGTTTTGACGCGAGAGACGGGAATCTGATATGATGCTTAGATCAACGAAAGGGGTACAGAGTGATCATCGTTGAAGGGCCGGATGGTGCCGGCAAGTCTACCCTCGTAGCTCAGATAGAACGGGATTGGGGGATCACACGTGAACCTCGCCATGTATCTAGCGAAGCAGTGGCCCTCAGCCCAATGGGGGAGTATATCGAGACCGAGTTGAGCAAGGGGTTCGGATTCCGACTCTATGATCGCTTTGCCTTGATCTCATCGCCATGCTACTCCATGCTGGAGAATCGCACGATGGTGTGGCCCTTGACTGAGCCGGATTGGTTGAAGGCCCAGTACCGGAAGTTGACGGTGATTGACCCCGTTATCCTTTGGTGCCTTCCTCCGTACGAGGTCGTTCGTCAGAATGTTGTGAGGGAAGACAACTCAGGCGGCAAGATCCTCCCACACCTTGATGTGATCTATCTCAACTACATCACGGCTTACGCTACGATGAGCAACTGGGTCACTTCTCAGATGATCTGGGACTACACCGCACCAAACACCCTTCGGCTCGCCAATCTTCTGCGTTGGGCGAAGGCACGAGAAGAAAGAGAGAATGATGGAAGACAGGCTGCAGTTGATGCTGGAGATGCAGAGGCAACTTCAACTCAAGATGCCTCCCCCGAATCGAGTTCCAGCTGACCTACGTGGCGACGACATGGCGGACTTCATGCGATGGAATGCATTCGCATTGGAGGATGAGATTCACGAAGCTCTGGCAGAGGTAGGGTGGAAACCCTGGGCAACCTCTCGTCATATCAACCACGATGCGTTTATGAAGGAGATGGTGGATGCATTCCACTTCTTCATGAACCTCCTACTCTGCGGGTGTCAGGGCATGACTCCTCAGCAGATTGCGGATGAGTTCACTCGCCGCTACATCGAAAAGAACCATATCAACGCACAACGTCAGGAAGAAGGGTATGACGGAATCACTGGAAAATGCGAACACTGCCGGCGAGACCTCCGAGATGTGGGATACACTGAGGTTGAAACTGGAGGAAACACCATCCGACGATGCAAGGGATGCGGAGAAATCCTCGGTGATTAAGGACGAGAAATACATCGTTTTCAAGCGGGAGGATTTCTATCAGATGATGGGGGCCTTAGCACTTCCTACCGGTGATGTGGACTGTGCCCCTGTTGCACAGAGGATCATTGAGGTCGCAGAAACAACAGCCCTAGCCGACGCCGTGGTCATTCGTCGACAGGATTTGTTTGCAGGGCCGTCATTGCATGCCTATGCTGCTTCCATTACCATCGCAGCACGACTTAGTGATGAGGCCAGGCTGCAGCCCATCGCTGATTACTTCCACGAACAAGCCATACTCGCCGACGCTGAAGGATGGAAAGTCCCCGACTGATGGCCATTGTAAGGGCATTCCAAGCCCCCACTCTTACCGACCTACACGACAAACTATGCAACAAGATTGTTCATGCCGGGGCTGACGAACTAGACGTTATTTCGGGTGTGGATGTTCAGTTTCATAACGTAGTTGCTGGGGCTGAGTCAATGAAGTGGGATTTCAATCTCAAGCATCTCTGGTTAACTCCCCAACGTTGGACGATGATGGTCCGACAGTATGTCGACAGGGATCGGTTCATCGAATGGGTTGAGAAATCCACCAAATACATCGGCACCAATGGGCGAGGCATGGCTCACATGCGAACCCATGATGTCAAGGCACGAGGAGGTGAAGCCTTTGGAAACAAAGAGACACGACGATGGGGATCCTGTATGCTGGGTATCACTTACAAAGCCCAGCCTCGTCCGCAGATTACTCTCTATTCTCGGACTTGTTACCTTGGTTACCTATCTGGCCTTGATCTTTCTGTGGCCTGGATGGCTGGTAAGTATCTTGCTGCAGAGTTGGGAATGGCTGTCGAGGATATGTCCTTCGTTTGGATGAACGAAGCCATGCAATATCACAACTTCAAGAGCATGGCTTACTTGCTCAACCATCCTGACCCTGAGAAGCGGAAGCAGTATCGGAGATGGATTAGGTTCAGTGAGGCCAAGCTCAAGGAGACGGGAGATTGGGACTATGTCAACTCCCGGCCTGCGATCGCACTGACTCGGAAGTGGATGCAAAAGTTGATTCTCATGGATCAACAGGGGCTGACTCTTGGTGACATGACCTACAATACCTATCGGCGGATTCGTCGACGGTACCACACCGAGGTGCTTGGGTATGAGCGGGCTCAGCAGTTCGAGGGCTGGAGCTACTACAAGAAGGGGCCGAAGGAGGGGGAGCAGAAGGAGTTCTTCAAGGCATATCAGCCCCTAGAGGACTGCTGGATTTCTGACCTGGACTTCAAGGGCATCTATCTACCGTTCGATCCGGGCTCGTTGGGTGCCCCTCTATTGGTGACGGGGGATCATACAGAGTTCGATGACCTGGATGATGATGAGTGACCAGTTCAGGGGTCGAAAGAAAGGCTGCAGAGGCCAGGCAAAGAGAAAGGATGCGGGTAGCCATGGCTGAACTAAAGACCTTGGGGGAATATCGGGGGGAGATGGAACAGCGTTGGGCAAAATGGTACAAGGCCCAACAACATGTGAAGAATGGGGCATATTCCCAAGGCACTATTGACTACTTCAAACAGCAGTTTGAGGATTCAGTACTGGAGTATGCTCAGGCAATCAGAAGAGCTCGTAGGGCTGAGCAATCCAGAAAACAATCACGAGAGGAAAGGGCTAATGGGGTTTCAAACCAAGTACCAAAGGTTGGTTGAGTTCATTTGGGAGCGAGGCGTCGAGGTGGAAGTGGGTGAATGGCAATCCCAGGACGTCCGTACCAATCCCGATATGATCAGTCGAGAGTTAACCCACCTTACTTTTGAACTGGAAGTACCTCGGTCGCCTGATCAACTCATGCAAGAGGTAAAGCCGAACCTTCCTTGGGCTGAGGATCATTTCTTGGAACGGGTGAGTGGTGAACCCCTCAATCCCCCGGCAAGTGAAGCATGGTGGCCTTATGCTCGTGCAGGCAATGCTGAGCACAAGAATGGGGAAAAGTTCCATCATACCTACCCCGAACGGATTTGGCCGAAAGGTGCGGGGGACGGGGTTCAATGGGAGAATGACCTCCCCTACGTCAACGATCTCCACTTCGGCTGGGTGAGGCACCACAATCATGGGATTCGATATGCTTACGGAGACCTGAAAGATGTGGTTGATCAGCTGGCGAAAAACCCCTTGACCCGGCAGGCTTACCTACCGATCTGGTTCCCTGAGGACACCGGGGCCTGCGGTGTGGAGGGACAGCGAGTACCGTGCACCCTGGGCTATCACTTCTTGAGTAGGTTTGGTCGGATGGACATCGTTTACTACATTCGATCTTGTGACCTACTGAGGCACTTCACCGATGATGTCTACATGGCAGCTCGATTGCTGCAGTGGATGTGTTACCAACTGAACGCCCGGTCACACGACATAGTACCCGGCAAACTGGTGATGCACATCAGTTCTCTACACATCTTCAGGGGTGATTACATGAGAGTAAATCGGATGATAGAGGAATGGGAGGAACCAACCTATGGAGCGGCCGTCTAGAGATGAAGTATGTATGCAAATCGCTCACGTGGTGGCACAACGGGGTACTTGTGACCGAGCTCAAGTTGGAGCTATCCTCGCTCGAGATGGTAGGGTTCTCGCAACTGGGTATAACGGTCCCCCCACTGGCTTGCCCCATTGTACCGATCCCTTGGGATGCTCAGTCATGGAAAGGGCTGACGCCGGGGGTTGTGTACGAGCGGTACACGCAGAAGCTAATGCCATTGCTTTCTCGGCTAGGCATGGAATTGGAACAGACGGAGCAACTCTTTACTGCACTCACCTCCCTTGCCTCAAATGTGCAGAGCTCATCATTAACGCCGGTATCATACGTGTTCTCTACCGTACAGATTACAGAATAAAAGACGGGGAGGTATTGCTCCAGCAAGCTGGAGTTGATATCATTCAACTATGATGATCGACGAGGGGAATCCCGATCTTTTCCCCATCTTGTACGATACCAGGTGCCGGTTGTGCAAGATGCACCAGTTCACTGATGAGGTGTGTGAGCCGGGCTTTGGTCGGAACAATGCCGACATCATGATCGTCTCACGAATGCCCAACTCTGCGACTTACCAGGAGCAGATTGAGCAGGA
>Ga0157380_10003041_pt1 | contig 11431 bp, 8 predicted proteins | sample S35metaG_FD_119757 | JGI IMG/M metagenome (GOLD analysis project Ga0157380, IMG submission 119757) | Switchgrass rhizosphere microbial communities from Kellogg Biological Station, Michigan, USA - S3-5 metaG | ecosystem: Host-associated > Plants > Roots > Rhizosphere > Soil | place: USA: Michigan...
GACGCCGGATTCGGGCCGCTCTGGATCGACGGCACCACGGCCTGTAATTGCGACAGCGTGATGCTCCCCGGCCGGAGAATCCGGGGCGCGTCGCCAACGCAGGAGACGATGGTCGATTCCAAGCCGACCTTGCAGTCGCCGCCGTCGAGGATGTACTTCACCTCGTCGCCGAATTCTTCACGCACATGCTCGACCCGTGTCGGACTGACGTGGCCGTAGCGATTCGCCGAAGGAGCGGCGATGCCGCCGCCGAATGCGTTCAGCAGCTGCTGTGCGATCGGATGATTGGGAACGCGAATGGCGACGGTGTCCTGCCCGCCCGTGATCACGTCGTTGACGGCCGGCGCACGCTTGGCAACCAGAGTCAGCGGACCCGGCCAGAACGCGTCGGCGAGCTTCTTCGCCTCCGGCGTCATGTCGCGAACCCAGCGCTGCAGGTAACGGGGATGATCGATATGGACGATGACCGGGTGCGTGGAAGGCCGGCCTTTGAGACGGAAGATTTTACGCACCGCCTCGGGATTGTTCGCATTCGCGCCCAGGCCATAGACGGTTTCGGTAGGAAAGGCCACGAGGTCGCCGGCCCGCAGCGCTTCGACTGCTTCCTGGATGTCGTCCTGAGATACGCGCCCGATTGCCATCCATGCATGATAGCAATCAGCGCCGCTCTTCGCTCGGGAGCCGCCGAGCGGCGACGGATTGTTGACGGACGGCAGGTTGCCCGGCGATTTTCAGGGACATTCTGTGTCACTTCGTGACAAAGAATGCCCTGCTCACCGAATGCCTGTTCACCGCAACGTTACTCCAGCGCCGTGCGCTCCCAGCCGTTCGCAGTGCGTCGCAGTTCGTAAGTAGGCCAGTAGCGCTTATCGAGCTTGAGCGTGATCACCTCGGCCGACCCGTTCCAGCTCATGGTGCGCAGGCGAATCGACGAACGATCTTCGCGACCCGAAACGGCCCTGATGAAAGCATCCAGGTCCGGCGTGGGCTGCCCATCGACTTCGACGATGCGCCGCCCTGCCCACAATTGATAGCGCGTCGCAGGCGAGCCGTAAGCGAAGTAAGCGACGAAGACTCCTTCCGGTTTGATCCCGCGCTGCGCCGCCAGAGCACGATGCGGTGTCTGCAACACGGCACCGGCCCACAACAGCACCCGATCGAGATCGCGGCCGCCGAGAGGCACGGTCGGTACCGTCACTTTCAATTCCGCGCCATCGCGGAACACGGTGAGATTCACGCCGGGCTTCTGCACGGCACGCTCGACTTCACGGAAACGGTTCACGATGACGCCGTCGACATCGAGCACCAAGTCGCCCGAGCGCAGCAGCTTGTCCGCGGGCGATCCGCCCACGAGACGAGCCACGCTCAGCACCTGCCGCCGTTCGGGGCTATGTTCTTCGAGCCGGCGGATCCAGCCATCGGTCAAGCCGAGCTTGCGTGCGCCCGAGAGCGGAATGGGCTGCAACTCGGCTTCGAGCGAATGCAGCGGGCGGCCATCGCGCACCAGCGGCAACATTTCTGCAATCAGGTCAGCGGGAATACCGCGGTTCTCCTGCGCCGTCTCGCGGCCTGCCTCGTAGGCAAAGCTGGCCCACGTCGCCAGCACGTCGCCGTTCTTGTCGGTGAGCACACCGTCGTAGTCGTCCGGGCCGTTGACCAGCGCGATGGTTTCGAGATTGGCATCGCGGAACTGCAATGTGCGCGACAGAGGGAATCCCACCGGATCCACCGACGCCACCGTCGCCGACCGCGATTGCACTTTACCGTCGCCACGGAGGCCGACCGCCCACACGGCGTCGCCTGCGTTCACGTCGTTGATTTTGAGCGTCGCCGCTTTCACGGGCGTCGCGCCGATCAGCGCCGGGTCATAAGAAATGACCGCCAGGTTGTGCAGCGGATGCAGGTACTCCACGCGTCCGGGTATTTCGATGGTGCCCGCGAACGTGAGACGGACGTCGCCCAGCGGCGCCGGCACCGTGTTGCGATCCACCACTACCAATCCGCGCTGGGTATCGACGATCACGCCGGTGCCATAGTAGTTACGCTCGGTGATGCCCGATACCGAGTACGGCATGTCGAAATTCACCAGCACCAGCGAGGGCGCCAGCTTGTTGACGATGGGATCCGCCGTCTTCGCGAACGTCGTCGTCGCCGGCTTCGGTGGCTGCGCCACGCCGTCTTCCGGCCATTGTGCGCACGGCCACGTGCCCGACTTGTCGTCGCGCGTGCAGGAGCGAGCCGGGAACCAACGACGATCCATTCGGATCACGCGCGACTGCGCCGTCTTGGGGTCGTCGAGAGTGAAGAAACGCACCGTGACGCGTTCGCCATCTTTCAGCTCGCGCACGCGCTTCTCGAAATCATCTAGCGCAGCGATGACTTTGCCGCCGACTTCCGTGATCACCGCGCCACGAGGAACGGCGGCGGAAGCCAGGACATATCCTGGATTCGCCACGTAGACACCGTTGATGGGTGCGTTGATGTGGCGAGCCTGCTGCCACGATAGGTTGTGGACCACCGCGTCGCCGAATTCGACGTAGCGGTCGGGCGTAACGGCATAGAGGTCCTCGACGCGAATTTCGCGCTCCAGGGCCTCGCCGCCACGTTCGATGGAGAGTTTGAGCATCTTGCCGATGCCTTCGTCTTCCGCCTGCGCCAGCGCATCGAAGCCGACAGCCAGTTCGCCGTTGATGCGCGTCAGGATGTCGCCGGGCTCGAGAATCTTTTCGGCGGCCGAACCGGGCTGCACTTCCGCGACGACCAGCATGCCGGTCTTGGACGGAAACTTCTTGCGCACTTCGGTTTCGGTTTCGTTTCGCAAGCCGAGCCGGCGCACTTCATCGAACGGCGTGTAGACGAACACGGTTTCGAGCGTGCCACGCGGCACCGGCTGATTGTCCTGGATCAACTGCAATGCGCGCACCACGCGATCGAGCGGCAGGTAGAAACTCGACGCCGCCTGCGAACTGCCGCCGGCATTCAACGCCACCACGCGGCCTTCGACATCGATGACCGGCGATCCGGACGAACCGCCCGAGGTGCTCGACGCTGCCTGGTAGTAGAAGGTGTTGAAGTCGTTGTACTTGCCAAGACCGTAGTTGGGCGCTTCACGATCCAGGCGCGCCAGCGTGCCGGCGAGAATCGAAATCTGTTCGCCCGCATCGTTGCCGATCACGCGGATTTCGCGACCCACCTGGGCGCCCAGCGGATATAGCTTCAGCTCGGTGGGCTTGATGAATTTGAGTTTAGACGGATCGTAGCGATAGACGCCGAAGTCGTGCACCGGGTCACGGTACACGGGATAGAGCGTCACTTCCTCGCGATTCAGGAACACTGCCTGCGCCGTTACGGGCCCCGGAGTGACCACGTGGCGATTGGTGAGAATGAGCCCGCGCTTGGCGTCGACGACGAATCCGGTCGCCTGGCTCGACATGTTCCATTCGGTATCGAAGGCGCGCGCCTGGTCCACCTGGATGGTCACGACGCCGGTGACGACGCGCTCGAGCGTGCGGGTCCAGCGTGAATCTTCGGGGTCCGCCACCTGCATCTTGGGCGATGCATCGGCCGCCTGGGTCGCGGTACGCGATCCCGCCGGCAGCGAGTCCGGCTGAGAGCTCTGTGCGAAAGTCTGCGGAGCGAAAGAAAAAGTACCTACCAGGACGAGGCCGACGAGACTGGTGGCTCTTTGCATGAGGTAAGGATGTCCCCGGGTGAAAAGCTGGTTCGAGTAAGAGGCGTGCCGACAGCCGAAGGTTCCGAGAGGCCGGCCGGTCGGCGGATCACTAGCAGGCCGGTCAACTAGTCAGCTGGTCAGAAACCAACAGTGTCTTGCTCTGACCAGCTCCAGTTGCCCGCCCGAGTACACCAGACTCAGCCGAACAGCACCAAGCCCCAGATCACAATAAGTACTGCAAAGGATAGCAGCACTGCGGTCGATCCCACGTCTTTGGCCAGCCCGGAGAGTTCGTGGCGCTCGAGGCCGATGCGATCGACGACGGTTTCGATGCCCGTGTTGAGCAGCTCCACGATCAGCACCAGCAGCATGGAGCAGATCAACAGCGCCTTCTCGATCGGCGTTTTTCCCAGCCAGGCCCCCAGCGGCAGCAGGACCACGGACAGCATCACTTCCTGGCGGAATGCAGCTTCCGCCTGGAAGGCCCCTTTGAATCCTTTCCAGGAATTCACGAACGCGAGCAGCAGACGATTCACGCCTTGCAGCTTGGGACGTTCGATCATGGCTGGTATGTCAGGTCGAGCTGCTTGGCCGCGCGGACATCGTCGAGCCGGCGGACCGGCAAGGTATAGGGAGCTCCCTTCACTTTGGCCGCGTCCTGTTCGGCCTCGGCCTGGACGGCCACCAGCGCGTCGACGAAGGCATCGAGGTCCTGCTTGGTTTCGGTTTCGGTCGGCTCGATCAGCAGGCACTCCGGCACCAGCAGCGGGAAGTACGTTGTCGGCGCATGGAAACCGTAGTCGAGCAGGCGCTTCGCAAAGTCCATCGCGTTCACGCCCAGATCGCGAGCCTGGCGCTTGAGCGTGATGATGAACTCGTGGCTCGCACGCCGCTCGGGATACGCCGCGTCGAAACCGGCCTTCTTGAGTTTCGCCAGCATGTAGTTGGCATTCAATGCCGCGAATTCGGCGACGCGATGCATGCCGTGCCGTCCCAGCATGCGCATGTAGACGTAGGCTCGCAGCAGCACACCCGCGTTGCCCATGAACGCCGAGAGGCGGCCGATGGATTGCGGCAGGTCGCGCTCGTCGAGCCAGCGAAAGACGCTCTCTGTGCCGGGGCCGTTCTCCTTACCTACCAGCGGAATAGGCATGAAAGGAAGCAATCGCTGCCCTACGCCCACCGCTCCGGAGCCCGGTCCGCCGCCGCCATGCGGCGTCGAGAACGTCTTGTGGAGGTTCATGTGAATGACGTCGAAGCCCATGTCGCCGGGACGCACTTTGCCCAGGATGGCGTTGAGATTGGCGCCGTCGTAGTACAGCAAGCCGCCCGCTTCGTGCACGATCTGCGCGACTTCCTTGATGCGCCGCTCGAACACGCCGAGCGTCGAAGGATTCGTCAGCATGATGCCGGCAGTCTTCGGCCCGACGGCCTGCTTCAACGCATCGACATCGATGTCACCGTTCGCGAGCGAAGGAATTTCGACCACGGTGCAACCACACATCGTCGCCGTTGCGGGATTCGTTCCATGCGCCGCATCGGGCACGATGATCTCGGTGCGGGCCAGGTCGTTGCGTGCCTTGTGATAGGCGCGAATCATCGCGACGCCGGCGAATTCACCCTGCGCACCGGCCATGGGGGTGAGCGACACGCCCTTCATGCCGGTCACTTCCTTGAGCATTTCCTGCAGTTCGTACATGCATTCGAGGAAGCCCTGCCCGGCCGATGCCGGGCCGTAAGGATGCCGGCCGAGGAACTCGGGCAGCATCGCGAACGCGTTGCAGGCACGCGGGTTGTATTTCATCGTGCACGAACCGAGCGGATAGAAGTGCGTGTCGATGGAGAAATTCAACTGTGACAGCCGGGTGAAGTGCCGTACCGCCTGCAGTTCGGACACTTCGGGCAGTGCTGCCCGCTTGCGCCGGCGCAGGTGCTCGGGCACATCGGCAGCGACAGCTTCCGGATACTGGCCGATGGCGCTGCGGCCGGGACGCGAGTGCGTGAAAATCAACGGTTCGCTCATGACTTCACCTCCGCGAGCGCTTCTACAAGGGCGGCGGCATAGATTGCTATGTCCTCGTCGGTGCGCATTTCGGTAGCGCAGACCAGCAACGCATTTCCAAGTTCGGGATACCGCGGCGTCAGGTCGAAGCCGCCGATCACGTTGCGCTTCGCCAGCGCTTCGATCACTCCGGCCACGTTGCGATCGAGCTGCAACACCGCTTCATGGAAGCGCGGACCGGAGAAGGCCAGCTTCACTCCCTTGATCCTGGTCAGCGCCTCGACCAGTTTCCGTGTCTGCTGTTGAGATGCCGCTGCGACATTCTCCAGCCCGGCCGAGCCGAGCAGGGACATGTGAATGGTCGCGGCAGTAACCAGCAAGCCTTGGTTGGTACAGATGTTCGAAGTCGCCTTGCTGCGGCGAATGTGCTGTTCGCGGGCCTGCAGCGTCAGCGTGAAACCCGGCTTGCCATCGAGATCGAGCGTGCGGCCGATGATGCGGCCCGGCATCTGGCGCACATGTTCCATGCGCGTGGTCATGAAGCCGAAGTACGGACCGCCCGACGACATGGGCACGCCGAGCGGCTGACCGTCGCCGACCACGATATCGACGCCTTTCGCGCCCCACTCGCCCGGCGGTTTGAGAATCGACAGCGACAGCGGGTTGACTACGGCAATCGCCAGCGCATTGTTGGAGTGCGCCCAGTCGGTGATGGCATCGACATCTTCGAGCAGGCCGAAGAAATTCGGCTGCTGCACTACCACCGCGGTGATGTCCTGGCCGCGGTACTGTTCGAGCGACGACGGCCGCGTCGTCCCTTTGCCTGGTTCGCCCTCGCCCATTGCAAACGGCACGATGTCGAATTTCAGGTTCTGCCCTTCCGCAATGGCCCGCGCGACTTCCAGATAAATGGGATTGACCGCCGCAGGCACCAGGATGCGGGCCGCCTTCGACTTGCGATGCGCGCGAACCGCCATCAGGCAGGCTTCGGCCAGCGCCGATGCTCCGTCGTACAGCGACGCGTTCGACACCTGCATGCCCGTGAGGCTGGCCATCATGGTCTGGTATTCGTACAGCAGCTGCAGCGTGCCTTGGCTCGCTTCGGCTTGATACGGTGTGTAAGCGCTGTAGAACTCGCCGCGGGAGACGATCGCCCAGACCGCTGCGGGAATGTGATGCTCGTAAGCACCCGCACCGATGAAGTTGAGCGGCCGCCCATCGCGCTGCGCGCGCGATTGCATCAGCCGGCCGACCTGCATTTCGGTCAGGGCATCCGGAATGCCGGCCAGCGATTGGATTCGCAGCGCGGCTGGAATTTCGTCGAACAACGCATCGATGCTGCCCGCGCCGATGGCGGCCAACATCTCTGCGACGTCGGCTTCGGTATGTGGAATGAACGGCATGGAATTAATGTGCCTCGTCGGCGAGCACTTTCTCGTACGCGCTCGGAGTCAGGAGCTGTTCCAGTTCGCCGCGGTTCGCGGGCTTGATCTTGTACAGCCAGCCCTGGCCGTACGGATCGGTGTTCACCAATTCCGGCGCGCTGCCGAGCGCATCGTTCGCCGCGATCACTTCGCCGGAGACCGGGCTGTACACGTCGGAAGCGGCCTTGACGGACTCGACCACGGCAGCGGCGCCCCCTTTCGTCAGCGCCTTGCCAACCTCGGGCACTTCGACGAACACGAGGTCGCCGAGTGCGTTCTGCGCATGGTCGGAGATGCCGATTGTCACGGTGCCGTCGCTTTCGAGGCGCGCCCATTCATGCGAATCGAGGAACTTCAGATTGGAAGGGATGGAGGACATGGCGGAATCCTGCGTGTAGATAGGAAATCTGGTGATAGATGAAATCTGGAAGGACGGGTCGGAGATCCTGGGGGTCGCGACGGTCAGATCAGCGCTTTGCCATTGCGGACGAACGGATACTTCACGATGCGCGCAGCTAGCAGCTTGCCGCGAATGTCGACCTGCAGTTGTTCGCCCGCGTTGGCGGGCACCCGCGCAAATCCGATGGAGCGTTCGAGCGACGGCGAGAAGGTGCCGCTGGTCAGTTCGCCTGCGCCGATGCCGGGAACCACGACTTTCTGGTGACCGCGCAATACGCCACGATCCTCCAGGAGCAATCCCACCAGTTTGCGAGGTACTCCGGCGGCACGCTGCGCTTCGAGCGCTGCGCGACCCACGAAATCCCGTGAAGACGGCTCGAAGGCGATGGTCCACGCCAGGCCGGATTCGAGCGGCGAGACGTTCTCATCCATGTCGTTGCCGTAGAGATTCATGCCGGCTTCGAGACGCAGCGTGTCGCGAGCGCCGAGGCCGCATTGCGCTACACCGGCGTTTTTCAACGCAGTCCAGAAAGCGGCCACGTCGGCGACGGGCAACATGATCTCCCAGCCATCTTCGCCGGTGTAGCCGGTGCGGGCGACGAAGTACTTGCCCAGGCCCTGCCCGCTGAACACTTTCAAAGCAAGCGCGGCAGGAGCGTGTTCGCCGAGCAGCGTCGCTGCCTTGCTGCGGGCATTGGGGCCCTGTACCGCAATCATCGCGAGATCGGTCCGGGGCGTGATCTTCACGCCGAACGGAGCAGCGAAGCGCTCGAGCCACGCCATGTCCTTCTCGCGGGTGCCTGCATTGACCACCACGCGAAACCAGTCCTCGGCCAGGAAATAGACGATCAGGTCGTCGACCACGCCGCCCTTTTCATTGAGCAGGCAACTGTAGAGCGCCTTGCCGGCGTCCTTGAGCTTCGCGACATCGTTGGCGAGCACGTAGCGCAGGTAATCGCGAGCCCGAACTCCTTTCACATCGGCGATGAGCATGTGCGATACGTCGAACATGCCGGCATCGCGCCGCACGGCATGATGTTCCTCGATCTGCGAGCCGTAGTTGACGGGCATGTCCCAGCCGCCGAAATCGACCATGCGTGCGCCGGCCGCGACGTGCGTGTCGAACAAGGGAGTGCGGCGCCTCGGGGCTTGCGTGGATTCCATCGGCTGGTGCTCCGGTGACTAAGTGGCAAAACACGGCGTCGCGACAAACCGCACGGATACGGTCTGGCGCCCCCTCTGTCCTGCTACCTGAGAGATCCGGTGACGCTAGGACACGTCGCCTCTCCCCTTCGGTGGACTGCCCGTGTCTTATTTACGAGACCAGGGCAGTCACTCTCCAGAGCCCCTCTTGCGGATTCGAGCATCCGCACAGATGCGCCGTTCTTGATACCTGAGCGTTTCCGGGCGGTTGCGCCTTCGGCGGTGGATCCACATTACCTGTAGAAGACTGCCTCTTAAGGCAGGCTGGGAACCCACTCTCTCCGGCCGCATCTTGCGATGGGTGGCGTATGGTAGCCGAGGTCATGCGAAAGACAACAGGGACCTGCAAGGTCCGTCCAGCGGTACAATTGCGGCCTTCCCATTGCATTGCGTGCCTATGACCGTCCTTACTCGCCGCCTCTCGATCCCCGTACGCGTCGGCTCCGTCATCGTCGGCGGCAAGGGGCCGATCGTCGTGCAATCCATGACCAACACCGACACGGCGGACATCGACGGCACAGTGGAACAGGTCAAATCGCTCGCACGGGCCGGGTCGGAACTGGTACGGGTCACCGTCAACACGGATGAAGCCGCCGCCGCCGTTCCACACATTCGCGATCGGCTGGGACGCATGGGTATTACCGTTCCCATCGTCGGCGACTTCCATTTCAATGGACACAAGTTGCTCAAGGCGCACCCCGCCTGCGCCGAAGCGCTGGGAAAGTACCGCATCAATCCAGGCAATGTCGGCCGGGGCAGCAAGCGCGATCCGCAATTCGCGGAAATGATCGAAGTCGCCTGTGCGAACGCCAAACCCGTGCGCATCGGCGTCAACTGGGGCAGCCTCGACCAGGCGCTGCTGACGCGGCTGATGGATGAGAACTCGAAACTCGACCAGCCTCTCGATGCACGCGAAGTGACCCGCGAAGCACTGGTGGTCTCGGCATTGGAATCCGCGTCCCGCGCGGAAGAACTGGGCCTGCCGCACGATCGCATCGTCATCTCGTGCAAGGTCAGCGGCGTGCAGGACCTCATCGCCGTCTACCGCAACCTCGCCCGCCGTTGCGACTATGCGTTGCACCTGGGACTGACGGAAGCCGGCATGGGATCCAAGGGCATCGTCGCTTCCACCGCGGGCATGAGCGTGCTGCTGCAGGAAGGCATCGGCGACACCATCCGCGTCTCGCTCACGCCCGAACCGAATGGCGACCGCACGCAGGAAGTGGTGGTCGCGCAGGAAATCCTGCAGACCATGGGACTGCGATCGTTCACACCGATGGTGGTGGCTTGTCCCGGCTGCGGTCGCACCACCTCGACGTATTTCCAGGAACTGGCGCAGAGCATCCAGAGCCACCTGCGCCACCAGATGCCCGAATGGCGCAAGTCCTATGTCGGCGTCGAAGAGATGACCGTGGCGGTGATGGGTTGCGTTGTCAACGGCCCCGGCGAGAGCAAGCACGCCAACATCGGCATCAGCCTGCCCGGCACCGGCGAACGTCCCGTGGCGCCGGTGTATATCGACGGCCAGAAAGGCCCGACGTTGAAGGGTGACCACATTGCCGCGGAATTCCAGGCACTGGTGGAAGACTACGTTGCCCGCACTTACAGCAGGAGAGCGTCGTGAGCGACCTGACCAGCAAGACTTGCAAGCCCTGCGACGGCAACATGGCCCCGCTGACTCCGACCGAGGCGCAGCGCTACCTGAAAGAACTCGATGCCGAGTGGCGACTCTCACCCGGCAACGACAGCCTGCATCGCGAATGGAAGTTCAAGAATTTCTTCCACACCATGAGCTTCGTGAACGCGCTGGCGCACATCGCGAATGCGGAAGATCATCATCCGGACCTGGAAGTCGGATACGGCTACTGCCGCGTGAAATACGCGACGCACGCCATCAACGGGCTCTCGGAGAACGACTTCATCTGCGCGGCGAAGCTCGACGCGCTGCCCCGAACCTGACGGAAACACGCACGGGGGACTGGCTCCTGAAGCGCAAGCGTAAGGTGCCTTTCCCCTATCTTCATCTTGAAACGAAGCGGTCTTCCGGATTGAGAATGGGGACACGCACCTTACGCTTCGCTACAGGAGCATGTCCCCGGAGTTCTACAGCCTGAAAATCACGCCTAACGATAACAGGTCGATATCCGCGCGGCCCGAGCCATTCTTCTCGCCGACGCTGTCGAATCGCTGGAAATCGGCACGCACCGACCAATGGCTGCCGAAGTCGAACTGGGTGCCGGCTCCCCAGAGGAAACTTTCGGAACCGAAGGTGATGGAGCTATCGCCGCTGCCGCTCACCGAGGAAGTGAATTTCATATCGGCGAAGAACACACCGGCTCGGGCATACACCGACCAGTGGTCGACAATGGGCAGAATGCCTAGCGCGCTGACGCTCGGACCGGAGGTTTCCAGTTCGCGCTTCAACTCGGCTGGCGCCAGGACGTACGCCGGTACAGTCAGTGACGGCACCAACGTCACGATGGTTTCCGTTTCCTCGAGCTTGCCGAGGTTCTGATAGCTCAGCTCCACGGCGGCGTAGCGCATGATGCGATAACCCGTAACGATACCCCAGGCGGTGCTCTTGTCGTCGTCTTCGGGCCGCCACTGGGTAGTCGTCACCGGATAGAAGGCGGAAAAACTGACGGCACCGATCGCAGCGAGCCCACCCGGTACGAAAATCGGATCGTAAGGGAGGGTCCCTGGGCGCGGCGTGAAGTTGATCGACGGCAC
>Ga0157380_10003042_pt1 | contig 11430 bp, 9 predicted proteins | sample S35metaG_FD_119757 | JGI IMG/M metagenome (GOLD analysis project Ga0157380, IMG submission 119757) | Switchgrass rhizosphere microbial communities from Kellogg Biological Station, Michigan, USA - S3-5 metaG | ecosystem: Host-associated > Plants > Roots > Rhizosphere > Soil | place: USA: Michigan...
GGACGAAATTGACGGACAAGTCCTCATCGTGAGTGAGTACGCGCCCGAAGGTTCCCTGGAAGAATGGCTCAAACAAAATGGCAGAATGTCAGTCGATAAGGCCGCTGCGTCAACCGTTCAAATTCTCGATGGATTGGAATTTCTTCATCTTCGTAAGATTGTTCATCGTGATTTGAAGCCCGCCAACATTCTGCTGCAAAGCAAGACACTGCGTCTGGCTGATTTCGGAATTTCCCGCGCCCTGCGAACGACTTCTTCGAGTCAAAGCCAGAACATTTCAGGAACGTTTGCCTACATGGCTCCGGAAGCGTTGAACGGAACACGTTCAGTGCAAACAGACATTTGGTCTGTGGGAGTTAACCTTTACCAGTTCTTGACCGGCACGCTTCCATTCCCACAAAAGGATCCGTCAATTCTTTTTCCGGCGATAATCATGGGCGAATCAGAGCCATTACCGGCGTGGGTACCGCCCGAGATGAAACGGATTGTCTCAACCGCGATGGCGCGGCTACCGGAGCATCGCTATAAAACTTGTGACGAAATGCGAAAAGATCTCCAACTCTTTTTGCAAACATATAACTCGCAGCCTGATCTTGACTCGACCGAAGTTGACGCGGAAAAACCCGATGACGAGGAAACAGTTTTTCAGCCCAAACCCGTAACCCCATACCCAATTCACCAACCCAGTGCGGGACGGAAGTGGATTTACGTTTTAGTTTCGGCCGTTGTCCTTTTGCTGGTTGTCGGCGGCGTTGGAATTGCTTTTCTAAGCAGCAAAATCTTCGCGCCGAGTGCTCCCAGATCGCTGCTCGAGGTTCCGTCTTCTGAAGAGTTTTTGCAGGGCAAGGCGTGTGCTGAGCAAAAGAACTTTGAATGCGCTATTGAGAACTACTCCAAAGCCATAAAAGCAAATCCAGCTAATGCCGAGGCCTATAACGGGCGGGGTTGGGCTTATCTTGAAAAGGACAAGTTCGACCAGGCAGTCGACGATTGTTCCAAGGCTATCACTCTCAAGCCTGATTATTCCGAAGCTTACACGTGTCGCGGCAGAGCCAGGGGCGCACAGGACGATTACAACGCTTCATTCACGGATTGTGACAAAGCTATAGAGCTAAAAGCCGATTCTGCTGAGGCATATGCTTGTCGTGGCTCAGCCGAGTTTTGGCAGGACAAGTATGTACAATCATTTAATGATTGCGATAAGGCGATAAAACTTAAGCCCGATTTCGGCAGAGCTTACGCCTGTCGCGGGTTAGTCTACGACTACAAGGACCATCAGCTCGACAAAGCCATGGCAGACTACAATACCGCGCTTGGTCTTGATCCCGATAATGCCAACATCTATGTCAATCGTGGCATTGCTTACTTCAAACAAAAACAGTATGAGAAAGCGCTGCAGGACTGGAACAAGGTAATCGCGCAGAAACCGAATCTTGATAGTGCCTATTACAACCGCGCCTTATACTTTTCTGAGAATAAGCACGAGTATCGGAAAGCCCTGAACGATTGCGACAAAGCAGTAAACCTTAATCCCATCGCCAGGAACTACATTTGTCGGGGAAACGCTTATTTCAGTCTCCGGAATTACACGCAAGCGGAAGTAGACTACGGCATGGCTATTCAGTTGAAACCGACGGCATCTGTCTATTTGGCCCGTGGCAACGCCTACTCCAACGACGAAAAGTTTACCCAGGCAATAAGCGATTACGATCAGGCTATCAGCTTAGAGTCTGACTTGGCTGAAGCGTTCAAAGGTCGAGGGTATGCTTATAGTCGAGAACGACGCTATGACGAGGCCATCAAAGACTACAACAGGGCCATTGAATTAGATTCGAATGATGCCTGGACTTATAACAGTCGGGGCGTCGCCTTTGCCAACAAGGGAGATTGGGCCCAGGCGATTGCCGACTACGAGCGAGCTTTGAAAATAGATCCGAATATTGAAAATGCGAGTAACAATCTCGACATAGCTATTAGTAAGAAGAGGGAGCAAGAGGGTCCTTAGTCAGTTCAGAATTTGTTGCAGGATTTGAGCCAGGAAAACTGAAGGTCAACGTTTCTGTAACCAAACTATCCTCGGGATTTGTTGCAAATCCGGCCGGATGGCGATCACTTTCCACTCTTGCTGATCGATCAGACGCTCGATCGCTTCACGCTGGTTGTAACCCATCTCAAATAATAGGTAACCACCGTTACGTAGATAACCGGCCGACTCTGCGAGCAGCCGGCGAATCATTTCCAGACCATCACTTCCGGAAGTGAGGGCCAGCCGTGGTTCATGATCGCGGACTTCGCGTTGCAGAGTTGCCCATTCCGCATTGGGGATGTAGGGCGGATTGGAAACAATCAGATCAAAATTCGGCCCTCGCGAAAATGCAGAAAAGGCGTCCGTGACCAGGAACGAAACTCGGGCGCTGACCAAATGACGGCGCGCGTTACGTATCGCCAACTGAATCGCAGCAAATGAGGCGTCGATAGCCGTCGCTCGCGCTTCAGGGCGTTCGTTCAGAAGCGCAATCGTGATGCAGCCTGTCCCGGTACCAACGTCAAGAAAGTTGGATGTCCCACCGAACGCGTCAATGGCCTCAAGCGCGCTTTCGACCAGCAGTTCCGTTTCGGGTCGAGGAATCAGGGCAGCCGAGTTAACTTCAAACGTCAATCCATAGAATTCCTGAACACCTATGATGTACTGCAGCGGTTCGCCATTGATTCGACGCTGGACTCGGTCTTGAAACGAGTTGACTTGCTTGATATTCAATGAGTCGTTTGAATGAGTAATCAGAAAAGTTCTGTCCCGGCCGAGGAGGTTCGCCAGCAACAGTCCCGCATGCAGCCGCGCTTCAGCGACGCCTGCCGCACTTAGCGCTCTGGTGGCTTTCAACAATGTCTCGGCGATGGATTCGCTCATTCGGCTTTTACCTACACCTTTTTCAGTCCTATAATACGCGCACATTTTCTAGTAAGCCGATTTGAGTCCGACAAACTTCAGTTTGTCGAGTATGAATTTAGGCGCTACGCCTGACTTGGGGGCCGAGGTGTCCCGACAATTTCTCTTTGCCTATGCCACGACAAACTGAAGTTTGTCGGACTGAAAACGGAAGCGCAGTGCCATTGAAAGTTTATCTTAAGCACAACGGTACGAGTCTCGTTCCTCCCGTAACGTCAGAACCCCTGGGCCGCGCGGTTTAGGGGTTCTGGCGCTAAAACATCGATTTGTTCGAGGGACGCAAAAGAGGATACTAAGTGAGCGCGCTCAGCAAAAGCCTTCTCTTATTCGGATTGAATTGGCTTGATGCTCAACTGACAATTCTCTGGGTCCGCTTGAATATAGCCACCGAGGGTAACGGAATAATGGCTCGGATCCTCGACTTGGGAGAAGGGACATTCCTTTTCACCAAGCTAGCAATCGGGGCATTCGCAGCTTATGTTTTGTATCGCTGCGCACACCTTGCCATCGCGCGACGCGGACTCCGGCTAGTCCTTGCAATCTACTTTGCCCTCATGATAGTTCACGCCGTCACCGCCTTTTCGGCCCTGGGATGGCACGCTCCGCAAGTGGTCCTCGCTTACTTTGCCCACATGCATGAAGCCATGTTTTCTTCTCTTGGCTAAGACATATACAAATTGCAACCAATCGGAATGTTCGAGCGTTTAAGTCCTGGACTGGACTCTGTCAGGCTTGCCTCATCCGGCCGAACGGCCTAAATTACTGAGCAAAACGGCCGACGACCCGGAGTTGGGAAAGAACGCGGCACAACCGCTTCTGTTTCGAAGGCATCTTAAATGGCAAGCGTTATTCGCTCGATAATTCATAAGCTTGGAGAAGTGTCATGTATAAACTCTCAGCACGCCAAATATTAGTCATTGCGCTGATCTCGGGTATTTTTGCGGCCACCGCGGTCGCGCTGTTCGATCGAGTCTCAAGCCGGCTTCAGCCTTCGGGCGCTGCTTTCACCGAGAATGCTCCGGCCGGTATCACTGATCCCGCAACTGCCACTGACGAAAACAACAACATCGAAATCTACCGGGCGGTTGCACCCGGAGTCGTAAACATTAGTTCAACTTCCTACGCACGGGATTTCTTCGGATTTGTCGAGCCTCAGGAAGGTTCAGGTTCAGGTTCGATCCTCGATCAGGAAGGCAATATCCTGACGAACTATCACGTCGTCGAGGGAGCTCAGAAGCTTACCGTCAGTCTTGGCGGCAAAAAGACATACACGGCGAAATTAGTTGGCGGGGATCCGGACACCGATCTCGCGGTGATTCGCTTGATTGAAAAACCGAGTGGTCCTCTGACGATTATCGGCTTGGGCGACTCTGACAAGTTGGTGGTGGGCCAGAAGGTGCTCGCGATCGGCAATCCGTTTGGTCTCGACCGGACTTTAACCACTGGAGTCATCAGCGGTCTGCAGCGACCAATACGAGCACGCAACAACCGCCTGATTGAAGGCGCTATTCAGACCGATGCCTCAATCAACCCTGGCAACTCGGGTGGTCCGCTACTCGATTCGCATGGACGCGTTATCGGCATCAACTCGCAGATTCTGTCTCCTTCAGGAACTTCCGCAGGCTTGGGCTTTGCCATTCCAGTCAACATTGCCAAGCGCATTGTGCCGCAACTGGTTACCTTCGGATCCGTGCGCCGACCGAAACTGGGAATCACGAGTCGCGATGTGGCGATGCTCAAGAATCAGATCGACTTGCCGGTTTCGGACGGTATTGTTGTTTGGGAAGTAATGCCAGGGGGAGCTGCAGCCAATGCCGGCTTGCAAGGCTTGACCCAAACCGAAAATGGCGATGTCGAATTAGGTGACATCATCGTCGCCATCGACGGGGTCAAAATTGGAAACGCTGATGACCTCTCTCGTTTCCTGGACAAGCACCAACTAGGCGATACAGTCAAAGTCGAGCTCATGCGCAACGGTCGCCGCATGAGCTTGTCCGTTCGCCTGATTGAAGCGCCGGATTCCCGACGTGGGGTTCGACGCCAGCCCCAGTAAGAGCGAGGGGGTGGGGGTTGGGGAGTAGGGTGTAGGCGGATTGGTAGTGGGGTTAGGTGAAGACTTGACCCCATTTATCATTTCAGTAATCAGTAATCAGTAATATCAGTAATCAGTAATCAGTAATCAGCAATCAGTACTCGGATGTTCGTCCGGCGCCAGTTGTCAGTTGCTCGGGTTATCAAGGCGAGGGGTACAACTGACAACTAACCACTCACCATTGACAAAGAACAAAGCTGATTACTGATTACTGACGACTGATTACTGACGACTGACGACTGATTACTGATTACTGATTACTGACGACTGACGACTGATTACTGATTACTTATCTTCTAATGAACGAGACCAATCACTTCTTTAATCTCGGCTACGGATGGTTGTGCAAACACTGCAGTGCCGAAGATGCCGAACACCATGAAGGGCGCGGTGGTTTTTGGAGCCTGTTTCATAAGTCCCAGCCTCAACCAGAAAAGAAAATACCCAAGCTTCCCAGTTTGGTGCTGGCCCGTTGGACTGATGCCAGCCGTCAAACCCTCGCTTGTCCCCGCTGCAGCATTGAAGAACCAGTGAGTAAGGCCTGAGTACGACAAAACTTTAGAGCCACTTTTCAAAACTCCTCTAATTCACACCCGGTTTCAACCGGGTGGTAAGGGCAAAGAGAAGGTATTAACCGTTTCAACGGTTTCGTTTTCTTTGTTTGCGGCGGAAACCGTTGAAACGGTTAAGGTGTTTTTTCCGGACCTTGTACACCCGGTTGAAACCGGGTGTGAATGAGAGGAGTTTTTCAGATGCTCTTTCGCTTGGTGATGACTTGCGGACGATTGCACACTCACTCTCTTCCCAGCAGTCTCTTGAACTCGGCAATTCTTTTTTCCGGCTCACCAAACTTCGTTCGATAATCTCTGAGACTGCGTCCAATAACGTCGATCGCCTCGTTCCGATCATAAACGTCAACTATCTCGACACGCCTGGGCTTCTCACTGGGAAACTGTTTATAGCTCAGGAAGTAGTGCCGCAAACGATCGATTAGAGCTTTCGGACAGTCGCTTATGTCTTTGATCTGGCCATAAGCAATGTCGTCTTCGAGCACAGCTATGATCTTATCGTCTGCCTGCTCTCCGTCGATCATGCGCAATCCTCCAATGGGTCGGGCGCTAATGAAGAAGCTACCTTGCGCCGCGGTGCCTTCGGTGAGAACGCAGATGTCCATCGGATCTCCGTCGCCGGTTATTCCAGATTGCCCCGTCCTGCTGGCGCACAACTTTGCTACTTCATCACCACAAAAACTCTGCGGAATGAAGCCGTAAAGCGTTGGGCACATCGAAGAGAACTTTTGGGGTCGATCAATCTGCAGATGACCGGACTTCTTGTCGAGCTCGTACTTGACGACATCTGTTGGGACAATCTCAATGTACGCGCGGACGACATTCGGAGCCTCAGAACCGGCCGAGACTCCATGCCAAGGATGCGCCTGAAAGAGAAGTCCGAAAAGATCGTGAAGTTCGCTATCGCTGCTGGCCATGTTCAATTCCTCCATTCGATCTGCCGAATGATAGAATTTCGTGTGTAGTTTTGCCAGATAGGTTTAGGTGTTCGTATGGCTGCTTCTGCAAATGTAATCGCCGAGCAAGTTCGTCCTCGTGCTCTCTCCATGCGGTGGATCATTTCCGCCAGCGATGACCTGATCTGGTTCATCGGGTCGGTGGCTACGAGTTACGCCCTGCTGGTTCTTTACGTGAGCGGCATAGTGCCATTGATTCCGATGGTGGCAGCGTGGGCCATTCTCGTCGATGCGCCACACGTGTTTGGAACTTTCTCTCGGACTTATTTCGATCGCACCGAACGACGGAACCGCGGCAGGTTGCTTTGGGGCTCGCTGCTGTTTTTTGTAGTGGGACCGTTGATGGTGCTGGCAGGATTGGGTCTGGTGTTCTTCTTCATCGCCGCGATGTGGGCTTACTACCATCTGGTAAAGCAGCATTACGGCTTCATGGTCCTCTACAAGAAGAAAAACAACGACCTTGCACCGGTCGATAACGCGCTCGATAGATTGTTTCTGTTGTTTGCCTTCAACTATCCGTTCGTAGCCTTCATCGCTCGAGACCCCGAGGCCATGGCCCGCGTTCCTCAGATTCTCCACTCAAGTGTTAATGGTCTGTCGCTGCTGCTTCTGGCCGGCACGATCATTTTGGGATTAGCCTGGCTGGGTCGGCAGATTCAGCGAGCCTTCAGGGGACAGGCTCTGGATGTTCCCAAGTATCTGCTGTTAGCAGCTGCGATACCGATGCATTGGGTGGTGCTGCTGACGCCAATGCCTCATAAACCAATCGCGATTGTGGCGATTCTGACGATCTATCACAACTTTCAGTACCATCGATTGATTTGGTTTCATAACAAGAAATATCAGAACCGACGAAGTGGCCTGGGCGTCCCGCCCGTGGTTGGTCAGACTCATGGGCAGGATGCTTATGCCACGTACGGCGCTGCTTCACTCATCAGCAGTCGACTTATCCTCTACATTGCTTTCGGAATTATCTTTGGGCTGATCTATCAGGGTCCGCGGCAGTATCTGGGCTATGTCAGCCTCACACATGGCGGTGGAAGCGGTACAACTACACAAACTCTTCCTATGCAACTCGGCATAGCCTTTCTGTGGGGATATGCCTTCATTCACTATTATCTCGACTCGAAAATCTGGCGAGTGCGCCGAGACCCTTCCGTGGGCAAAGCTTTGAACATGCAGTGAAGTCCGTCACTGATTCTTTACGTCCTTGATGAGGACGACATCCATCGTCAAAGTTCCATTGGCTGAAGCGAGCCATTTGCCATCACGTGACACGTCGAGCGCATAGATAGGATCCGGTTTCCAACTGGTTAATTGGGTCGGCAGGCTTCCGTCGATCGGTTGAATCCAGATGTTTCCTTTTCCGTTTTGCTTGTCAGCATATGCTAGCCCACTGCCATCACTCAGCCACCGAAAGGCGCCGAAATGAGCTGGTAGATTAGTCAATAAACGTGGTTCGCCGCCGGAATATGGCATGACTGCAATCTTGTTCGCCGTTTCGGGCCTGAAAGTGAAGGCGATCTGCTTCCCGTCATGTGAAACGACAGGTTCCCAGGCGTTATCACGGACCAACACAGGATCACCTCCAGCAATTCCTACGCGCATAATTCCTGATCGAGCTGAGTCGCTTGATCTATACACCACTGATTGTCCATCAGGTCCAAAACTGGGATCTCGATCGAAAGAGCCTGTGGTCAGTTCCATCGGGTGAGTGCCATCGATGTTGATGCGCCAAAGATGTTGAGTGCCGGTGCGATTGGAAACGAACACCACATACTGGCCATCTGGAGAAACAACAGGTTGCTGATTGAGACCAGCATTGCTGGTGAGTTGCCGAGGAGCTTCTCCTTTTGAACCGGTCACCCACAGATTCTCTTCGCCGCCGCTGTTGAGCGTGTAGACGATCTTTCCATCAGGGGTGAACGAAAGTCCATCCATTCCATCGTAGTTGGTTGACGTAATTTGAGTAGTCTCACTCGGCTGTCGCAGGGAAGTACGCCAGATGTTGGCCGTCCTTTCCCATTGCACGGCGAGCACAGTCTGGCCGTCTCTGGTAACGCCAATGTCGCCGTAGCCGTTCAAGTCGTTCGTTATTTTCCGGGCCGTACCCGAAGGTAATGCGATGAACCAAATCTGCTCACCGGCGTCAGATCCTTTTTCAGCAGCGCCTGTGACCAGGCCGCTTCCATCATCCAGCCAAGCCATCCGTGCCAGCCTTGCCCAGCTATGTGTGGTAAGCGGCTTCGCTTTTCCGTCTTCAATTCTCACACCCCAAATCGTTTGGTACGGACCATCTGGCCCTTTGAGTCCCACAGGGAATGCGATGCTTTTGCCGTCGGGGGACCAGGCCGGGGGAATCTGCCACAAAGGTCCCACCGTAAAAGGGTCGTCATGTGTAGATGAGAAGAGTTTTCGTTCGCCGTTGCCATCTGCGCCTACCAGCGTGATTGAGTGCCCGTTCTTATCCGCGCGCATAAACGCGATCCGATTTCCATCGGGCGATACGGTTACCGGCGAATCAATATCGTCAACCAGTTTCGTGGGAGGTCCGCCCAGTGTAGGCACACGAAAGAGTTTTCCGATTTGGTTCATCTGCTGGTTGACGTAATAGAGATAGTTGGAGTCAGGTGAGAAAGTGAGACCGTAGAACCACTCGATTTGGACCGGCGGAACAATTTGTAAATCCTGCCCAGTCGTAATCTGTCTCAGCCAGATACTTTTTTGTGACGGTTCATTCACAACATAAGCCACGTACTTGCCGTCGGGGGAGATTGCCGCCCGGAAAGCGTTACCGGAGGTGGTGAATCTGGTTATCCGAACGTTTTCAAAAGGAATCTTTGGGTTGCGCGGCCAAAGAGCCAGGACCACTATTGCCAGCAGCGCCGCAGTGGCCGGAAGAGCCCACTTGAGGGAACGGCTCATTGATAGAGCCTTAGTGCGAGTTTCCGGAGTGACGTCGATAACCGCTGGCCGCAGATCGACAGCAGCATGATTGAAGTCTGCCGGCGTTGCCTCAACTTCTTCCTCGTAGCTGAGGCTAGTAATGGTTTTTTCCTTAACGACGATAAGCTCTGACGCAGGATCGCCATCGGTCCGAACATCTGCGACAAAACGATAACCGCGCCGGGGAACGTTCTCGATATAGTTACCGTCGCCCAGCGCCTTTCTCAGCGTATAAATATTCTGAGTAAGGTTTCCCTCCTCAACAAAAGTATTAGGCCAGAGTTGGCTCATCAGTTCATCCTTCGCCACCACTTCTCCACGGCGCTCGATTAGCAGCAAGAGCACCTCAATCGCCTTGGCTTTCAAGGGCACCAACTCGCCGTTGGACATTAGGCAGCGATTCACATCGTCGATGCGAAACGGTCCGAATTCGTAGGAGTGCCTGATTTTCTTATCGATCATGCGGTTGAGAAACGGTTGAGAAACAATTGAGTTCCCCGTTGAGGACTTTTAGATTGCTGGGCCTCCATTATCCCGCCGATTTGAAGCGCATTCTAAATCAGAGCAATTGCGCGGACAACAATCATCAAGCAGCAAAGTCAAAGCGCTCCTTCGATATGAAGAGAATCAGGAGAACAAATTTTCGGGTCCAGAAGGAGCGAGTCCTGGTGTTGAGCCGTTCCCATACTCCAACTTTCAACTGGTGTGAAAGCTGTGGGACGACGGCGAGGATGATCAGCATTGCTGAAGCTGCCCTGGCTGCCGGGCTGAGCCAACGGGCGATCTTCCAGGTCATAGAAGCCGGGCGCGTGCATTTTGTTGAATTGAAAGGCGGCTCTCTTTTGGTCTGCCTGGAATCGCTCCTGAATCAAGCTTGAACAAAACAATCTATTTCCAAAAGGAGTCACCAATGAATATACGAACCTCGAACTCAATCCGGAGCGCCTGTCTTGTAGTCTTTTTGCTTACCATAGGCGGGCTCTCGGTATCTGCGCAAACGAATGATTACAACAAGCTCGAAGGCTACGTCGGCTACTCAGCGGCGCGTTTCAAAACGAACCTCGAGAGCGCGAGTTTTACCTCGAACAGCGGAACTCAAACATTTAGTTCTTTGTGCAGTGCCGCGACCGGCGAAATGATCGGCGTCAATTCCCAGAAGTTCTTCTGCGAGCGTAGAACCTTTCATGGCTTTGACGCGTCAATCACTTACAACCTGACTCGCTACATTGGTATCAAGGGGAACGTCGACGGCCACTTTAAATCGTCTGCCTTTGTGGATAAGTTCACGCCGCCGGGCGTCACGCAAACGCTGGCTAATGAAGAGCGCCTGTACAATTTTCTGGGAGGCATTCAGATAAAAGATAACAGTCGAACGACGCGCATTAAGCCCTTCGCCCATTTGCTTGCCGGTGTAGCTCGTTACACAAACCGACAGAGCCAAATCCTGGATCTATTTCCACAATTCAATTTCACGATTAATGACAGCGTGACCAGCCCGGCTTTGAAACTAGGTGGCGGTTTAGACATTCGAGCCGGGAAGAGAATTGATATTCGCGTCATCGAATTGGATTACAACCCGATCTTCACGCGAGATCGCAATGCTCAAAGCATTTCGGGTCCTTTTCCCACTGTCTCGTTCAAAGGAACAACCGCGCACAGCTTCACGATTGGATTCGGCATCGTCATACATTGAAGCCGCCGCGAGTAGTCGAGCCTGGTGAGTGTGATTCACCCTTACTTAAGGAACTCGCAATCACCTCATATTTCGAAACCGTTGCTTTGAGAACAGAAAGCCAGGCTTCGCCCTCGCTGCTTTTTCGAGCCGTAATCAAGAAATCTGGCGAGTGCGCCGAGACCCTTCCGTGGGCAAAGCGCTGAACATGACTTGAGGGAGCGCGAGCTAGCCGGCCGGTTGCGCCA
>Ga0157380_10003043_pt1 | contig 11427 bp, 8 predicted proteins | sample S35metaG_FD_119757 | JGI IMG/M metagenome (GOLD analysis project Ga0157380, IMG submission 119757) | Switchgrass rhizosphere microbial communities from Kellogg Biological Station, Michigan, USA - S3-5 metaG | ecosystem: Host-associated > Plants > Roots > Rhizosphere > Soil | place: USA: Michigan...
CGAGCGGGTGGATTTTTCTGTTCAGCAAGGTGAAGGGCTGGGATTGATCAGGTCGAATGGCGCCGGGAAAACCACGTTGTTCGAATGCCTCGCCGGATTAATCCCGACCAACGCCGGCGAAGTAAAGTTTGAGCAAACACAGCTTGCGGTAACTCGTCGTAAGGAAAAACTTTTCTATCTACCTGACGCGATTCTGCCCTGGGCTGAGCAGACGGTGCAGTGGGCGCTTCGGTTCTTTGAAAAGTTGTATCAGCGTTCGGACTTAACGGCGGCGATGCTGGCCGGGCCGCTGCGCCTGACTGAACTAATGAAGGCGCGCCTGAGTTCGCTTTCAAAGGGAGAACGCAAGCGTGTCTTGCTGGCGCTCGGGCTGCTGACCACCCAGCCATTATTGTTGCTTGATGAGCCGTTTGATGGACTCGACTTGCGTCAGACCAGGGACGTCATGCAATTGCTTCGTGAACAGGCAGCCCGCGGTCGCACGCTGATGCTTTCGATTCATCAGTTAGTTGATGCGGGTCGTGTTTGCGATCGGCTGGTCCTGTTAAGCAACGGTCGGGTCGTAGGCGAGGGAACCATCCCCGACTTGCGAACACATGCAAAGCTCGCTGATGGCGGTCTCGAGGAGATCTTTCTTGCGCTTACCTGAGCTAATGGGAAAAGAATGGCGCGAGCTGTTAGCGTCCCGATCTTTTTGGCTGCTTCTGTTATTGATTGGTCCACTCGTTGGACACGGGTTCATCACCGCAGTCAATCTTTACGCTGAGGCTAGCGGCATCGCAGGTGGGCCGGCGGCTTTATCGCAAGGCTTAACACCTCTCGACGGGATCCTTACGCCAACGTTTGGTGCCTACGATCTGGCGGCCATGTTTCTTTTCCCGTTCATCGCCATCAGGTTGATCTCTGCAGAGAAGCAAAGTGGCGGTCTAAAGTTGTTGCTTCAACTTCCGGGTAGCTTAGCCGGGAAAATATTCATCAAGGGACTCGTGTTTCTAGCAGGCTGGGTGCTGGCTCTGATCCCAGGTCTTATCGCCCTTTGCCTATGGAGATCGTACGGCGGTCACTTGTACGGACCGGAAACTCTGACGTTGTTGACTGGACATCTGCTGCGGGCGCTATTGAGTGGCGGGATTGCCGTGGCCGCGGCTGCCCTTACTGAGAGTGCCGCCAGCGCGGCAATCGTGACTTTGGGTATCACGGTCGGGACTTGGGCCCTGGACTTCATGGCTTCGGCACGCGGCGGACTGTTGCAGGAGTTAGCGAGTTACACTCCTACTGCCGCGCTTAGGTTTTTTGAGCAGGGCTTACTTCGCTTGAACACAGTCGTGGTAATTTTGATGTTGAGCATCGCGGGCTTTGCCCTGGCAGTAGTCTGGCTCAACCTGGGACGTGACTGGCGTTTCAGAATACTGGGCACAGCAGGAATCGTCGCTGTAGTTGGCTTAGCAGTTGTAGGTGGAAACAGATTGCGAGGCAGTTGGGACTTCAGCGAGAATCGCCGCAGTTCGTTCTCAGCAGCCGATGAGAACGCGTTAAGACAAATTCAACAGCCACTCCACGTAACGGTTTTTCTCGCAGCTGAAGATCCAAGACTGAATGATCTTGAACAAAATGTTCTGCGCAAGCTCAGGCGGAGTCTCGCGCATGTTGACGTCGATTATGCGGCCGGAGGGCGTACCGGATTGTTTACGGGCGCTGATGATCATTACGGTGAAATCTGGTATGAGATGAATGGGCAAAAGCTGGTTGAGCGCTCAATCATCGAAGAAGTGGTACTCGAGCAGATTTATCAACTTGCGGGACAAAAACAACCTGAGCGAGCCGGTGAGAATGAATTCACGGGTTATCCATTAGCCGCTCGCCCCAAATTCGCAGGTATGATTTTTTATGGTTTGTGGCCTTTATTTACAATTGTGGCGTGGTGGGTATCACGTCGTTGAAAGGGGATTACTCATGAAGACTAAGGTTCGGATAATTCTGTTCTTAAGCCTCCTGGCGATTAGTCTTTCAGTGCTGGCGCAGCGCGGCAATAAGCTGGCCGCAACTGCAAAGGGTGTTCGAATTGATTTATCGAAAGAGAAGCCTGGCCGGGAATCTGAAAAGTTCCTCGGAGTTGTCGGTAATTGGTCCATTGTCGATGATGGCGGCAAGAAGGTCTTGGCGGTCGACGGGCGTAAATGGTTGCGCGGCCAGCCGGCAGGAAGCCTCGCTGAAAAAGCTCGAGCGATCTATGGCGCGCGTAACGAAGAGTTTATCGACAATGTGAAGGCCTGGGCTTACTTTCCTTATGCAGTTGCGAAAGAAGTACCCGACTTTCAAAACGGCGAGATTAGCATGCGATTCAAAATCGTGGCGGGCCAACTGGATGAGTGCGCGGGCATACTTTTCAATCTGAAGCCGAACGGAGACTACCTGACAGTCCGTTTCAATGGTATGGAAGACAATGTGGTCTTGTGGACCTTCAACAAGGGCACCCGTAAGTTTGTAAAGAGGCTTGGTGGAAATTTGCCGCTGGCGAAAAACCAGTGGCATACGTTGACTATTTCGGTGCAGGGAACTGCTCTTAAAGCCACCTTAAACGGGAAGCAACTGGACGACTTCACTCTTACCGAAGCCGTATCCGGCAAGGTGGGAGTTTGGTCCAAGACCGACAGCGTTATCTATTACGACGACTTTACGATCGCAAAGTAGAACTTCAATCTGGTAGTGAAATAAGCGGCGCAACCCCGACTGGTCGAGGATGCGCCGCTTTCGTGCGTTTTGGGTTGCCTTCGGGACTGGTTCAGTTTCGAGTTTCTCATTCACACCCGGTTTCAACCGGGTGTGAAAGTGTGGAGGTGGAAAGTAACCGTTTCAACGGTTTCCCTAACTCTATGGCAATGGAAACCGTTGAAACGGTTAGAAGTTCGGGTAGGGGCTTTGACCACCCGGTTGAAACCGGGTGTGAATGAGACGGCACAACTATCAAACTGGCCCACTACGTTGCCTTTTTTCGAGTTGACTGGTCCTTAAGAAGCACAGACTGAAGTCTATGCTCCCAAATGTGTACGAGGCTTGGTAGTAGAACCCCCCTCACTCTTACAATCCCACGCTTTAGAACTCCCGGGCGGAGTCGCTCGCACCAATCCCTGCCTTCGGCCTCCCAGTTGGAACCGAGGGGATGACCTACGACAAACGACAAGGAACTTATATGACTACTAAGAATGGACTCTATTTTTCTCTGCTCATGATGGCGCTGTTTGCTTTCGTCGCAATGCCCATCGCAGCCCAATCTCCGAACACGGCCTCGATGACCGTCACGGTCATCGATCAAAACGGTGCCGTAGTCAGGGGAGCAAACGTCTCAGTAATTAATACCGCTACCGGGGCCGTGCGCGAAGCTGTTTCCGGAGACGAAGGCTCTGCGACGATGACTGCCTTGTCGATTACGGGTGAATACAAAGTGACCGTCACGATGTCGGGATTTACTGCTGAAGACGCCACGGGGCTAACGCTTCGAGCCGGTGAGGCCGCAAAAGTCCAGGTCAAACTTGTCGCTAGTGGCGGCAAGAGTGAAGTCACCGTTTTTGGTACCACGGAGGGTGTGCGCGCTGACCCGCAGATTGGTCTTCCCGTCAAGAGCGAGGTAATCAACGAGACGCCCATCCTGGGCCGTAAGTCGACGACTTTACCGCTTCTGAATTCTGCATTCCGTCAGGGCAAAGGCACCGGCGACCTTTTCGTGAACGCAACTTACTTCATCACCGGCGTTGGCTCGCGACGCGCGACCACATTCGTGCTTGATGGCGCGAACAACGACGAAGGATGGGGTCGCCAGACGGCAATTGCTACAGTCCCTATCGGGGCCATCCAGGAAATAAACATACTCTCGAATGCGTTCTCTTCGGAGTTTGGTTGGACTTCTGGTCCCGCGCTGAACATCGTCACCAAAGCTGGAACCAACGGCTTTCATGGCGAGGCCCTCTATTTGGGCCGCCCGGGCGCTTGGCAGGCAAAACGTTTCTCAACCAAGAATTTCTGTCCAGCGTCAACTCCCAGTTGCTTAACCCCAACCACGTTGACGTCAATCAGTCCCGTAGATATTCCCGATGCGCTCAGTCAGTACTCCGGATCGTTTGGCGGACCAATCGTAAAGGACAAGACCTTCTTTTTCGCAACCGCTGACCTTACGCGGCAGAATCGAACCACATTCCTTTCGACTTCGCTGCCTTCGTTTGTGCTGCCTGCGGATGGTCATCTGGATTACACGGGTCACTATCGACAGTTTCTTTTCGATGGCCGCCTCGATCACCGGCTAACAAGTAGCCAAAACCTGATGGTGAGATTCAATGTAGATCGTTTCTTTGACGACAACCCGCAAGACGCTGTCGGTGGCACCAACGCACCCAGTGTCGCCCGCAGGTACACGAGGAGAGCGTGGACTGCTCAAGTCAACCACACCGCAGTGCTAAGCCCGCGACTTCTAAATGAAGTGCGCTTCTCCTATCTGCATGGCGACCCGGTTACGCTGTGGGAAGCTCAGACGCTGTCGACTACTTACACTCGTGGCGGCGCAGTTCCGTTCACGGTTGGACAGTCTCGAGCCTCTGACATCTTCAGTCACCAGATTCAGTTTTCGGATACGCTGTCCTTGACGCATGGTAAGCATGACTTGCGCATCGGCGGCAGTGTGATCCATCACGTTTCCGGCGGCACCGGCAGCGAACCCGGCACCGCTATTCTTGGCACGTTCACCTTCAAAAATACGACCACAGCACCGCTAGGCCAACTAACGTTGAACGACGTTCAGAATTACACGCAACCGATCAACTTCGGGATCAGCAGCTACAGGCTGCCGCAGTGGTTGCTCACCGGCTTTGTCCAGGACAGCTTTCACGCGACTCGCGATCTAACTTTCGATCTTGGGCTGCGTTACGATCGGCAGACTTTGACCGATGCTACGGCAAACTTTGCACCCCGACTCGGTTTTGGCTGGCATCCGAAGGGTGATGCTCGCACGTCACTTCGCGGCGGTTACGGAATGTACTACACGCAGATTCGTAGCAATGCGATCGCGGGTTACCTGGTTAACGGACTGGACGGGCTGACAACTTACACGGCGACGCTCCCGGGTCAAGCTGGTTTCCCGACTTGCTTGACTGGATCATGCTTGCCGGTCAACGTGGATCCAAGGACGATCCCTGCAACGCAGCTTCCCGCTCGTGATATCACGATTCGAGCCGGCCGGCGATCTTTCTACAAGGATCAGTTCACCAGATATGGCCTGAACTTCGATTTGCTGCCGTTTTATCCTGAAAAGTTCGTGAATCCTCGCAGCCAGGTGGTTTCATTTGGCGGCGAGCATGAAGTCACTAAGGGATTCTTCATTAGCGCCGACTACGTCCACCAGCATGTGAGTGGACTCGATCGTACTGTCGACCTGAATGCCCCTTCAGCCATCGAGCGCCCGATACCTGGATTTGTGAGAACCGTGGCTGCGGCCAACGCTACACGCCCAATCGTTTCCGTAAATGGCGGCGTGCGCCAGGTCAACGTCTTGATGAATCTGGGAGTAGCCGACTACGACGGATTGCAAACTTTGATTAGTTATCGCGGCCACCAACGCGTTTACGCATCCTTAAGCTACACGTTGTCCAAAGCTACAAATACCAGCGAACCTGACGGCAATGGTATCGGCCCGAATGAGAGCATCATTTCAAGGTTGGGAGAAGTGGAACGCGGACCAAGTGTGGTAGATCAGCGTCATCGTGCGGTCATGACTTTCACTTACAAATTCCCCTGGAACATTACGGCGGGCACGCTGGCAATGCTCGCTTCCGCAAGACCGTTCAACGCGACCACGGGCGTGGATAATAACGGCGACGGCGCCAACAATGATCGGCCGGTCGTCGATGGGAGAATTCTTCCCAAGTCTTTTTTCCGAGGCGTACCAACATCTGAAGTCGCTGCTTTTGTCGAGGGCCGCATCAAGACGTCTGAGAAGACCAGCCTGTTACTGAGAATAGAAGGCTTTAATCTTTTCAATCACGCCAACATGCTTGGACGCGGCGTTACCACCTACGGCGATTTGGCGGCGCCGCTAAATACGTTCGGACAGTTCGTTGGCGCTGTGGGAACATCTCCAACAGCGATCCCGGCGTTCGCGAACATCGACCCGCCGCGAATGTTCCAGCTTCAGGCCCGGTTTATTTTCTAAATCGAAATAGCTGAGCAAAACAAGAAAAGAGCGCTGGAGTTTCCAGCGCTCTTTTCACTTGTGATTAAGATTAAGATTAGCTATTAAACTGCGGGAGAATCTTCGAACGGTAAGTCCGGCTGAACTCGAGCATCGCGGCTGACTACATAAAGCTTCATCACAAACCAGAGCATTCCAAACGCTACTGCGATCCAAAGAATTGTCCAAACAATTCCCGGGATACCAGTAGCGTTGGCCATATTCACCGCGTCAGTGGGAACTGAAGGAGCAAACGGCGACGACATGAAGAATACATTTTTGAGATCGAGCAGGGCGTTAAGAGTGCATTGAACGGCGAGAAAGCTCACGAAGAAAGTAGCAACTCGAGCGGTCGCGAATCGAGCTACTGCAAACAGTCCAACGGCGAGCAGGGATCCTGCCAACATCGTAAAGGGAATACCCGACAACGCGCCGCCAGCGATAAGGGGTTTGACCAGACCGAATATTAGCGTGAGACCCAGAATCACTGCCGACGAACCCGCCAGCACAATTCGAGCGGCGATGCTCTTTCTAATCAGAACCAAAAGCAGCGAGCCGAAGGCCATCGAACCCAGGTAGCCGGCGCTCGAAATAAACATCTGAGACACCAGACCGCCATTCGTCGTGTAAGTCTCGCCGCTGGTATTCATATTGACGCTGAGACTTTGAACGGAATTTCCGGTTACTAAGGCTGCGAGCGCGTGTCCGCCTTCGTGGATGAAAGTTACGAAAAGACGGAACGGATAATTGAGAATCTCGGCGAAAGGTATGAACCAGAGAGCTATCGAGATGGCAGCGGCAATCAGCAGTGTAGTCGCTTGAGGTCTCGCGTCCTTCGTAATACTTAGTGGCATGGTCAAAATCTCCTCTCACCTTATGGAACGAATTCTAATACGTGTCAGGTGCCTGGGCGAAGCGCTGACTGGTAAAACGCCGCCCGGGGCTTTGATGTTCCTGCCTTTTGTACTGCAGGCTGCCAGCCTGCAGTACGTTTTCCAAAGAAGTAGCTTTGGCCAACAGCGACAGGCTGGCAGCCTGTCGTACATTAACGCTTGAAATCGCCGGATTTGCCGCCGGTCTTGCTTTCGAGCTGAATATTCGTGATGGTGATGCCCTTATCGATAGCTTTACACATGTCGTAAATGGTAAGCGCAGCGATCGACACGGCGGTCAGGGCTTCCATCTCGGCACCGGTTTGGGCGTTGGTGCTCACAATTGCTTCAAGGCTTACTCCTCGCTCTTCTAACGAGGCGTTGACCTCGACGTGAGTCAACGGCAAAGGATGACAAAGTGGAATCAAATCGGCAGTTCGCTTGGCAGCCATGATTCCCGCCAGCCGGGCTGCTTGTAGCGGGTCGCCTTTGGGCGTCTGGTGAGACTTGAGCGCAGACACAGTAGTCTCGGACATCAAGACCTGCGCGGAAGCGACGGCCCGTCTGGACGTCATCGCTTTCTCAGAGGTATCCACCATCCTGATTTTGCCTTCGTCATCGATATGGCTTAGTTCGGGCATTGAATAGTTTCTTTCGAGGTGTCCGTTTTGGTCTTTGGTCTTGGGACTTAGGTCTTTGTTTTGATTTTCTTTGTTTGATCTGAGATCTAAGATCTGGGATCTGAGATCTAAAATCTGACAGACAATGCAATCGTTCGATAAGCTAAAACTAAACCACCAAAGACCAAAGACCAAAGACCTAAGAACCAATAATTTTTATCGCATGCACTATCAGGGTATTGCCGCCCAGCAGCACTTCATCGGACATCAACTCCTCAGTCCATCGCTCTGCCCGCTTTCGCTGAGGGGTAAGATAACCAACTAATCGGATGACGGCTACCACAGGCCAGTAGAGCCACAGGTGTGCCTTCGGCTTGTCGCGATAAAGCTGCTTGATTTCAAAGCCAGCCTCTTCCAACGAATACCGCAGCTCCGAGTAGCTGATTGCATTTACATGCAGTGCAACTTCTCGCTTGTCTGCAAATTCAGAAGGAAGTTCCGCAACTGATGCTCTACTGAGCGGTTTGAAGTGCGAGGTGTAACCGTAGATTAGCCACTTCAAACGTTCTTCGATATTCAAAATATTTGGAACGCTGGTTATCAAGTGTCCGCGCGGTTTCAAAAGTCTAGCGAACTCTCTGATGGCGTTCTGGGGGTTCTCAATGTGCTCGAGTCCCTCAAGGCAAGTTAAATAATCAAAAGATTCTTCAGCGTAGGGAAGCACCCCGCCGAGATCGCCACGGCGAATATCGACCCCGCCCAACCGAAAAATTTCCGGGTAAAGATCGCAGCAGGCCACGTCAAAACCGGTTTCATTCAGCCTGGCGGCCAGGGCACCCGTCCCGGCAGGCACGTCCAAAAGCTTGCCTTTAGGAAGCTGTTGTAAGATATTGACGACCGTATCATGGACAGCCTGATGAGCCAGGGGGGCCGGTGAGCTTTCCGTGGCGACTCTCGGCGCTAAGATATTTACCTCGCAAGGGTCCATAGATTACAAATTAGCTTTCCAATTTTGGTTCTCGAAGCATAGCAGAATTGACCCAGGCCTGAAATCCGCTTGCCTGCGTCATCTCGTACAGTTAGTCAGTTCGTCGATTTTGGTCACACCTGGCGGAGGGCCCCTTGTTCGAAACTGAGAATGACGTGCTCGATTGGTACGAGCGTCAGCCACGCGCTATCAGCAATGACTTCGTCGATAACATTCCCTGGCACGAGATTAAGAGTCATCCCCTCAACCCGATGTTCGTGCCGGTGCTGGTTTATATGCGCGATGTCGAGTTTTTTACCGATATCTATTACAAAGAACTATTGAGAACACCGACAGGCCGCGATCCGGTAATCAGAAAGTTCATGGACCGCTGGAGCGTAGAAGAATTGCAGCACGCCGAGTTGCTGAACGTCTTTCTTGCCGAAGCCGGAATTCCTACGAGCGAGAAGTGGCAGTCAGAAGCACTCGCGAAGATTCCATGGCATTACACGGCGGGCTCTTATGTAGCGGACTACACTGCTCATGCTTTCGGGAAGTATTTCCACGGCGCCCACATGGTGTGGGGCGCAATCAATGAGATTACCACTCTGCAAGGCTATCGACGTCTTGCTGAGCTTGCCGGGCACCCGGTGTTGACCCAGCTCCTGACCGGCATCATGCAGGAAGAGTCTATCCACGCTAATTTCTATTGGAGCATCGCGCGATTGAAGCTTGCGAAAGCGAAGTTTTCCCGCCGCGTGGCCCGGTTTGTCATTGACAAGTTCTGGTCGCCGGTTGGACAGGGACCGAAACCGACACAAGAAACCAACTACGTCATGGCAGCTCTGTTCCGTGGGCCGGCAGGTTTAGAGGTATTCAACAAGACAATAACGAACCGAATTCAAAAGCTGCCGGGCTTTAATGACTTGCAGAGCATCACCAATCGAGTCGCCCCCATCGTCCAGGGGTAGGTAGCATAGACTTCAGAGCCTCTTGCAAAACTGATATTGATTAGTGATGAGACTAGCTCTCTTATCTCATTCTCACCCGGTTTCAACCGGGTGACACCTGCATGCACGCGATGTAACTAACCGTTTCAACGGTTTTCCATTCCAGAATCCAGTAAACCGTTAAAACGGTTATCCAGTCTTTACACCACCGTCTCATCACCTGGTTGAAACCAGGTGTGAATGAGAGGAGTTTTGCAAGAGGCTCTGAAGTCTATGCTACCTCACGGAAGACGCAGGACTCTTACGAGGTCACCTTCATTGAGTAATTTGATTCCCGTCGGCACTTGGATCAGTGCGTTCGCTCGAGCGAAGGCAACAAAGTCAGACGACCCGCCCCACTTCAGAGGCTCCGCTACCGCCCGACCTTCAGAGTCAGTCGATAACCGTGCCGGGAGATAGCTCTCTCGATCACCTGAACCCTTTAAAGCTTTGGCAAGAATTGCGCTGTCGCTCGTGAGTTGAGTTTCATTAGCCCCCTGCATTCGCAACAGAGAACTCCGCGCAAATAGATTGAAGGTCACTGCGACCGATACGGGATTTCCCGGTAGACCGAATACCAGCGTGCCGCTTGGCATCTTTGCGAAGACGATCGGCTTGCCGGGCCGCAAAGCCACTCGCTCGAAAAGAATTTCAGCCCCCAGCTCTCTGAGCGCAGTCTTTGTAAAATCATAGAGTCCCATTGAGACGCCGCCGGAAGTTATGACAACGTCAGAACGTTCTATCGCGATACCGATCTGCTTCTTCAACAGGCCGATTTCATCACCGGCCAACGGGAAGAGTTTGACTTGAGCGCCGGCAAGCTCTGCATAGGCTCCAATCGAATAGTTGTTGGAGTCGCGAATTTGATCCTGACCTGGTCGCCGGTCGACGGATACGAGTTCACTTCCGGTCGCAAGTACCGACACCCGCGGTCGAGTTCCCACTGCGACATGAGCGTAGCCGAAGGATGCCAACACCGAAATCATTCCGGCGTTAATCTGTTCTCCCACTCGCAAGACCGTTTCGCCGGCTCTGATTTCGGATCCTTGACGGACAATTGAACGGCCTGGACTCACGGGTTCAAGAATCTCAACCACGCTTCCGTCACCGTCTTCGCGAGTGAGCTCGACCTGTTGCACAGCGTCAGCGCCAATTGGAACTGGCGCGCCCGTCATGATGCGAATTACCGTTCCCGGTTGAAGTTCGTTGTGCCAGCCTTTTCCGGCTACGGACTCGCCTACGACTCGCAATTGCGCTGGAGTCTGTTGAGCTTCTTCGGCACGTAACGCATAGCCGTCCATTTGGGCTCGATCAAAGGGAGGGAGATCTGTGTCGGCAACGATGTCTTCCGCGAGGATGCGGCCCAGAGCTTCAGTGAGGACGATTTCTTCTGGTTCGAGTTTAGGAGTGTGGTCGAGAACTATTTGAATTGCGTCGGCAACAGTAATCATCCGACAGAGTTTAGTCCCGATGTACGGCCGGCTGCCAGCCTGCAGCGTGTGAGTTGGATGCTACTTCCAACTCAGAGACGGTCATTTGCGGTGGTGTCCTAATCTGAAATCGAGGGCGCTGCAATACAGTACTCCCGACAGGTCGGGATAGCGACGGGATCCATTTACTCAACGCGGTGAAAACGAGTGTTTTGAGTCTAGTTGAGTCTTCGATCCCGTCGCTACCGCTCCGGGTACTGTAATGCTGTGTCCTCGCTGCATGCACAGATTTCAGATTAGGACACCTCCCTGGCAGGCCCATCCTGATATTCCGA
>Ga0157380_10003044_pt1 | contig 11421 bp, 9 predicted proteins | sample S35metaG_FD_119757 | JGI IMG/M metagenome (GOLD analysis project Ga0157380, IMG submission 119757) | Switchgrass rhizosphere microbial communities from Kellogg Biological Station, Michigan, USA - S3-5 metaG | ecosystem: Host-associated > Plants > Roots > Rhizosphere > Soil | place: USA: Michigan...
CCGACCACACCTCGTCGGACCTCATAACCGTTGGCCGCCCGCGAGCCTCTCAATGGGCGGCGCCCAACCGAGTTTTTCAACGAAATAGGCCAGGAGCTGCCGTTCGCGAGAGTCCGCATTGAGGCCGAGCGAAGGTTGGTCGACCCGGTGAACTGCCCAGCCTGCACGACCTAGCATCAGCCGCGAAGCCGTTCGAAGGCACACACCAGCTTTGGCCGAGCTGAGGCTGCCGGCTCGCTGAGGCCGGCGTACGGCCCCCGACTTCACGTCAGCGACGCCCCTTGCGCCAGGACCCTCGATCAACAGGGTCAGACCGGGGCCCTGGATGCTACGAACATGAAGCGGCCGTAGTGCGAGCTGGCAACTGCGGCACGTCGCTGATCGATCGGCTGATCGTAGGCGCGCCAATGCGCGATACGCGTTGCGCGGCGCTGATGTCGCAGAGCAGGAGATTGATTGGTGCGATCATGACCGAACCATCGGCATCCGCCCCGCCATGATGGAAGGACCCTTCGAGTTCGATGTCTTCATCTCGTATTCGCGGCACGACGCAGCGTTTGCGCGTGCGCTCGAAAGGACGTTGAAGGCCTACGCACCGCCACCGGGAAGCGCGCTGGCGGGTCGACATCTGCGTGTGTTTCGGGACGAGAGTGATTTCACCGGCGTCGACTATTACCACGCCGTCGATCGGCATCTCGCCCGGTCGGGGCGGCTACTCGTCGTCTGTTCGCCGCACGCGCGCGCGAGCTCGTACGTCGACGACGAAGTGCGGCGCTTCGTCGCCGCGCGCGGCGCCGAGCACGTCGTTCCGGTGCTATATGCCGGGCAGCCGAACAACGAAGTGGCCAATCGCGGCGCGTCGCAGGCGGCCTTTCCGCAAGCTCTCATCGATGCCATAGCTTTGCCACTTGCCGTCGACTATCGCGCCGCTGCCCGAAGCGGCTCCCGCATCGACGTGCGACGGGGCGCGCTCGAAGCTTCTTGGTACCACTTGCTCGCCAATCTGCTTGGCCTCTCACGCGCCGATCTCGAACAGCGGGAGCGGCGGCGCGTCGCAGTTCGCCAGCGCTGGATAGGGGGCATCACGGCAGCTGTGGTCGTTGCGCTTTCCTCGCTAGCCGCTTGGGCGCTCGTTTCTCGCGCCGCCGCGCTGCGCAACGAAGCAGAGGCATGGCGCGCGCTTTACGTCGCGAACATCAACCTCGCTTCCGAGGCGATGTCCGCCGGCAGCTTTCGAACCGCCGATGAACTACTTGGCACCTTCATCCCTCGTCCCGGCGAGTCCCGCAAAGCCGACTTGCGCGAGTTCGCTTGGTACGCACTATGGCGAAGGCTTCATCGCGAAACGGCCGCCTTCGTCGGCCATCGCGGGTGGGTGATGGACGTGCGGTACTCGCCTGACGGCAGACTCCTCGCCAGCGCCGGTAAGGAGGGCGACGTGCGTTTGTGGAATCGCGCTAGCGGACGTGGCGTCGGCCTTCTCCGCGGCCATCGAGGGCTTGTCGGTGGCGTTTCTTTTTCGCCCGACGGTCGGCTATTGGCGAGCGGCGGGGAAGACGGGCAGGTCATCTTCTGGGACGTTGCGAACCAACGCGAGCTGCGGCGGTCCGAAGCACACACCGATCGTGTGGACAGCCTGGCGTTTTCGCCAGACGGCACCAGTCTCGCCACCGCCGGCTACGACAATCGCGTGAAGGTGTGGAACGTTGCCACACGAACGCTTATCGGCACACTCGAAGGCATCGGAGCGGCGAACGGGATCGCTTTTGCCCCTGACGGCGAAACGCTCGCAGTGCTGATGCAGCGGAAAGAGGGCGGTCCTTCGGTTTCGATCTGGCGACCACGCGACCAAGAGCCCCGGCGTAGCTTCGGGAGCGACGTTGTCGGAATCGCCTTTTCTCCCGACGGCCGCACGCTCGCAACCGCCGGTGGCGAGAACCCGTTGGTACAACTTTGGGATGTCGACACCGGGAAATCGGTCCGGCGCTTCGAGGGTCACCGCGGTGCTGTTTGGCGCATTACCTACGCGGCGGATGGCAAAACCCTCGCCACCGCGAGTGCCGATGAAACCATTCGACTGTGGGACGCGGGGGGCAGCGCACCACCCGTGGTACTGACCGGCCATCGCGGGCACGTCACCGCGCTAGCGTTTGCGCCCGACGGAAAGGAGCTTGCCAGCGGAGGCTGGGATTGGACGGTGAAGACCTGGCATCCGATCCCCCGTCTCACGCGCGTGCAATGGCCGGCGCATGAAGGAACCGTGCGCGCGCTCGCGATGGCGCCCCAAGGCGACCGGCTGCTGACTGTCGGCGACGACGGTACGTCGCGACTTTGGGATATGGCCGCGCGCCGCCAGACGCGACTGCTGGAGAAACGCGTTGGCGCGATTTATGCCGCCGCGTTCGCGCCCGATGGACGCGTGGCCGCAACAGCCGGCGAGGACGGCGTGATCCGGCTTTGGGATGCCATCACCGGCACCGAGATCCTCACGCTTAGTAAGCACGCAGGCACCGTTTGGTCTCTCGCTTTCGGCGGTGATGGCAAAACGCTCGTCTCCGCAGGCAGCGACCGCTCAATACTTGTCTGGGACCTGCCGACGCGCACCATTCGCTTCACGCTGAGCGGTCATGAAGACGCGGCAATATCGGTGGCGATCTCGCCCGATGGCCGCTTTGTCGCCTCTGGAGGCGCAGACCACCTATTTCACCTTTGGCGACTCGAAGACAAGCAGATTCGCCGAATCACAAGCGCCGACGCAGTGCGAGCTGTTGACTTCGCGCCTGATGGAAAGCGCGCAGCCGAGGCGAGCGGCGACGGCACGGTCTCGGTCTGGAACGTCGACACCGGCGAAGAAGTGCTTTCGCTTTACGGCCACACCGGGCCTGCGCTCGCCATACGTTTTTCGCCCGACGGCCGCACGCTCGCCAGTGGCAGCTTCGACGGCACGCTACGGCTATGGGATCCCGTGAGCGGGAAGAAGCTCTTCAGTGTCGTCGGCGAGGCCGGCAAGGTCTGGGCGCTCGCGTTCTCGCCTAGCGGCCGTGAGCTATGGTGGGCAGGGGAAAACGGATCGCTGAACGTGATTTTCGGTGCGGCCCATGACGAGGTTGAACGGCAGCGATGGTGGCAACGCTGAACGGGTCGGCTCACGGCCATGGGTGATGGCGGCGATGATTCGGAGGCGAGCTTGGAGCGCCCGCAATAGGCGTTGGTCCGCCTTCTTCGGAGTCGCTTTCAAGACTAGTAGCCAGTTGCCAATCGTCCGCCAATCGAACGATAGCTCCCCCCGGATGACCCGCAATGTATGGAGAGCGTGGGTTAGGGGAGCGACGGTCACCGGCAGCAACCGCTGCTGAGCAGTCGCGCCAGCGCCGCCGTCCGCTTAAAACCGGGTGCTGCCGGTTCGGACTTGGATGCCGAATGACCGGTGCTACTGAACGACCGCAAGGCTCACACGGTCCTCACTTTTCTTCCAGTGACGCCGAGTGAAACCCACCAGGCCTGCCAGAACGCCTATCCCCATCAGTGCGGATGTGCTCGGCTCCGGCACGGCGACGACCCCGACCCCGATCACGCCCATCGAGGCACGGAGGCATCCGGCCATGGCGAGCAGTGATGCCCGAGGGCGGAGGATCATCGCAGCCGCTCGGCGGACTATGCTCGACTTCGGCATAGTGGGCTGCTTCACTCGACGGAGGCTGGCATGCAGGATACCGAGGGCGGGTGCCGATGCGGCGCCGTGCGCTACAAGTTGGCGCTGGATACGCTGCCGCTCACCTACGCTTGCCATTGCCTGGACTGCCAGACCTGGAGCGGCAGCGCGTTCAGCCAACAGACGTTCGTGCCCGAGGCGGCACTGGCCGTGACCGGAGCGGTCGCCGTCTACGAGTTCACAACCCCGAGCGGCAATACCTCGACGCAACGGATGTGCGGCGTCTGCCATGCCCGCATCTACAACACGAACAGTGCCCGGCCGAACGTGGCCGTCGTGCGCGCCGGCACGCTGCACCGGAGCAACGAGCTCCGTGTCGTCGCTCACATCTGGGTGAAGCGTAAGCAGCCCTGGCTGACACTGGAGGACGGCGTGCCGACCTGGCCCGAAGCGGCGCCCGCAGACCAGTTGGTGGGAGCACTGACGGAGCACTGAGCGCGGCGGCTTCCTGGAGCGATGCGCATGCGCTGCGGCCAGGAGCGGCGGTCATCCGCCTTGACGATGTCCGCTTCAGACTAGGTGCAGACCGTCAGCATTCTTCGCCGAGCGTCAGCCAATGTTCAAGCTGACCTTGGCCGCTTGTCTATGCGAGAGCCCGGTTCGCTTCAGAAGCCGACGGTTAAATTTCCTATGCGCCAACGGTTTCACGAGGGCGAACAGCGAGATGAAAGTCTTGAACGAGTCCATGCGGGGCGCGAACTGTCGTGGAAATGCCCGGCATCGGTTGCGAGCGAGCGCGCCAGCGTACGAGAGCCGGCCGCACGGCTCTCGGCGCCGCCGCGGACCTTGGCTCAGTGGTCGTGGCCCACGCGGATGTTGTGTTCGACATAGCGAAAGCGCGGGTCACGCAGTGCTTCCGTCTTCGTCAGGCCCTTCGTGACGAACTGGCCGTACCAGCTGTCGATGATGGCGGCCTGCTCCTCGTGGCCGAACTGATGGAAGGGCACTCCCGCGGCCACGCGTTCGACGCCATAGGTGTAGTTGCTGTCGACGAGCGCATCGCAGCCGAGCGAGACCAGATCGACGTGAGCGATCTGCCACGCGTGCACGAGCTCGTGGATGAGCACCTGGCCGCGCGTCTTGTACGACCCCCGCTTGTTCACGTCCACCCCGAGCGGGTCGACGAAATTCTTGCCGAGGTTGACCCAGATGCCGCCGTCGATCGCCGGAAACGTGAACTCGCGATCGAGCGCGGTTCCGTTCGGCGTCGTGCTCGGGTTGTACAGGTCGGTGAGCACGATGCGGTCGAAGGGCAACTGGTCACCGAACACCTGACGGGCGAGCGCCTTCTCCGGATCGGACATCGGCCGGTGGTGGATGTCCGCGAGCAACGCGGTTCCCGTCCCCGCCACGAGCGCCGGCACGATCGCGCCGGGTCCGAACAGCACGAGGACGCCGCCGGCGACCGTGATGCCCGCGAGAAGATTCGGATTCACGAACGTCGTTCCGCTCTCGGACCCGAGGCGGACGCCGAGCACGATCACGACGCCGATCAGCCCGCGGAACTGCGCGGCCACGTACAACTCGACGACGGTCTCCGCGACGTCGATCACGGTGCCGATCGTGCCGATCACCTTTTTCTGCGTATCGGTCTCGAACACCGTGCTCGCGCGGCGCAGGTCGGTCCAGAAGCGCACGATCTCCGAACTCGATCCGCCTTCGTCCCAGTGACTCGTGCTGTGCTTCGGTGTGTCCTTGCCGAAGACCTCGCCTCCCGCTTCGACGGCCAGCAGTGCGCCGCCCGGCGTTCGCAACGTGGCCATGACCTTGTACGAGAACGACGGGATTCCGGTCGCACGCACCGTCCCGCTGAAACTGTACCTGCCGTCGCTGTGGACGATCAGTTCGGTGTCGCCGTGCATCGCGTCGGTGTCGATCGCCGCGGTGAAGCGGCGTGTCTCGACCTGGTCGAACACGCGCATCAGCGCACTGATCGACAGCGGCGACGGCAAATCGAGCGCGGGCGCGAGACCCGCGCCGAGGTCCAGGAGACCCGGCAGCCAGCTCCGCCCGATACTCTCGCGAAGGCTGCGCATGGTCGCTACTGGAGCGCGACGAGGATCGGGATCAGACCCTGTCCCGAGGCGAGCGGCTCCAGCGCCTTTCCGATCACGGCGCCGAAGGCCTTCGACGATTCGACGGCCTTCATCGCATGACCCGGCCGCGTCGAGGTCGTGAGCAGATCGCCGATCTCGATGGGCGAATCGCTCGCATCGACCCTGCACCACACCTTGCCGGTCAGCGCGAGCGCGCGTCGTCGTCCGCAGGACTTGCGATCGAGAACGATGCCGGCACGATAGGAGCCGCCGCCCGAGATCACGCCGGCCACGCGTCGATCGTACGAACGCTCGCTCACCCGCACCCGGTCGTCGCCCGCGATCACGACCACCATGCCGGGCTCTGCGTCGAGCGCGCCGACGACCTCGAACTGTTCGGCGAGGTCGCCGCCCTTCAACTTCACGTCGCCGTCGACCAGGAGGTCGCCGGACACGTGGACATTGCCGCCGAACTCGCCCGCGATTCCGTTGTGCGCGTGGACGGCGCGCAGAGCCGCGGGTCCGTGATCCGTCCGCGCGTCCACGCCGACCGACCCGAAGCTCGTGCCGGACACACCCGGTCCGCCGGTGCTCTCGCCATGGACGCCGGAAAACCCTTCGGTCCCGGTGCTCACGCCGAACACGCCGATATGCGGCGCGCTGCCGAGAACGCCATGTCCGTTGCCCGCGCTGATGGCGCGCACGGCGGCGGGACCGGTCTGCGTCTTCGCGTCCACTCCGACCGATGCCACGCTGGTCGCGGAGACGCCCGGTCCGCCGATGCTCTCCCCATGGACGCCCGAGAATCCTTCGGTCCCCGTGCTCGTGCCGAACACGCCGATGTGCGGCGCGCTGCCGAACACGCCGTGCCCATTACCGGCGCTGACGGCCCGCAGCGCGGCAGGACCGGTCTGGGTCCTGGCGTCGACACCGACGGAGCCGACGCTCGCGCCCGAGACCCCGGCACCTCCCGTGCTTTCGCCTCGTACTCCTGAGAACCCGTTGGGTCCCGTGCTCTGACCGAACACCCCGAGACCGAGTGCGACGCCGGAGACGCCCGTGCCGTCCTTCCCCGTCTGTTGTCCCTGAACCGCCGGAATCTTCGGATCGCTAGAGTCGCCACGCAACACAGCCATGAAACCTCCCGGTGGACTACGTCAGCCGCGATGGGCAGGAGGGACGACGTTAGACCAGCCTCCCGAAGAAGCCAATTGGAACTTTGTAAAGAGGTGAGGGCGCCAGCTCATAGCGGGTATGCGCCACCCGCATCGTGCTCCTCGCCTCGCGCGAGCCGCTCCACTACTCCGGTCAGCTTCAGCTCTCCAGCGCGGCACCACGGGACTGACTACCGCAGCGCTCACTGCGAACGGACATCCGAGGCACCTTCACTCGAGGCCCTCGACGCTCACCAGCCGCGCTGAGCTGCACGCATCGCGAATCGCCTCAGGCTTTGGGAGGTCGCACCGTTGTAGAAGGCCTCGAGTCGGGCCGTTCGATCGACAAGCGACCCGCGTCCCTCAACGCGGAAGAGAAGGCAACAAGTCAACGTCGTTGCCTGACTCAGGCGGCGTATGAGCCACGTTAATTACCATGCACATCGACGTAAAGTAGCCGACGACCCCGACCATATCAATCAAGCCCTGGTCGCCCAGCTCGCTCATCACCGCATCGTAGGTGGCCTGCGCAATGCCTTTGGTGGTCAGCAGTTCCGCGATGAAGTCATAGACAACCGCTTCCGCCAATGACATCGAGGCGGGACGTCGCCCCTCGCGAATCGCGTCGATGGTTTCCTTGCTCGTCCCGGCCTTGAGTGCCAAGGGCACGTGTACGACCCACTCGAATTGCTGCGACCACGCCCGGGCGACACAAAGCGTCGCGAATTCGGAGATCCGCGGCGCGAGTGAGCTTTGGAAACGGAGATATTCACCCACCTTCTGCAGCCTGGTCATCAACTCCGGGCTGCGCAACAGCGGGATGAACGGACCCTTAACGCCCTTTCTCGGGCCGGCGATCAGGTCATTCGCCGCCGCTCGTTGGGCTTCGGTCATTGCTTCGAGCGAAGGAAGCGGCAAACGTTCTTGTGGCAGCGGCATCAGGAAGTCCTTTCGTAAGGGAGTTGCTGCACTGCCGGCAAAGCATTGGCCTCGGTCAGTAGCAGAGCCAGAGCACTGCAGACGAGAAGGGCCGCGGCCACTGCGCTCGGCAGCGTGAAGCCACTTCCAGCCGGAAGGCTCAAGCCGACGACAACAGGCCCTGCCAGCTGGCCGAGAGCGAACGCTGCCGTCAAGGCGGCGATGAGCTTGGTGGGGTTACCTGCTGAAATGCGCTTGGCCTCTTGGACCGCGGCCATCGTCATCACCATGAACGTACCTCCGACGCCGACTGAAGAGACAGCCAGCGTATGCAGGCTCATTTCCACGGCCGGCGCGCCCACCCCCACGGCCATGACAAGAAGACTCAACGCAGCTGTTCTCCGCGGCGCGGTCGATCGGAAGAACGTCGACACGACGACCGTTGAAATCGCCGCCGCCAGACCGAACACGGGCCATGCCCACCCGAACACCAGCGGGTCCTGGACGAGGGTACGGGCCGCGGCAGGAATGAACGTAGCGGGGATGATGTAGCCGAAGCCGAACGCGCCGTAGCTTGCAACCAGGAGCCAGGCCGAGCGACCGAGCCGACCTGCCGCCGCTGACTCCTGAGCCTGCGACACTGGTGTGGCCAGAGACAGGCTTCGCCAAGCACCAACGGCAACGATCAAGGCGATGACGCCCAGCGCCGCCCAGCCTTGAGCGGGTGACCCGCGAGCAGTTCCCAGGGCAAGTGCAACCAAGCCCGCGAGGCAGATTCCGGTCCCCACGCCGGCAAACACCCAGCCTGCCAGATCACTTCGTTGATGGCGAGAGAGGTGGCCCAGCGCCCATGCCGAGGCGCCGATGAGAACGAAAGCGCTGGCCACGCCCGCGACAAGGCGCAGGAGGAGCCAGAGCCAGAGAGAACTGGTGGCGGCCATCGCGAGTGTCGAGAGCGCGACCGCGACAAGGCCGCCCCTCGCGGAGACGCCGGCCCTCGGTGTCAGAAGGAAGCTAGCGCAAGCACCAAGCAGATAGCCGACATAGTTCGCGGTTGCGAGCCAAGCTCCTTCAGCAAGCGTGAGGGAGAGCTTCTCCTGCATCAGCGGAAAGATCGGCGTGAACGCGAAGCGGCCGATCCCCATCGCTGCGGCGAGGCTGGCAAGTCCAACGGCGGCAACCTTGGCGGAGACATCGTGACCCTCATTCATGAGCGAAGCCTAAGGACCTCGCCCCTTCTTGGATAGCGAATAATTGAGAATCGACTATTCTGAATCCGAGATTGGGGTCGACGATGGACTAGACCCCTCCTGTCAAATTGCGAGAGTCGAATGGACCTGGGCGACCTAGCGATCTTCAAAGCCGTTGCGGAAGAAGGCGGCATCGTGAGAGCGGCACGCAAGCTTCATCGCGTCCAGTCCAGTGTGACTAGCCGTATCCAGCAGCTCGAGGCTTCGGTCGGAACGCAGCTCTTCCTGCGCAGCAAGCAACGGCTTCATCTTTCTTCAAGTGGCGAGGTGCTGCTGGCCTACGCCGACAAGCTCCTCGGCCTTGCGGAAGAGGCCAAGAACGCCGTTGCTGATGGCAGACCGAGGGGCGTTCTGAAACTCGGTGCGCTGGAGAGCACGACAGCCAGCCGCTTGCCGGCCGTCTTCTGCGCGTTTCATGAACGCTTTCCGGACGTCCGGATGGAGCTCACCACAGGCACGAACGACGCGCTGGTCGCCGCCGTAGCCGACCGGAGACTGGACGCGGCCTTCGTGGCTGTCGCGCCGAGTCGGCCGGAGCTCGCCCACTCGGCCGTGTTCAAGGAGCGACTCGTGTTGATCACTTCCCTCGCGCACGCGCCAGTGAAGAGGGCCGCGGACATCGCCGATGACTCTGTGATCGCCTTCCCGCGTGGATGCGCCTATCGGAGAGTGCTCGAGCGCTGGATCGGGGACAAGGATTTGGCCTCAGTACGCGTTCTCGAGCTCGCCTCGTACCATGCCATTGTGGCTTGCGTCGCGTCGGGAACGGGGATCGCCATCGTGCCGCAGTCCGTTCTTGCGACGGTCCAATGCGTCCTGGTCGCAGTCCACTCGCTGCCCAAGGTGTTGAGCGACGTGTCGACGCCGCTGATCTGGCGTTCGGGAGAACAAACTTCTGCCGTCGTCGCGCTGCGCGAGCTGGTGCGGACCACGTCGACAACTGGACGATCAGTCACCAATCGACCGCAGTCCTCTGACGCTGCGGGAAGATCAGGAACTCGGCGCCCATAGCGAGTGGGGGGTAAGGTCTTCGACAAGACCGGAGCTCTGCCTTCTGATGACGCGAGGTACGCGGACGCCTGTCCCAGCTCGTCGAACGCCGCTTTAAGCCTAGTTGCTGTCGCTCACCCGCCGGGATTGGATGACCGGAGTCGGCCACGAGCAGCCAGTCGCGACCGTCCGGTTCGCGGGTCGTGCATCTGCTGGCCGAAGTACGAACCCGAAGGAAGGAGTGCTCAGGCCTTGGAGGGGGCGAAAGGCAGCCCGAGTTCGGTGAACAAGGCGCCGACCTCCGGCAGCCAGACCTGTGCTCCGCTGGGCGAGGAGAAGAGCTCGTGGGCGTCCGTGCCGAAGCTGCCGAATGCCACCAGGCGCGCTCGCCCGCCCGCGGCGACGTAGTGGGCGTGCATGCGCTGCCAGGTCTCGGGAGTGAAGTACGAGTCGTTGTCGCCATAGAACCATAGGGTCGGCGCGATCGTGGTGCGCGCGTAGCTTGCGACCGCGTCAGCGAGACTTCGCTCCCAGCCGTTGCAGCTCTCCTGGCGCAGACCGCCCGCGAAATTCACTAGGCCAACGATGTTCGGCAAGCCGAGCGCACCAACCGCGAGCGTCGTCAAGCCGCCGTGTGACTGGCCGAACACGACCGTTCGGCGCGCGTCAATGTCGGGACGCGCCGCACAAAACGCGAGCACCGCGACCACGTCCTCCGCCTGGACGCGGCCGTTGCTGTCGATGTTGCAGCCGCCGCCGATGTAAGACCCGCCCGATTTCGAGAAGCCCTGGCGCATCGGCACCACAACCGCGTAGCCGCGCCGCACTAAGTGGCGGGCGGCGACGAGGTAGCGGCTGCGTGCCTGGAACCGCGGGTTGCCAGATGCCTTGCCGTGGTTGACGACGATGAGCGGGAAGGGACCGTCGCCGGGAGGCCGGAACAGCGTCGTCTCGAGCTCGGCGCCGAACACGCCAGGCTTCTTGACCATCACGATCTCTTCGCGCAAATCCGCGGCGAGAGAGGGCGCGGAGGCCGGGGTGGAGGGCGCCTGCGCCAAGGTGAACGTCGGCGCAGCTGCGAAGACAAGGCCACCGGCGAGCGTTGTCCGCCGTAGCCTATCCGGCGTCGGGTGCACTTCGGTAGGCCTTAGGCACCTCATTGAGCATCAGCCTCGGACGCGCTTCCCCATCAATAGCACGCGGCCGTCGGGCCACAGGTGCGCGTGGACGCGGTGCGTCACCGAATCACGTCGTCGGCCCGCGACATAGTAGCAGCGGGCGTGAGGATGTTTGTGGACGCGCTCGCGTTGCTATGGGCAGATAGTGCGATGCAATGCGTGTCCTCGATGCTCGCCAGAAGG
>Ga0157380_10003045_pt1 | contig 11420 bp, 13 predicted proteins | sample S35metaG_FD_119757 | JGI IMG/M metagenome (GOLD analysis project Ga0157380, IMG submission 119757) | Switchgrass rhizosphere microbial communities from Kellogg Biological Station, Michigan, USA - S3-5 metaG | ecosystem: Host-associated > Plants > Roots > Rhizosphere > Soil | place: USA...
ACCCGAGCGGGTGGGCAGCGAGCGGCCGAGGGCCGAGACGACGCCGGCCGTGACCGAGCCGGTGAAGCCGTGAGGGTTGCCGATCGCAACTACGAGCTGGCCGACGCGCAATCGCTCTGCGTCGCCGAGCTCGGCCGGCACGAGATCGCGCGCGTCGACGCGCAGTACGGCGAGGTCGGAGAGGGGGTCGGAGCCGACGACCTCGAACTCGAGCTCGCGGCCGTCGACGAATGACGCGCGCCCGCGACCTTCCGTGCGCGCGACGACGTGGGCGGAGGTGAGCGTGAAGCCGTCAGGTGTGATCACGACGCCGCTGCCACCCCCGTCGAGCACGCGGCCGCCGCGCACGCGGCGAGAGACCCGGAGATTCGCCACGGAGGGCGACAGCCGCTCGGCCACGGTCGTCACGGCCTGTGAGTAGGCGTCGAGCGCTTCGTCGTCGGAGGGGGGTGACGAGATGAACGTGAGCTCCATGAAGCCAAGCTAGCAACGGCCGCGATGGCTCTGTCGATCTGCGAAAGTCACGCGATGGCAGAGGTCGAGACGAGCCGTGACGACGCCGTTCTCACGGTCACGCTCAACCGCCCGGACGTTCTGAACGCCTTCAACGCCGGCCTGCACAAGGCTCTCTCAGCGGCGCTGAAGGAGGCCCGGGCGCCGGAGGTTCGCGCGGTCGTCCTCACCGGCGCGGGGCGGGGGTTCTGCGTCGGACAGGATCTGACGGAGTTCCGGGAGGCGCCGGGGGACGTCGGCGCTCGCCTGCGCGGGAACTATCACCCGAACATCCTCGCGATCCGCGCGCTCGAGAAACCGGTGATCGCAGCAGTCAACGGTGTGGCAGCCGGCGCCGGGCTTTCGTTCGCTTGTGCCTGCGACCTGCGGATCGCGGCGGATTCGGCGAGCTTCATTCCCGCGTTCATCAACATCGGGCTCGTTCCCGACTCGGGCTGCTCGTATTTCGTCACGCGGATCCTCGGCCCGGCGCGCGCGTTCGAGTGGCTCGCCTCGGGGCGAAAACTGAGCGCAGCCGACGCGCACGCCTGGGGGCTCGTGTCAGAAGTCGTCGACGCAACCGCGCTTGCGGGCCGAGCCGCCGAGGTCGCGAATCAGTTCGCAGCGCTGCCGACGCGTGGCATCGGGATGACGAAGCGACTCATCGACCATGCGGTGAACGCGACTCTCGAGCAGCAGCTCGAACGGGAAGCTCAGCTCCAGACGGCGGCGACGCAGACGCAGGACTTCGCCGAAGGCGTTGCCGCCTTCCTCGAGAAGCGCCCGCCCGACTTCAAGGGTGCGTGAGCACGAGAGAGGCCTGATGTGAAATTCCGCCGGCCGGATGACGCACCAGACACGGCGCCGGATCAGCACGTTCGCCCGCGGCACGTAGCGCCGCTACGCACCGCGAACGACCGCACTGCCCGGCTTGGTCTGGAGCGCCCCCGACGTCGGCCGAATTTCGCATCAGCCCTCTAGTCCTGATTGCAGACGGACATGCCGAGCCGGCCCGCCAGCTCGTTGGTCTTCGAGTTGTGATCCTGCGCCTTCGGAAGAACGGCCGATACGCCAGGCTTGTCGTTCGCCTTCGCCTTGTCCCTGATCTCCGCCAGGTCCTTCTTCAGGTTGTCGACCTGCGTCAGCCACTGATCCGCGATCGCCTGCTCGCTCGCCGGCGGCTTCAACGTCTTCAGCTCTCCGATCGCCTTGTCGAGGACGGAGAGCGTCTTGTCGGCCACCGTTGCGAGGCCCGAGAGGTTCGTGGGATTCCCGAGCGCCTTGGTCTGCTGCCTGTACTTGCCGCAGATCGCGTCCGCCTTCGCGGCGTACGCCTCCTTCGTCAGAGGCGTACCACCACCACCGCCGCAGCCGGGCACCACCACGAGCGCCAACAGCGCAACGAAGGATGCCCGCCTCACACGCACTACGGTACCGAGCGTGGCCGACGCCCGGCTTCGCGTTCACGCTGACGAGCCGCTGCGCCGGCGCAGGCTCGCGGTCCTTCTGCGCCTGCCGCTCGTCGTGCCGCAATACATCGTGCTCAGCGTCTGGGCTCTCCTCGTCGTACCGGCGGTTGCGATCGCCTGGCTCGCGTTGCTGATCGAGGGACGGCTGCCGACCTGGCTGGACAGGTTCCTCGCAGCGTTCGTGCGCTACCAGGGACAGGTCGCAGCCTGGTTCGACCTGCTCTCCGCGCGCTACCCGGACCCGCTGCACACCGTCGACCATCCGTTCCGGATCGAGATCCCCGAGCGGCCGAGGCAAAAGCGGCTGGTCACCCTGTTTCGCCTGCTGCTCGCGGTGCCGGTGATCGTGCTCGGGAGCGTGCTGAACGTCGTCCTGTCGACCGTGGCGATCCCGGCCTGGTTCGCCGGCGTCATCTTCGGCCGCAACACCGCGGGCTTGCAGGAGCTCGGAACCTTCTGTCTGCGCTACCAGCTCGAGGTGCAGGCGTACGTCATGTTGGTGACCCCGGCCTACCCGCGACTTGCGCCGCCCGAGGTCACGACGACAGAGCCCGGATGATCTCGTCGTGCTCGGGGAACCGGCCCTCGCGCTGCTTCGAGAAGATCAGCCTTCCGTCGGCGACGACGTCGTACTGACTCTTCTCCCCGGAGACGGCCTCCGCGTCGTGCGGAGTGCTCTCGTTCAACTCGGCCGCGAGACTCGCAGCCCGGCGGTCATAGCCGTTTCAGACGGGGCAGTAGAAGATTTCGACCTTCATGTGCCCGAGCCTACCCGAGCCTTCGGGTGGCCTAGGGCCGGTCGGCTGTGCAATAACTCGAATGAGGGCAGGAAGCGCGGGGTCGAGTGCCAACCCGGGGAGGGCTCAAATGAGCACAACGGCTTCAAAGCCACCGATCGTCCTCATCCACGGGATGTGGATGAATCCGCTCAGCTGGGAACACTGGGCGAGCCATTACACCGACCGCGGTCATCGCGTGCTTGCGCCTGCGTGGCCCGGGCTCGACAAGGAGCCGGAGGAGTTGCGCCGCGACCCAGCGCCGCTTCGGGGAATCGACATCACCGAAGTCGTCGATCACTACGACAAGATCATTCGCGGCCTCGACCAGGCGCCGATCATCATCGGCCATTCGTTCGGCGGCCTCTTCACACAGCTCCTGCTCGACCGTGGGCTGGGCGTCGCCGGCGTGACGCTCGGTACCGCTGCGCCCAAGGGTGTGCTCAGGCTGCCGTTCTCGACCCTCAGGTCCGCGTGGCCGGCGCTCGGGAATCCTGCGAACCTGAAGAAGGAGACGCCGCTGACGACGGAGCAGTTCCATTGGTGCTTCACGAACGCGGTCAGCAAGGACGAGTCGGACCGGGTCTACGATCGGTACTACATCCCGGGGAGCGCGCGGCCGTTCTTCCAGGCGGGCCTCGCGAACTTCAACCCGAACGGCAAGACGAAGGTCAACTTCAAGAACCCTGCACGAGCGCCGCTTCTGCTCATCACGGGCGCCATCGATCGGATCTGTCCGCCGTCGGTGAACCTTTCGAACTTCAAGCAACAACGGAAGGCGCCCTCTGCCACCGACCACAACGAGTACCCGGGCCGCTGCCACTGGCCGGGCCAGGACGGTTGGGAGGAAGTCGCGGACTATGCGCTCAACTGGGCGACCGACCACGCACGCGCAGGTAGTGCCGAGCCTGCCGAGGCCGAACGCGCCGCGACCTCACCCTCGTAGTCGATGGCGGCCTTCATCATCACCCGGATCCAGACGGGTGACTACGAGAGGTGGAGGCCGATGTTCGACCAGGATCGCCCGCTGGCGCGTGAGAAGGCCACGCGCCAGCGGATCTTCCGTAAGGTCGACGATCCGAATCACGTCTTCCTCCTCCTCGAGTTCGATTCCGTCGCCGACGCGGAGGAGGCACGCGGCCGGCTCGAGGAATCGGGCGTGCTCGACCGCTTCGCGGACAAGCACGGGCCGAATGTGCTGGAGGAAGCGCTGGAATAAGCAGTGCAGAGCGCTGTAGCGTCCATCGCCGGATGAGTCGCATCGACCCTCTTCAGTCACAGGCGAAGGCCCTGGCGGCGAGCGCTCTGGCTGTTGCAACCGTCACCGCAGGTATCGCAGTGCTCGACGATTGGTTGCCGGCCTTCTCGCTGCTTGTGCTCTACGTTCTGGCCGTACTCGTCGTAGCGCTCTTCTTCGGCAGCGTCTGGGCCTCGTTGACTGCCTTGGCGAGCATGTTGGCCTTCAACTACTTCTTTCTGCCGCCGGTGCACACACTACGTCTGGCGGAAAGCAGCCACTGGCTGGCACTTGGCGTCTTCGTGGTGACCGCGGTTGTCGTCGGCACCCTCGCCGGGAGATCGAAACGCCGAGCCACCGAATCTGAGCAGCGGGAGCGCGAGGCGGCGCTCATTGCCGACATGGCCGGCGATCTCCTGCGTGGCACAGAGCTCGTGCGGGAGCTCGATCGCCTTGCGGGCCAGGCCGCGGAGACGCTCGGCCTCTCGTCGGCCCGCATCGAACTCGACGGCAACTCACTTGCTTCGGGGAATGAGGCGCCTTACCCGCTCGAAGCCGGCGGGAAGACAGTCGGCATTCTCTACGGCCCCGCGGACGAGGAACCTTCGATCGAGGCCCGCCACCGGTTGCTACCGGCACTTGGCGCTCTGCTTGCGGTCGCCGGTGAGCGCGAGCAGCTGTCGCGCGAGGCGTTCGAGGCCGAAACTCTGCGTCGTTCGGATGCCGCCAAGACGGCCGTGATCCGGGCTGTCTCGCATGATCTGCGGACGCCGCTGGCGACGATCGAGGCAGCCCTGGACGGCTTGCAAAACGCCGAGCTGGCGCTGAGCTCGGCAGACAGGGGCGAGCTACTCGACACGATTCGTCTCGAGCACACAAGGTTGAAGCGGTTGGTCGAGGATCTGCTCGATCTCTCACGGCTGCAGGCCGACGCCGCCCGACCGGCTCTCGAGCTCTGGCCGGTCAACGAGCTGGTCGAGCAGGCGCTGGCTGCGCTGCCTTCACGCGCTCGGGTCAAGGTCGTCATGCCCGAAGAGATACCCGTTGTCCGCGTCGATGCTGTTCAACTTCAAAGAGCCCTCGTCAACCTGCTAGAGAATGCGCGTCGCCTCTCGCCGCCGGGCGAGTTGGTGACTATCCGCGTCAATGCGACGCGGAAGGAAGTGTTGATCCGCGTCGTGGATCGTGGCCCCGGCATTCCCGAGAGTGAGCAGGAGTTGATCTTCGAGCCATTCCATCGGCTCGACTCGGCCGGCGGCGCCGGGCTTGGCCTCGCGATCGCGCGTGGCTTCGTCGAGGCGAACGGCGGGCGGCTGTGGGTCGAATCTCGCTCGCATCAGGGTGCGTCATTCGCTTTGGCGCTTCCGACGATCGAGGGACCGACGGAAGCAACGCAATGAGCGCGCGGCCCTACGTCTTGATCGTCGACGATGAGCCGCAGTTCCTGCGCGCCCTGGCCACGAACATCCGCGGCGCGGGCTACGAGGTGGACACCGCTGTCACCGGCGACGAAGCCTTGACCAAAGCCGGTCTCCGGACACCCGAAGCAGTGATCCTCGATCTCGTTCTCCCCGACCGCTCGGGGACCGACGTGACCCGTGAGCTGCGCCAGTGGACGACCGTGCCAATCGTCATCGTTTCGGCGGTAGGTGAAGAGGACGAGAAGATCCTGGCTCTCGATGCCGGTGCCGACGATTATGTAACCAAGCCTTTCGCGGTGGGGGAGCTGTTGGCGCGCCTGCGCGCCGTCATGCGCCGCGTCGGGGCGCCGAGCGCCGAGCCCGTGATTCAGGTCGGCGAGTTGCTCATCGACCTCGAGAAGCAGCACGTGTCGATCGCCGGCCAACGTGTTCATCTGACCCCTCACGAGTTCGACATTCTTCGTCTCCTGGCCCAGAACGAGGGCAAGCTCTTGACCCACAAGACGATCCTCAGAGAGGTCTGGGGTCTCGCTTACCAGAGCGAGTCGAGCTACCTACACGTCTATGTCTCGCAGTTGCGCCACAAGCTCGAACAAGATCCGGAGAACCCGCGCTACATCCTCACCGAGCCTCGTGCGGGTTACCGCCTGGTCGACCCGGACACCGAGCGGTCCGGCCGGCCTCTTTAGAGAAGCCTTAGCGTCAACCCGACGATCTTCAGAAGGGGCTTAGGCCGTGCAACCTAGGCTCGAAGGCGTGGAAGGCGTCTTTCATGGGAGAGAGTCGATCGCCCTCGGAAGCAGACTGAAGGATTGGATCGCATCGTTCGGCCACGAGCGCCGTGAGCTCAACCGCGGTCGGCGCGTCGCCGACGTCGAGCTGCGCAAGTCGGAGTCGGTGCCCATGCGCCTCGCTTGGAGGAGCGCGGAGCTGACTGCCGGAGGGGAGCGCCTCGAGCTGGCGCACCAGATACGTGCCCTGGTCCGTGCGGCCTCGCCGCGATACCTACCGGGTGCAGCGCCTCTGCACCGGGGTGCGGTTCGCGTCGAGGCGCATTCACTGCTGGCACTCGCGGACCGGCTATCCGACCTCGGCCGACCGGTTGCACCCCGGGGAATCCTGTTGCTCAAGGATCTCTTGGTCGACGTGGACGGCCCTCTGTACCTCGATTCCGTCAGTCCGCTTGGACCAGCCCTTGCGACGATCGCTGCAGCGTTAGAGGATCAACGGTGATCGAAGCGATGAGGCGGAACGACGGATTCGCAGTGGCAGATCGCGGGGCGGATCGCTGATGTTCGACCTGGCCGCGATCGCGATCGCCATCGCTTGCTTCGCCTTCATCTTCATCCTGCTCTACGCCCTGGAGCGGGTCTGATGTCGGCGGCTGACGCCTTCGGGCTCGTGGTCTCGATCGCCGTGCTGGCGTATCTCGTCTACGCGCTCTTCCGCGGGGAGCGGCTCTAGCTTGAGCGGTCAGGGCATCGCCCAGATCATCGTGTACGCGATCGTCCTGATCGCGCTCGGATATCCGCTCGGCCTCTACATGGCGCGGGTTTACGCGCCCGGCTTCCGCGTCGGCTGGCTGTCCGGGCTCGAGAACGGCTTCTACCGGCTCGTGCGGACAGATCGGGAGCGCGAGCAGGACTGGAAGAGCTACTCGAAGAGCGTGCTCGTCTTCTCGATCCTCTTCTTCGGCGTGCTGTACGCCCTGCAGCGCTTGCAAGCGCACCTGTTCCTCAATCCCGACAACCTCCCCGCAGTGCCTTCGCACATTGCGTTGAACACCACGGCGAGCTTCGTCACCAACACCAACTGGCAGTACTACGGCGGCGAGTACACGATGTCCTATCTGACCCAGATGGGCGGTCTGGCCGTGCAGCAGTTCGTCTCGGCTGCCGTCGGGATGGCGGTCCTGGCCGCGGTGATCCGCGGGTTCAGCCGGCGAAGCTCGACCGAGCTCGGCAACTTCTGGGTCGACCTCTACCGCTCGCTGACGTACATCCTGCTCCCGCTCTCGCTGATCCTCGGACTGATCCTGCTCTCGCAGGGTGTGCCACAGACCTTCGCCGGGCACGCGACCGTCCACACGCTCGAGGGCGCCGCCCAGACGATCGCACGCGGCCCCGTCGCGCTGATGATCGCGATCAAGCAGCTCGGCACGAACGGCGGCGGCTTCTACAACTCCAACTCGGCCGTGCCCTTCGAGAACCCGAACGGGCTGACGAACTTCCTCGAGGTGATCGCGATCCTGCTGATCCCGGCGGCCCAGGTGTTCATGTTCGGGAAGATGGTGCTGGCGCGTCGCCACGCCTGGATGGTGTTCGCGGCGATGTTCACGGTCTTCGTGCTCGGAATCGCGATCGCGCTGCCGGCCGAGCAGCACAGCTCGCAGGTGCTGCGCGCTTCGGGAGTGAACATCACTCAGGGGCACGGCCAGAGCGGCGGCAACATGGCCGACAAGGAGGTCCGCTTCGGCATCGCCAATACGGCCCTGTGGGCGACCGCCACGACCGACGCCTCGAACGGTTCGGTCAACGGCGGCCACGATGCGCTCACCGCGTACGGCGGCGCGGTCGCACTCGTGAACATCTTCTTCGGCGAGGTGATCTTCGGCGGAGTCGGCTCCGGCCTCTACGGGATGTTCTTCTACATCGTGATCGCGGTCTTCATCGCCGGTCTGATGGTGGGCCGTACGCCCGAGTACCTGGGCAAGAAGATCGAGGCGCGCCAGATCAAGTACGCAGCAATTGGGGCGCTGTTCGTCCCGACGATGGTGTTGACGATGACGGCCGTCGCCGTGGTGACGAAATCCGGGCTCGCGTCGATCTACAATCCCGGCGCGCACGGGTTCACCGAGGAGCTGTACGCCTACAAGTCGCAGTCGAACAACAACGGCAGCGCCTTCGCCGGCTACGGCGCGACGAGCTTCTCGGCCTCGTTCGGCACCGTCGCGCTGATGTTCGGCCGCTTTGCGCCGCTGATCGCCGCGCTCGCGCTCGGTGGCTCTCTCGCCGGCAAGAAGACCACGCCCATCTCCGCCGGCACCTTCCGCACCGACGGGCCGACGTTCGTCGTCCTGCTCGTCGGCGTGATCATTCTGACCGCCGGCCTGATGATCTTCCCGGCCCTGACGCTAGGCCCGATCGTGGAGGGGCTGAGCCCCTGATGCTGCGTGACCTGAAGTCTTCCGTGATCGCGGTCGTCGTGCTGACGCTCGTCTTCGGGCTCGCAATTCCGGCGCTCTTCACCGGTTTCGCCCAGCTCGCGTTCTCGAGCCAGGCCGACGGCAGCCTGATCAAGGCGAACGGCAAGGTCGTTGGCTCGCGCCTGGCCGCGCAGGCATTCACGAAGCCGCAGTACTTCCACGAGCGCCCGTCCGCGACGGCCCCGCCCTACAACGCCGGCGCCACGACGTTTGCGAACCTCGGACCTACGAACTCGGATCTCGCCAAGGCCGTGAAGACGCAGGCGGCGGCGATTCTCAAGCTCGAGCGCCCGTACAACCCCGGTTTGACGATCCACGGCATCCCGGTCGACGCGGTCACGACCTCGGGCTCGGGCATCGATCCGGACATCTCGCCTGCCTACGCGCAATTGCAGGCACGCCGCGTGGCAGCCGTGCGCCATGTGCCGCTTGCGAAGGTCCAGCAACTCATCGACGACAACACCGACGGCCGTTCGCTCGGGTTCTTCGGCGAACCCGGCGTGAACGTCCTGAAGCTCAACATCGCCCTCGACAAGTCGCAGGGGAAGTAATGGCACGAGCCTCTACGAGCGTCTTCTCGCGCGATCTGGTCCTCGCCGCGATCCGCGATTCGTTCCCGAAGCTCGACCCGCGCCAGCAGGTGCGTAACCCGGTGATGTTCATCGTCGAGCTCGGGAGTGTGATCACTACCGGGATCTTCCTCCTCGAGCTCGCCCGCGGTAACACGAGTCAGCTCTGGTTCGTGGGAACGATCGCCTTTTGGCTTTGGCTGACCGTGCTCTTTGCGAACTTCGCGGAGGCGATCGCCGAGGGACGCGGCAAGGCGCAGGCAAATGCGCTTCGGGCGACACGGACGACGACGGTGGCACACCGGCGCAGCGACACGGGGGCCGTCGAGGAAGTGCCGGCGCCGGAGCTGCAGCGCGGCGACGTCGTGATCGTGTCGGCGGGCGAGATCATCCCCGCCGACGGCGAGATCCTCGAAGGTGTCGGCTCGGTCGACGAGTCGGCGATCACAGGCGAGTCGGCTCCGGTCATTCGTGAGTCCGGGGGCGACCGCTCTGCCGTCACCGGCGGCACCAAGCTCCTTTCCGACCAACTGGTGATCAGGGTCACCCAGGAGCCTGGCAAATCGTTCCTCGACCGGATGATCGCGCTCGTCGAGGGCGCGGAGCGACGCAAGACGCCAAACGAGATCGCGCTCAACATCCTGCTCGCCGGATTGACGATCACCTTCCTCGCTGCAGTCGTGACGCTGCGGCCATTCGCGATCTACGCAGGCACCCCCACCTCGCAGACCGTCCTGATCGCCCTGCTCGTCGCCCTCATCCCGACGACGATCGGCGCCCTGCTCTCGGCGATCGGCATCGCCGGAATGGACCGCATGGTGCAGCGCAACGTGCTCGCGACGTCCGGTCGGGCAGTCGAGGCAGCCGGCGACGTTGACGTCCTTCTCCTCGACAAGACCGGAACGATCACACTCGGCAATCGTCAAGCTTCCGAGTTCATCACCGTCGACGGCGTCTCACCAAAGGAGCTCGCGGAGGCCGCCCAGCTCTCGTCGCTCGCCGACGAGACGCCGGAAGGGCGCTCGATCGTCGTTCTGGCAAAGGAGCAGTACGGTCTGCGCGCGCGTGAGCTGAGCCCGCACGAGGCGACCTTTATTCCGTTCTCGGCGACGACGAGGATGAGCGGCGTCGACCTGGACGGCAAGAAGCTGCGTAAGGGCGCAGCCGACGCGGTCAAGAACTTCGTCCAAGAGCAGGGCGGCCGCGCGCCTACGCAGCTCGACGCAGAGGTCGACAAGATCGCGCGGGTCGGCGGAACGCCGCTCGTCGTCGCCCAGGACAACTTCGTGCTCGGAGTCATCCATCTCAAGGACGTCGTCAAGGGCGGCATGGGCGAGCGTTTCGACGAGCTCCGGAAGATGGGCATCCGCACGGTGATGATCACCGGCGACAACCGCGTCACCGCCGCCGTAATCGCCGGCGAAGCAGGCGTCGACGACTTCCTTGCCGAGGCGACTCCCGAGGCGAAGATGGCCCTGATCAAGGAGGAGCAAGCGAAGGGACGCATGGTCGCGATGACCGGTGACGGCACGAACGACGCGCCTGCGCTCGCTCAGTCGGACGTAGGAGTTGCCATGAATGCCGGAACCTCCGCGGCGAAGGAGGCCGGCAACATGGTCGACCTCGACAACAACCCGACGAAGCTGATCGAGATCGTCGAGGTCGCCAAGCAACAGCTGATCACCCGCGGCGCGCTGACGACGTTCTCGATCGCGAACGACATCGCGAAGTACTTCGCAATCCTGCCGGCGCTGTTCGCCTTCACCTACGCGACAAAGCCCGGTGAGCGCGGGCCGCTGAACTCGCTGAACATCATGCACCTCGGGACACCGAAGAGCGCAATCGTCTCCGCCATCATCTTCAACGCCTTGATCATTCCGGCGCTGGTGCCCCTCGCGCTGAAAGGCGTCAAGTACCGTGCCATCGGCGCGACAGCGCTACTGCGACGCAACCTGTTGATCTACGGGCTGGGCGGAGTGATCCTGCCCTTCATCGGGATCAAGCTGATCGACCTGATCGTCCACAACCTGTTCGGCGCGTGAGCGTCCGATGACGGGCCAGGGCGTCGGACAGATCCTCCTCTTCCTCGACGGCATGATTGCACTCACCTATCCCGTCGTGCCCTGGATGGCCCCGTAGAGTGGCCACGGGTGCGTGGTCACTACCGGATCCTCGTCGGAATGGCCGCTGGTGTTGGCAAGACGTTCCGGATGCTTCAGGAAGGCCGCCAAGCCCAGGAAGAAGGGCGTGA
>Ga0157380_10003048_pt1 | contig 11418 bp, 23 predicted proteins | sample S35metaG_FD_119757 | JGI IMG/M metagenome (GOLD analysis project Ga0157380, IMG submission 119757) | Switchgrass rhizosphere microbial communities from Kellogg Biological Station, Michigan, USA - S3-5 metaG | ecosystem: Host-associated > Plants > Roots > Rhizosphere > Soil | place: USA...
CACAAGGGCAGATAGATATCGAAGTTGTCGCGTCTGTCATCAGTGTAGCGCGCAGCTATATCCGTAAGTGGGCACCGCAATCGGTTGGCCAGTAACACGAGAACCTCGGCTGTAACGATCGCGATGAGAATCGCCGCAACAGTGAATTCTCTTCGCCACGCAACAAGTGGGAGCGCCACGATGCAGCCCGCGAATAGCGCCCATGCCACGGTGTGCACAACCTTTACGGCCCGCAAGGCGGCTGGCGCCGAGGCTCGCTTGAAGTGCACGCTAGATTCCCCCAAAGACTCGTGACACGCAGTCCAGGCAGCCGCGCAACGCCGATACTGCATCAATCCAATGTCGACACGACCCGCGTGATGCCGCCAGTTGCATAGTTTGGAACATCGGCGACAACCTTCTTCCACTCGGCCGTAGAAGTTATCGCGGTCATATCTGCCTGGCTATCAAACCAAATCTCAAAGATCCGGTAGTACGGAGCCGGGGATCCGTCAGCGGCAGGCGGGCATTTTGAGGTCTCTGTTCTCTTTCCACCTTTGGCTGCGGCGACTAGCGGCATGTGAGTTCCAAAGTAGTACTTTTCGAAGTCGTCCGGACTTTTTGGATGCCCATAAAGAACGGTCACTTTAAGTCCACCAGCCGATTGAGTCTTGGTTTTCTCCGCGGCGGTTGCCGCGCCAGCAGCCAATGAGAGAGCCGCGATAAGTGAGGTTCTACGATCCATGGTGTACTCCGGATGTGTTGGATTCTTGGCGGATGTTAGCCGTCACTGCGTTCACCAGCGGCGGGCAACGCAGCGCGCCCCGGCGTTTGTTAGGCCAATTTGTGCTCAAGGCATTTTCACTTCAACAAGTTCTTTCAGAGTCGCAAGCACGTCAGGGCCATCACTTCCACCAGATGATTCATCAGGCAAGGAGGGACGTGGATCTTCCTGGCGCACAACCAAGGAAGTGGTTCCGTCGCTTTCGACTAACTCATAAGTCATGTAAATGTAGTGCTCTGGAATGTCTTGCAGGTCGGGCCGGGGGAAGAACAATGAGTACTTCACGCGTGAGTCCGGTGAGAACTCAAGAACAGTGCCTTTCTGCTCAAAGACTTGCCCGTTCCATTCGTTACGGAAAACGATAGAAGTTCCCACTTCCCATGTTGTCAGTAGATCAGAGCCGTACTGCCATTGCTTGACCAGACCAGGACTGGTCAAAGCCAGCCATACCTTTTTTGCAGGCGCCAGAATCTTCACGGTTGACTCGGATGTCTTCACTTGAAGATCCCCAAGGTGGTCATTGCGACGGGCTGGCCATCGGGTCGCACCTCAGTGAGGCTGTCCCATCCGATTCGATAAGCCGACCCAGCATTTACGCTAGTGCTAATTTCGCGCTTTGAAGCCGACTTCAGGCAGAACACGACGATGATCGGAAGTGGGCAGCTCACATTAAAGATCGTGAGGCTCCTGGACCCCGGCTCGACCAGGACGTAGCCCTTGCCGCGTTCGGTGTTTGTGCCGTCAACTGCACCGACGAATGTACTGTCGGCAAAGAGCACCGGAATTTCGGTGGTCTCCGCATAGATCGTAGCCTGCGTCGCGCTGCGCGACTTCCAGTTGCTTGCGCATCCGCTCGCCATTGCAGCAAGAACGGAAAGGCAAAATGTGGCAGCACATTTCATCGTGAGCGAGAACTACCGGCTCGCGCGCGTTGCCGCGTCGATGTACTCAATGACGGCATTGCGCGTTTCTATCTGCGCCTGAACCAGGGCCAGAAAACAATAGACCACACCCAATGCTGCCAAAGATCCGAAGATCAGGTAGAGACCGCCGGAGATGCCGGAGAGTCCTACCAGGAATCCGTACTGGAAGCTGGCGAGGGCCGCAATGGTAACTATTGCCCCAACAATGCAGCCAATCACCGCACCAATCTGCGCAATGATTCGAACGAGCTCTGAATATTTCGGCATTTCCACTTTGTTATCTCCCTTATGATTTTTGGCGTCTGATCAACATGAACAATCCTTTGACGGAGGGCCAGAATGCGGCGCCATTGAGTGCCCTACGGATTTTGTGCGGCGGGCTCCTCGACACTCGTGGACGTTGTTGCACTAACCTTCGGCACCAGCGTGTCCAGCTTCTTGTCGATCACTCCGAGCTGCTGCTTAAGCTCGGCGGTGTCTTTCTGAATCTTTTCCATCTCGCTACGGCCTGAACACATCGTCACAATGAGCGCGATGATGATAAGGGTGCCGATCCCCAGTTGGACACTTTGATTGCCGGTTTCCGGTTGGGATGACTTCGTCTCCATTTCAGCCATGTCTGCTCCTTCGGAATTGCGTGATTCAGGAAGCCAGAATCCATCGTAGTTTGCATTCGTAGCGCCGCGCCAGCGAGGAGTTAGACGGCATTGCGCTCCACCGATACCTCTTCAAGAAGGCTGTCGCTTCGTACGATTCTTTCCACCAGTGCACACAATGCATCGTCCGCAGCCATCCGGTTCTTTCCGAGCAGCTTCTCCATGACTGTGCGATGTTTGTGAATTTGAAGTGTCCACTCGAGAATTGCGTTCGCTGACACGTCGTACGAGAGGGGCGAACCATCCTCGCTTTTATACTCGACCTCTGCGCTGGCGCCGACCAGGTACGAGCTCCCCGCTCCCTTCACGTCGATGTACCAGCCTCAATCCTCCATGTCTGGCACTGTGGATTCGTATTGATGCCTGGCAAGTTCGACACGCAACCACCTGAGCACGCTCTCGCCGGCAAATGCATTGGATTCGTTGGGCGTTTCCCGCGTGACATCGAAACGACTGGTCTTGAAACTCACGAGTTGAGCCATGCGCACTATCCTGGACGCTCAAGCGAGGTGTTAGGCGGGAACCGCAACATTGCTATTTCCAGAATTGCCACCAGCGCTTCTCCGCATAGTATGAGCGACCCTTAGCGGTCGGCAGCGGTTCTGAATCGTCAATCTCCTGGAAGCCGTCAAGGTAGAGCATTGGCGGGTCGGCCAGATCGTTCCGCGTCATTTGTCTCAGCTCAATGTCGCCTTTAACAGCTCGAACGGCAATGGACTCCACCTCAGATGGATCTGTGCACTGAAGGAATACCGTCTGGTAGAACCCACAGCGGCGGATCTTGCCGTCGATGCCCAGCAGAAAGTTGCGGCCTTCAACAATTGCGCGGTACGCCGCCATCTACGCGCCTATCGGTTGGCTTGGCACTCTATTCTCCACGCGTGCGCTCCAGCGAATTGTTAGGTTGCCGTCCGCCTGGTAATTGTCCAATGTCGGACAGAACGAGCCAGTGCAAACACGACCATCACAAACGCAATGTACACCGCGACTACAACCTTCCCAATGAGCCAGGCTTCTTCGTCAAATGACTCGCGACGGCTAAGCAAAAAGAGCGCGCATGCGCCCGCGGCCGCCAACGCCACGATCAGCAGCGCTGCGGCCGGCAGAAAGTCCGAGCGCAACAATACTGAAGCTGCAATCCCGATCAACGACAGCACCGCGAGCCAGAAGGCATAGGCCCACGGATTCACTGGGCGCAGGCACGTGCAACCGGGTGCTTGGCCGATAGCGCAAGCAGCCATCGAGTCAAAGACCTGCGTACGTTCCCCATCGCAGAGGCGATGCGCCTCCGTCACGTGCCAATCTGGCTCAACCAGGAAGCAGACGCAGAAAATCGCTGCTAGTCCCACTAGCACCACCAGTTCGCGCAGGCCCAGTTTCATCGCCGGCAACCTGACGGGCGGCGTCATCTTGCCTGCGGCTTTAGCTCAATACGCACGAGATGCAGCGGCTTGTCGTCGAGGTTCTCGACTGCATGCGGCGCTTCCGGATCCTTCCATATGGTCATCGGAAGCGGCGGCGCTGCTGTAAGAGACCTCGAGTCGAACAGCACCTTTCCGTTGGCGTCGTAGTCGACATATTTCCCCGCCTCGGTGATGTGCAAGACGCTTGGCCAGCAATGTGCGTGAATATTCTCTTTGGTATGCGGCGGGACGATTACATCGAGCACTCGCACTTTGTCATTCTCCAAGACCACGCGATGATTCAGCGGCGCGGCTTGAACGGCGTCTTGTGAGGAACTCCAAAGACATTCTGCCTTCGCCGAAGTTGTCTCTGACGCTCGACCGGCGGCGAGAAAGGTCGCTGCACCTGCCAGCGCGAGAGTAATCAAGAAGAGCTTACGCATGCTTTTTTCCTTATTGGTGGACTGGTGCAATTCGGTCGCCGCCTGACGGTTGAGCTGAGCGCCGCGGCTGCGGCGGTTTGGACTTGGCACTTTATCCCTCAGATGCGCGCTCCTGGGAAGTGTTTGGCGGCATGCGGCGACGCATACTTCCTCCAAATGGCTTCGAGCTCAGGATCCGCCTTTTCGCCACCATCGAGGATATCAAACGACAGTGGGCCAACATTTCGTCTGTGAAGTTGGAACGTTGAACCATCGAGCAGCGTGAGGGTGACCCGGCCATTGTTAGCCGCCACTGCACGCACAATCCAATGCTCGGGAATGTTGATTCTTATGTTGGTCCAGCCGTTCTCGCCCGGGCGAAGCTGCTGATCGAGATTCAAGAACTGACCGATCTTCAAAAACTCGTCGTCGCGCAAGATGCTTGCGGTGATGTCGTTGGTGCGCCATACGAATTGCCACTTTCGGACCCACCAGCGCACCGTCAGCGCAGCGGCTGCCATCGCAACGAGTGTGGTGACTAGCGTAACGCGAGTGATACTCACAGTGCCGCCCGCCTAACTTTCCATAGCATCGCGAACGACCTTCCAATCACGCCTTACGCCAGGAAGACCCCAAAGACCAAGCCGAAAGAACGGCGGGCGATGGAGGTACTTTTCGACGCTCTCGTTCACCCAGTCCGAGTCGAACGCTGGCCAAGGGCCGATGCTCGGCCAACGCATCCACCGTCCGCACACAGGCGCCACCTCCCCGCGGAGAATCGCTTCGACTTCGTTCGCAGAGAACCCCGTTTGCTTGAGCGCCGCACCGATCGCACGAAGCTCCTCGTCGGACCATTCCGTGTCTACGAACAGGTCCGACAGGAGGAGCCACACTCTTCGTCTGGCGCTAACGTTCATTGTGCGTCTAACGGTTGAGCTGAGCGCCGAGCGCGCTGCTTTTTGGGCTTGGCACTTCATCGTTCACGCGTGCGCTCCAGCGATTTGTTAAACCACACCGCGATTACCCCCCGAGAAACTTCCGCAATAGTGAGCCGCCACCAGGCAGTGGCACAGATTGGCGACCAGGAATTGTGTACGGAAACACACCGTGTTTCTCCAGCCGTGCCAATAGCTCGGCGGAACCTTTCGCTCGCGAAAAGGCCAATTCTTGGCTGGTGATTCCGACACATAACAACAGTCCGCAACGCTGGCCGAGAACTTCGAAGGACACGGGCTCCGGCCGCGGATGCGCGAATATCACGCCCCTAAGACTTGAGTCGCCGAAGAATTCGCCAATGTCCATCGTTTCTCCGGCTTCGAGCACTGCGTCGCAGGTGTAGCAAGCCAGCTTGGCGATGAAACTAGCCGCTACATTCAGTTCTTTCAGCGTGCAGATCATCAACTCGTATTGGCCGAGACTGCTTGGGAGCTGGCCTACATCTTCTCCTGTCAATTCAGCGGTTACGTAAGTTGCGCCTGCCACATAGTTCGGAAAGGGCAATACGTCTGCCGATCCTCCGACGTCCCGAAACATGAATGGAATGGCCGCGTGGAAAACCGTGTCCTCTGGCGCCCCGAGAATTGGCTTGAGCGCCTCGATTCGGGCGTCCCAGACCCTAGTCCACTCATCTGAGTTCGTATCTTCGGCGTCAGTCACGTGGAGGCCTTGGCATGTGGTCTAACGTTGATCAGAGCGGCGCGACTGCCATACCACTGACCTGCTGTGGCTACTTCGGCAATTCACTCGAGTCCCACCCATATTCGCGAATCTTGTCATTCAGGCCGGCGAGATCCTTTATGTCGCGCAAGTCAAACCGCTGAAAAGTTACATTGACGCTGCGCCCCATAATTTCCAGAAGTCTCGCTGAGGATTCATCGAACTTGGAAAGCGGGCCCTTTGCGTGGATGGCGATAATCTTGGTGCCGTCGGTGAGTTGCCGCACCAGTGCAAACTCTACGGTGCTGGAATCGGCAGTTCGCACTGAAATGAGTTTGTATCGAAAGCCAGAAGGATACTCAGAGTCGTGGCCCTCTGATGAGATCCAAACGAGCCAAGGAAAGTACGACTCGAAGTCGATTGCAGGGAGAACGCTTACCGGCGTATCTGCCTGGACTGGGCGAAGCGCGAGAGCGGTCGCAAGTACGGCGCCAACGAGTCGAAGTGCAATTCTCATGGTGATGCCTAACGGTTGAGCTGAGCGCCGCGCGCGCTGTTGCATGAGCTTGGCACTTTATTCTCCACGCGTGCGCTCCAGCGATTTGTTAGAGCGTACGTCAGTTGGTTCGAACGCGTTTGGGGCTTTCGGGTCGCGGCCGAATCGGTTTTCGCCAACAACGCCGGGTATTGCGCCAAGGACGAACATGGCCAACAGAAATGGAGATGGTCCAAAGCGTCCGGTAACGACGTACGAGACGGCGAGTGGAATCGTCAACACCGCGACCATCCACCCACCAGACAAGTTGATGTCGTGAAGCCGGCGCGCCCCAAGAGACACCCAGGCCCACAAGACGAATGGCATGGCCAAAACGAGAAAGAAGATGAGCAGATCCTGGCCCGACGACCGAAGGTATCCGCCGAGAATTCCAGCCGCGACGCCAACCAAGAATAGCGGGAGAACACCCAACAGCCAGTAGAGCTGCCGCCCGGTGCGCCCCCGAGGCGAGAGGTAGAAGTGAGGCGTTAAGGTGATCAAGAGTGCGCTCTAACGTTGAGCTGAGCGCCGCGCGCTCGGTTGCTTGAGCCTGGCACTCTATCTCCCACGCGCGCGCTCCAGCGAGGCGTTAGGGCGCACGTCGTCGATCGAAGCGCTGCCACAATCTGGTTCATTCCCGCACCCTCTCCGCAATGAATGCTTTGTCCGGCCCGTGGTGCGCCACCAAGTTGTTGATGGTGTTAGTCACGTCGCCAAGATTTCGCTTCTCTGAGACGAGAACCCAGAAATGCTCTGTGGCGGCATCGATTTCCTTCATGTCCAACTTCGCCTTGCTACCAAGGGAACCATAGAGAGCCTCGCCAAGGTTGCGCAACCGGTGCACCAGGTCGGGGTTGGAGGGCTGAGTAAGGCCAATGCGATAGCGCGCGTTCATGGGCGTGCGGCCTGACGCTTGAGCTGAGCGCCGCGCGCGCCGGCGTTTGAGCTTGGCAATTGGTCCTTCACGCGTCCGCTCCAGCGATTTGTTAGACGGCACGAGCGCGCTTGCGCGCGACCCCTTCGAGATGTACCCGCCTGGCCTCAGTGCGCCGTTCGTGCTCGCGATGCCGGCATGCACGGCAATACTTGGCAGTGGAGTACACGTAACCCTTCGCCACTTCATACCACCACTTCTGCTGCCAGGCTGTCCACACTTGTGCCGCGCCGCATCCGGTGCAGGTGAACGGCTCATCTTCGTAGTGGCCGAGCTGCACGAAGCGAGGCACGCCGTAACTGTTGTTCGGCGCCAAGGCTGCAACGTTTACGCGTACGGCGCCAGCAGCCGTACGTTCGGCTTTTCGCTGGCGCTGACGACCTTTCTGTCGGGTGATCACGTCTCACTCGTGCCGTCTAACGGTTGAGCCGAGCGGCGCGCGCGCTGCGGTTTGGGCTTGGCACCTTATTTCCCACGCGTGCGCTCCATCGATTTGTTAGGCGACACCCTGCCCACCATTGGCGTTGATTTCCCACGGGATATTGAAGCGGTCAACAAGAACACCAAATCCAGGTGACCAAAATGTGCTCGCGAACGGAACCTGAATCGTGCCACCTTCGCCAAGAGACTTGAATACGTCTTGCGCGCGAGCTGCACCATCCACGGTAAGGGTCACGAAGAATCCTTGCGGCCGGTGATAAGAGCCGGGAATCATGTCCACACCCGTCAACTCGACTTCATCCAGCACTAGGCTGGCGTGCACAATCCGATCATGCCACCGCGAGTCCGTTGACGATGCCATTGGCGACTCGCCGTACGTCAGCATCGTTTGAATCGTGCCCCCAAGAATTTGCTGATACAGCTGAATTGCTTCGCGACATTTGCCATCGAAGCATAGGTGGGGGCTAATGCGCATGACCTTGCCTGTCGCCTAACGGTTGAGCTGAGCGCCGCGCGCGCTGTTGCATGGGCTTGGCACATTATCTCTCACGCGTGCGCTCCAGCGATTTGTTCGGCGGCGACCCGCTCCTGACGAGTTGTGCGTTAAACGGCTCAACTAGTAAAGCCTCGAAAATAAGGCTCGAAACTTGGTCAGATGCCAAATCATGTTGCCACCAAGCATCGTGCCGATAGGAACCCCGACGAGCAACGGCAAGGAAACCAAGTAGCCAAGCCAGCGGCCCCAGCGAGTACGTCGAAGGATTCCGAAGGCGGCGACCAGAATCAGAGCTGGGAACCAGGCGTCGGACCACATGAGTTCAATTCCTTGAACAGAGCCACCCATGGCAATTGCTAGGAGGAGGCCTGTTCCATAGAGAACGTAGATGACGGCAATTGCGCCGGTCATCCCTGGCCTAGACCCGTCAGTTACTTGCGCTGCGCTCATGCCGACGCCTAACGGTTGAGCTGAGCGCCGTGCGCGCTGTTGCATGAGCTTGGCACTTTGTCTTTCACGCGTCCGCTCCAGCGATTTGTTAGGCCCATGCTACTTCTTCTTTTCGTAAGTGCCAGTGCGGCGAGGCTGACCCTTTCCGTCAAGGAAGTTCTCGATGTCGGCCGGCTCAACGGGTCTGACCGCTAAGCAAGCGGTGCCGATCACAATTCCGAGGATCGCGAAGATCCCCGTAATCAAACGATCCGAGCTCCCTAACAACGCAGTGAGTAAAAGCCCAACGCCGACGATGAGGAAGCCACAGCCTATTACGCGCGCGGCGATGTTCATTGCGCCGAGGTGAAACTTCATGAACTTCTTGTTTACCAAGTGGCACCTATTCTTCCGACACGCGTACTTGAGGTGAGGCCGCCGTGATAAGTGAGAGCATGTTTCACTGGGCCTAACGGTTGAGCTGAGCGCCGCGGCTGCAGCGGTTTGGGCTTTGCACTTTATCTCCCACGCGTGCGCCCCAGCGATTTGTTTGGCAGCACACACGTCATTTGACGACCTCCGTTCCCCAGCCATCGTAGGTACCCTGTTCAGCCGCCGCCAACGCAACAAATGTCTTTCGCAACTGAACGAGCTCACGCTCGACAGGAATCATCGACTTCGTGGCAAGAACTGCCCAATCTGACCCTTTCGCGGCTGGAGCAACGTTCGCGTCGAAGTTCATCCCGCGGACCTTCAAAGCCAGCCTTTCCGCGGCCTCGCGCGTCGGAACGTAGAGGAAGAACTCAATAGGATGCGGCTTAGACACGTCGGAGCCCGCCTGCCGTAGTTGAGCGATAACCTGGGCATCGAGGCCTTGTTGCGCCCGAGCAATGCGCGGCCACAAAAATAGGCCTGCTGCGACAATGCAGATCAGGGCGACGAGAGAACCGTAGTTGCCGTTCATGTGATGCCTAACGGTTGAGCTGAGCGCCGCGCGCGCTGCTGTATAGGTTTAGCACTTTATCTTTCACGCGTCCGCTCCAGCGATTTGTTAGGTGCGAATTGTGGAGCAACGGCCGTTGCCGTCGCGGCCACTGTCCAGGAAACCACCAGGAATGCTACCGCCCTGTCGTGTGAGAAATGCGGCGAGTGCCCGACAAAAAGGTGTCCGACAGCCCAAGCGAGCACCGCCCCGGTTAGAACAATTGCCGCCGCGAACGCGGCGCGGTTGGCGCGATGGCGATAGGTTCCGAGCACGACAGCGGCGAGCGCAGCAACGACCGCACCTTCAAAGATTGGGCTAAAGAAGACCGCACTAATAGTGAACTCTCCAAGATCAGTAGCCACATAACAGATCGCGGCGACCGCGGTTGCAAGCATCGAGGCCGCGGCCCCAGCAAGAACTGACTTCAGTGGATCCGTTCGAAACCTACGACGGGAAGCAACCGCGCCAATGAGAATGGTGCCGAGCATCACTAGGGCGATGTGGTCGATGTTCATTCGCACCTAACGGTTGGGCTGAGCGGCGCGCACGCCGGTGTATGAGCTTGGCACTTTATCCTTCTCGCGCCCGCTCCGGCGATTTGTTAGGCGGCACAACTGACGACTCACCCTTTTTCGGCAATTCGCATGTGCTCTTCGCGTACACCGTTCGCAGCGACTCATCCGCCAATTCCATATCGGTCGGAGCGTGGGTAGCAATTATGACCACCCAATGTAGCGGTTGCCTGTTTACAACTTTACTCCACGTTAAGTCGGTCTGAACTTTTGACCGGACGTTCCAGACGACCCGCGGCCCGAATCTATTTTCTTGCACCTGAGCAGGGTCCCAGCAAGGCTTTCCGAGTTGCTGATCAAGCAGCCTTCGCTGCCTCACATATTCCGCGACCGCAGCGGATTCTGATTCAAGGTAGATGTAGATCAGTTGCGTATCGACCGTACCGCCTGATCGCTTGAAGCCACCGCACAAATAGATCACGGCAGCCTCGCTACCATTTTGTGTTCGCTTGAACACCTGCGTGCCATAAAGGTCTTGCAAAGCGGGATCTGCCGGTTGCGGCTTCTTCTGCAACTCGGCGCCGCGCTCGAGTTCAAAGTCGATAACGGTCTGACAGGTTGCATCCGCCGGCAATCCCACTGCATCCTGCCCATAGGAAGGTATCGCGAAGGTCGTGAGAACGATCGCTGACAGAGTTAGATGATGCATGATTGCCGCCTAACGGTTGAGCTGAGCGCCGCGCGTGCTGATGTATGAGCTTGGCACTTTATACCTCACGCGTGCGCTCCAGCGATTTGTTAGGCGTCATCGCGACCCCTGCGGCCGATACATACACCAAAGGGTTGCGCGGCCAAGTCTGCCGCGGCCGGTCTCTGCAAATCCGGCGCGCTCATAGAACCCGAGGTTCGACTCCTGTGCCGTCTCCAGGTACACGCCGCAGGACAGCGGGTCGTTCCTCGAAAGGTCACAGAACGATCTGAGCAGTTGCGTCCCGACGCCGCGGCCATGCATGTCGGGTCGAACTCCGATCACACCAAGATAGTAGTGCGGAGCTGGCGGCTTGCCCTTGGCGGCGATCTCATCGTAGATCGCCATGCGCTCAGTGAACTCGGGAATGGCGCTCTCGAATCGATCCCAATCTTCCGTCAGATCTCTTGGCCATGCGGGGTGCACAGTCGCATAGCCCATTGCTGCTCCATGAATACCAGCGGTGCCTCGGGCCAAGACAACCGGCATCTTGAGAGCGATTCGTGCTCGCAGCA
>Ga0157380_10003050_pt1 | contig 11416 bp, 11 predicted proteins | sample S35metaG_FD_119757 | JGI IMG/M metagenome (GOLD analysis project Ga0157380, IMG submission 119757) | Switchgrass rhizosphere microbial communities from Kellogg Biological Station, Michigan, USA - S3-5 metaG | ecosystem: Host-associated > Plants > Roots > Rhizosphere > Soil | place: USA...
CATCGGCCGGCTGAAAGGCATCGACATCCGCGCCCACGGTTCCATGAACATCGGCGCCACCAATGTCGGCCGCGTGCTTGGACGCAAATACGGCGTCATTTGCTTCGTGCTTGATTTCCTGAAGGGCGCGCTGCCGGTCATCATCGCCGGCTCCATCTTGGGTGTGCTCGGCCGCGACGCCCATCAACTCCAGATCTCTGAAATGTGGTGGTGGCTTGGTGTGATGCTGATGACAGTGCTGGGGCACATGTTCTCGATTTTCCTCGGATTTCGCGGCGGCAAAGGTGTGGCCACGGGCTTTGGCGCGATGGCCGGGATGTATCCATTGCTCACGTTTGCCGCGATGGGAGCGATCGTGGTGTGGTACGTCGCGGTGCGGCTGTTCAAGTACGTGTCGCTCGCCAGCATCCTGGCCGTGCTGAGCCTTCCCATCGGATACCTGTTGAGCGTGATGCCCAAGCAGGCGATGGATCAGCCATTGGGCACGACATTCGCTCAACTGCGCGACGCGTACCCGCCCCTGCTGGTGACGGCCGCGCTGGCTGCGCTGGTGATCTGGAAACATCGCGGCAACATCGCCAGGCTCCGGCGCGGCGAAGAACCGCGTGTGGATGGCGACGCACGTCGCGGCAGCGTTACCGACGCGTAAGGGTCCAACCGCCGCGCTTCAGTTCCAGAAATCCGTCAACGAATACCACGCCTGCGCATTCACAGCGAGCAACAGGCCGATGCCCGTCAGCACCGCCGCCGTTCGCCACGGCCGTTGCAGGCGCAGGTAGTGGTTGCAGGCACACGCCCACCACCACCAGATCCAGTCTGATACCAAGACCGTCGAGACAAGCGCCCCGATCAATTCGTCAACCCACGTTGCGTTCCATGTCCCCAGCCATCGCCATTCCCATGGGGTGATCGCGCGGCTCAGCGTCTTGAATTCGAGTATTCCCAGAACGTTTGTCAGGCAGGTGTGGAAGAGGAAAAACATCAGCGCGCCGACTGCTGAGAACAATCCGATACGGATGATGTGATGACGACGTACACGTGCTCCCCGCAGAGTCATCGGGATCAGACCAAACACGAAGGGCATCGAAACTACTACGACGATCGGCCCAATCAAGTGGTCGACCTCCTGACGAAAGAGACGACGCCAAGCCCACTCAAAAGCTGATTGAAGCTTCAACCATGCTGACGGTGTCGAGGTTCCATATCCAAGCTGCGCCCACTGAAAGAACTCAAGCACTTGGCCAACGAACGCAATTACCAAGGCGACGGCTAGCAGCATCAGCGCCACAGTTGCCACCGGTCGCGGGTAGATCGGATCATGGAGCGAGACGTCCCGCCAGAATCTCCGCGGTGTCACCACACGGAAAATGGTCTGGGCCAACCTCCGCAGCGGCTGATGCCGCCAGTGGTACTCAAACAGCCACGGGTGCCGTGCCATGTTCAGAACACGACCCCAGTCGATCACCAACCCGCACTCGGCGCATTGTCCCTGCAACGGACATGAGTCAAACCATGTTTCCAACGTGCCGCGCTGGTCGTACCCGCAACGGGGGCAGCGGACGACTTGCTCCGCCGCCTGTGCCTTCGTCTTGATGGATTGTTGGCCGGCCATCGCGAGGCCAATCGTACTCGGCAACTGGGCGCGAACTGTCTTCGATCAACGCGGGGCGACTTCGTCGGCCACCATCACCGGCACCAACACCATCACGTTCTCGCGGGCCTGAGCAAGGCTGGCGACGGCATGGCGGACCAGCGGGCCTTCCGTCAACCAATACTCCAACGGCTGAATGTCCGGCGCCGGCGCAGCCGGTTCACCGCCAGGAAACACCGACGAAGCCTTCAGCAACCGCAACGTGGCAGGCTGGCCCTCAACCAGGTTGATCTGCTCGATCAGGCCGGCCACTTGTGAGGCCGGTACCGCAAGCGTGTATCGCGCCCCGCGGCTGGAAAGATCGAGCTGTTGTTCAAGCGAGGGGCCGAGTTCGCCGCGACCGGCGATCGCACCGGAAGGACCGGAGCCTGCGGTGGGATTTCTGGATCCGAGTTGTTCGCGCACATGCTGTGCCAACTCGGCGAACTGCGCGCGGGCTTGCACCATTTCATGCACCGCGCTGCCGGGCGCTTGTGCCGTCGTTAACGGCTCGTTTCTCAGGCCGGCCGATCCACCATGCGCGATGCGCCATTGATCGGACAACTCGCGGGCTTCGTCGTAGCTGAAGTTTCGCACCATTGCCCCGCGCTCGCCGAGCCGCGCGGTCGCGCGTTGCACGGCCTGCTCGGCGCTGGCCGAATCACGCGAGTGCAACACAACCGCAAACTCGGCCATCACCGTTCTGGCGGGAGCCGCATTCGGAGCAACGGCACCAGACGTATTTTCTGGGGGTCCGTCGATTCGGCCTGCCACGTTCAATGCGACCGTCGGTACCGGGCCGGAGTGATGAATGATCCCATCGGCTGATGTCCAATTTCGGTGAGCGGACGGTTTCTCAACCATTGCCGGCCGAGATGGTTGTTGATCGTCGATGGCAGCAACCTGCTGGCGATTGAACCGCCCGGCAATGCTGGGCCAATTCGCGACAGTGAGGATCCCCAAACCGATCGCGCCGAAAAACAACGCCGCCATCGCGGTCAGCCGACCCCAGCGAATCCGACGTCCCTTGCGTGCGTGCATTCGGCGCAATTGACCGGGGTCTACCCGCATCGCGCCCGTGGCCTCGATCGGCTCCATCAACATCGGACGGGCCATCACCGGCTCAAGTCGAGCCAGGAAGTCCATCGGCAATTCGGGCTGTTCAAGTGTCCGCAGCGATTGGCGGTCCTGCCGCAGCCGATCAAGCATGGCCACGGCCTGCGGATCGCCCGCAATCTTGGCGCGGATGCCCGCTTCGGCTCGTGGATCAAGCTCGCCCTCAATCAGGGCCAGCAGTTCAAGTTGGTCGTATCGATCAAGCATGTCGGCAACAGAGAAGAATTCGACTTCAGGAAGCTAGCGATGGCGATCAGGGTTATCCAACTGCTCAATCACTTCACGCAACGCGGCCCGGGCGCGGAACAGCCGCGACTTCACGGTGCCGATGGGAACCTCCAACACATCGGCCAACTGCTGATAATCCAGCTCCTGCACGTCCCGCAGGACGAGGATGGCCCGCGAATCCGCATCCAGGCGGTTGAGGCCTTCGACCACCAAGGCCCGCAACTGAGAAAGTTGGACGTTCTGCGGCGGCAAATGTTCCCCCGCCGAACCTTGTCCTCCACCTGCCAACCGCCCCTTGTCTTGACCTCCCCGTTCGCGTCCGGCGTCAAAACCCTGATGAAGCGATTCGTGGCTGCGGAGCTTCCGCTTTCGCAGGTGGCTCAAGCAACAGTTCATGGCCACTCGAATGACCCACGTGCTGAGCTTTGATTGGCCGTTGTAGCTTGACAGGCCCTCGATGATCTTGATCAGCACATCCTGGGTGAGTTCGGCGGCATCGTCGCGATGATTCACCATCCGAAAGCAGATGCTGTAAACCCGACGCTGATACCCCCGTATCAGCTCAGCCAGCGCGTCCTGTGAATGTTCTCCGCCGGCCTTGTACTCCTCCAACAGTTGCAATTCGTGCAGAGGTGTGAGGATTGGTGAGCCGGCGTCCCCCGGCGTCTCTCCCCCTCGGCCCCGCCCCATGCCACGCTGCGGCTGCTGGGATGGAGGCAGCGGAACGTCTCCGCCATCGGGGCGACGACGGGCTGGATTGGGGGTGGAAATGACTCGTTCTCCGGGACCGCCGCCCTGGCGCGATTGCATTACGATGCGGCGACGATCATTGTAGCCGGTGCGCACTGTCGGCTGGGCCGTTTCATGTCCAACACGTATCAATCTCCACTTGAATCGCGCTACGCCTCAAAGGACATGCGCGCCATCTGGTCGCCGCAGCGCAAATTCTCAACCTGGAGGCGCATCTGGCTGGCGCTCGCCGAGACCCAGCGCGAGCTGGGATTGAACATCACTCAGCAACAGGTGGATGAGCTGCGGGCCCATCTGGACGACATCGACTTCGCTGTCGCCGAGCGTTACGAGGCCAGCCTTCGCCACGACGTGATGGCCCATGTTCACACCTTGGGCGACGTCGCCCCAACCGCGCGGCCGATTATTCACCTCGGTGCGACCAGCCAGGACATCGTCTGCAACGCCGACCTGCTCACGCTTCGCGACGCCTTGCAGGTCGTCGCGAAGAAGACCGCCGGCGTGATCGATCGCCTGGGTCATTTCGCGATCGAGTACCGGGACCTGCCAACGCTCGGCTTCACGCATTTTCAACCCGCGCAACCAACCACCGTGGGCAAGCGCGCCACCCTTTGGGCGTACGACCTGGTGCTGGCTTTGGAGGATGTGGAACTGCGGCTGGATCGGCTACGGATGCGCGGCGTCAAAGGCGCGACCGGAACACAGGCCTCCTTTCTCGCGCTGTTCAACGGCGACGAACGCAAGGTGGATGAACTCGATCGCCGTTTCGCCGCCAAGCTGGGATGGACGTCGGGAGCAAACGCAACACCGCTTTTTTCCGTCAGCGGCCAGACCTATCCGCGCGTGGTCGATGCCCAGATCATCAACAGCCTGGCAGTGGTCGCCGCTGCCGCCTCCAAAATGTGCAACGACGTCCGTCTGCTGGCCAACCGCAAGGAAATCGAAGAGCCGTTCGAGAAGGAGCAGATCGGTTCGTCCGCCATGGCCTACAAGCGCAACCCGATGCGCTGCGAGCGGGCCACCAGCATGGCCCGGTTCGTGATGACCCTGGCCCAGAGTCCGCTCAACACGGCCGCCACACAGTGGCTGGAGCGCACCTTGGATGATTCGGCCAATCGCCGCCTGGTTCTGGCCGAGGCGTTCCTCGCTCTCGATGGCGTGCTCGACGTGATGAGCAACGTCGCAGGCGGCTTGGTGGTGTACGAAAAGACCATTCGGGCCAATTTGATGGCCGAGCTGCCTTTCATGGCCAGCGAGAACATCCTGATGGCGGCGGTGCGGAACGGGGCCGATCGCCAGGAAGCCCATGAGATCATTCGAACGCACAGTCAGGCAGCGGCGCATCGCGTGAAATCCGAGGGCAGCTCGAATGACCTCCTGCAGCGCCTGCGCGAGGAACGGCTTTTTCAAGGACTTGATCTGGATTCGGTCCTTGATCCGGCAGCCTACGTCGGCCGCGCCCCCGAGCAGGTGGACAAATTCATCGCCGAAGTCGTCGAGCCGATTCGCAGCCGATATCCAACTGACCAGCGCGATTCCGCCGCTGCACTGCGCGTCTGACAACCGTCAACCAATTCCACTCACGCCCTGCTGATCACGCATCAGTGTCGCGCTGATGGAAACCGATGACCACTGTCCGCAGCGCTCAGCCGGTCCACCAATGCATCGCGGGCATCCTCTCTCGTCACCCCTTCCGCCTCCATCAGCGGCGGCGCCCCAGCCCTCTCAGCCGCGAACGCCCGAGCACTCCATTCCGACTCGGAACGCTTCGCGTTGGCCCGATGTTCGTACGCCACCAGATAGTGCTGGCTGCCCACAAACACCTCAAACAAAGCCAGCTCGCGCTTGGCCGCCATCACCGCCGCCCGGGCCAGGCCCTCGCCAAGCAAAAGGCAGCGATCGTCATGACTCAGATGAATCGACCCCGTGCACACTACCCACCCGCGATGACGCAATTGCTGAATGCCCTCAAACACCACTGCAGCAGGCACCCTCGCCTGCTTCACCACACTGCCAAGCAACGCCGGCTCGGCCTGCCGACCATCCGCCACGTGGTGCGAGAGTGCCTCAAGCACACACTGCTCAGAGTCCGACAGGTCCGCAGCATCATCATGCTCGGACACTCGCGACCGATAGATCACACTCAAAGGTACAGCCCCGTCAAACGCCAAGCGATCAGCATCCGGTGGTATTTCAGCTATGGTCAGGACAGGCTCATCGTTCGTCAGCCGACAGCGCCCCCTCTAAACTTCGTCCAATGCCCATTCCACGCCTGCGCCCAAGTGACACGGTCCTGCTGGTGATCGATATTCAGGAGCGGCTGATGCCCACCCTGGTCGATTCAGACCGGCTGATCCACAACAGCGCCATCCTTCTGCGGATCGCTGCCGAGCTCGATCTCCCCTACCTTGTCACCGAGCAATACCCCAAGGGCCTGGGACGAACAGTTCCCGTCGTGGCCTCTGCGATGAGCGACCAATCGCGGCGAATCGAAAAGACTTGTTTTTCCGCCTGCATCGACATGGTGACCAGCCAATTCGCTGCATGGAACCGCGGAACGGCCCTGATCTGCGGCATCGAAGCCCACGTGTGCATCCTGCAGACCGTGCTGGATCTGCAGGCCAGCGGGCACCAATGCTTCGTCTGCACCGACGCAATCTCGGCATCGCAGCGCGAGCAGATCGGTCCCGCACTGCGACGAATGGAACGAGCTGGCGCTATTGCCACAGGCGTCATGTCAGCCATGTACGAACTGATGGCCGATGAGTCGCATCCGTCGTTTTCGACCCTTCTGGAGCTGGCCAAAGCGATTCGACAGTGAAAATTCGTCGTTTAGGCACCTATCAGAACACGAATATTGACATGTTTGGTCGCTTGGACCCTTGTCTGGCCATCGGGAATGGGGGGATAATGAACCCACCAGCCCACGAATTTGACGGCGAAGCCCCGGCTGGCCGAACCGACAACCCCGTATTCATGCACCCCTAACCGTCTCCCGAGGAGTGAATCGAACCATGGAAGCCTACGAACGACTCGTCAAACTCGTCCAGGAAGCCGCCGAAGACATTCAAAAGGCGACTGGTGGCAACAAAGCCGCCGGCACTCGTGTCCGCAAAATGATGCAGGACATCAAGGCGGCCGCCCAAGATGTCCGCGTGGCCATTCTGGACACCCGAAACACGGAGAGCGCCGCCAACTGAACCAGCCCGGCGGCACCCGTTCCGGAACCGTTGGGAGCGGGCAACAACCGATCCATCGTTATCAACGCATCGCGGCACTCGCGGTGCGTTTTTTTTGTGGCCTCACTCTCACAGGGCTCGATCATCAAGCGGCGTCGTCGCCGCTTGGTTGAGGAATGGATGCACCCCGCTATCCTGTCGCCACTTTGTCGCTGGATGGATCGTCTCCTTCGGCGACCTCCCCTGAGCTAGGAGCCGAAGTGGCGTCGCCGCTGTTGTTTGACATCACCCCGATCGACTTGAGCGCGGTCGCCGTGTCGTACGAAGAGGTTGGCAGGGTTAACCCGCAGGCGGGCGACATGCGTCACTTGGATCACGTTGTCTGGTTCAGCCCTGACCTGTCAAACGCGGTGGGTATCAAGCATGTCCGCGATAGTGAATTCTGGGTATCCGGACACATTCCCGGCCGACCGCTTTTGCCCGGCGTCCTGATGATTGAAGCCTGCGCCCAATTATGCAGCGTGCAGTTCAAAAAGAAGCTTGGGATGGATACCTTTCTCGGTTTCGTGCGCTGTGATGATGTCGTGTTCCGTGGCCAGGTGGTGCCCGGCGATACATTCGTCATGCTCTCGAAGCAGATTTCAACCACCCGCCGACGATTCGAGAGTGCGGTACAGGGTGTCGTGGACGGCAAGCTGGTGTTCGAGGCCATGATCACCGGCATGAGCATGTGATCGCATCGTCAGACCGTAGGATTGATGTCGTGTCCGAGAGCACGCATGATCTGCCGTTTCCGCCGCTATCGATTCAGCTCGATCTACCGGAGAGGCCGCTCACCCAAACTGATCTCTCAAGCCTGCCCTCCAAGCCTGGAGTTCTGGCCATCGAGAACAAGGCCGGCCAGACGATCTTTCTCGCCGCCACTTCAAACTTGCGGAAACACGCAGCCGCAAAACTGGGGTTGAACGAACTCGACGCAACGCCATCGCCGCGTATTCGGATTGATTCGCGACTGGCCCGACGTCTTGTGGCGGTGCGAGTCGGAAGCAGGTTTGAGGCCGATTGGGCCTACCTTCAGCTCGCCCGGCGGCGACTGCCATTGACCTACCGAACGCTGCTGGACCGCTGGCAGGCGTGGTTCGTGCGCTGCGATCCGACCGATCAGTTTCCGCAGTGGATCAAGACGCCGCACCCTGAGCTTCTGACTGGTTCTCACGCGGTCATTGTCGGCCCGATCCCAGACAAGCATGCGGCTTGGAGGTACATCGAACTCCTGCAGAGTGCATTTGACCTCTGTCGGTACCAACACATCCTGATCCAGGCGCCGAATGGCAAAGCGTGTGCGTACAAGGAAATGGGCAAATGCCCCGCCCCTTGCGACGGCACCGTGAGTCTCGATTACTACCGTGAACAGATCAATCGGTCGATCGCGTTCGCATGCGCACCGATTGAGCAGTATCAGGCCGAGGTCAACCACGCGATGATGACCGCCAGCGAAGCCCATGATTTTGAGCAAGCCATACGGCTGCGCGGATTGTTGGAAGCGATCAAACTGGCCACACGCCGAGGGTTCAGCATGATTCGCCGGCTCGAATCGTTGGTGATCGTGTCGGTACAACCATCGGAGCGCAAGGGCTGGGTCCGGCTGTTCCTGATTCGTGGCGGATGGATCGCGCCGCTAGCCGATATTCGGGCTGATCAAAAGGTGGGTGATTTCGGCGCCGGGGTCGATGCGGTTCGCATGATCGCCGAGCCGCTTCCGACCGATTTCAGCGAAGCAGCCATCGAGAACCTCGGCATGGTCTGCTGGCACCTGTTTCAGCCAAAGGCCAGCAAATCGCGCGGCGAGTACATCCGCATTGAGAGCTTCGATGCGAAGTCGCTCCGCGTCGCCTCACGCCGCGTCATCAAAATCGCGGAAACCGATGACCTCGAAGGCATGACCGATCAGTCGCTTGAATCCGTCAATCCTGACTGACGATCAGTGACAGTGGCCACTGTGAAAAGAGAATCCACCCCACCAGAACCAGAAGGGGTAGTACCCGTAGTAGTACGGGTAGCTGTTGTATCGAATGCCCGGGTACCAAGGGTCGTCGTTGTAGACATCGCCCGGTGCCATGCGAGCGCGGCTGTACCGAGCCAACGCGAGGTCACCGACATCCGGCGAGTTGGCTGAGGCCGCGGGCACCGTTGCCGAGATCGGTGCCACCGCGGTGACGAGCAGCGGCTGCGCCGCGCCAGCCGGCTGAGCCGGCAAGATCGACTTGCTCTTGACCGGCGGCATGTCGATGAGCACTTGCGCCGATGCCGCGCCGGAGAAAGACAGCGTCAAGACAACAATCAGGCTGGTAAGAATTTGGCGTCGCATGCGATGAACTCCTGCACATTCACGACAACACATCATCTTATCCCGATGCGCAACGAGGCGGCGACAGTGGGAAAATTGAGGCGATTTCATCATCGTCTACACTCCGCCACGCCATGAAGCCCTATCCCCTGCTGTTTGATCCGCTGCTGAAGCCAAAGGTGTGGGGCGGACGCACGCTCGAACGGTTCGGCAAGACCCTGCCGGCGGGGGAACTCATCGGCGAATCGTGGGAGTTGGCCGACCTGCCGGAGTCGATTCCCAATGGCCGCTCGCGAATTGCCAATGGGGCGTTGAATGGGCAGACACTTCGCGATGCACTGCAAAATCACGCGTCTGCATACCTTGGCCGGGTTTCCAAATCGCCTGAAGGCGGGTTCCCCCTGCTCATCAAGTATCTCGACGCGCGGCAGAACCTTTCCGTCCAGGTGCATCCAAGTGCGGACTATGCCAAGACCCACCCGGAATCCCATCTCAAATCCGAAGCGTGGGTGGTGATCGACGCCGATCCGGGCGCGGTCATTTACAAAGGAATCAAACCGGGTGTTTCGGCGGCTGCGTTTGCACGGCATATCCAGACCAATGAGGTGGTTCACGACCTGATTGCGATCCCCGTGAAGCCGGGTGATTGCCACTACCTGCCGAGTGGTACCTGTCATGCGTTGGGTGCCGGGATTCTGGTGGCTGAGGTTCAGACGCCGTCGGATACGACGTTTCGCGTGTACGACTGGGGCCGCCCGGCGGGCGCGGGCCGGGAATTGCACATCGATCAGGCGATGCAGTGCATCGACTTCGGTCCGACGCCGCCGATTTCGCCCAGCCCGCACAAACCAACCTTGGCCAACGGCATTCGAATCACGCCGCTGACGGCGACGGAATACTTCAGGATTGATCGGGTCGATTCGATTGAATCGGCTGCCCCCCCGGCCCCCCCGACGTGGGAAATCGCGACGGATGGGCGGCCGGAGGTGTGGATGATGATCAAAGGTCGTGGAGGAATCCAATCGTCCGGCACTGATCTGGTCGATCTTCTTCCGGGAGTGACGACCCTGCTTCCCGCCATGTTGGCCGCGCCCGGCGAGAGGGCAACGGCCCGACTTGATGCCGGCTCGTGGCTGCTGCGCATCACCATCCCCTGACGTTTTTACAGCACGTTGAATCCCTAACCCATGAGATCTTCGTGGTCATCCTTGTTCACGCGATGCGCTGCCGTGCTGGCTTTTTGCGCGGCCGAATCGTCGGCATGGGCAGGCCAGCATCTGGTCGCTCCGGGCGATGACTGGGCCATGCTGGCCCCGAAAATTCGGCCCGGCGATGAAGTAATCCTGATGCCGGGCCGCCACCGCGGCGCCTCGTTCGACGTGCTGGCGGGTACGCCCGAAAAGCCCATCACAATCCGCGGCGTTGATGCGGGACATCCCGCGGAGATCGACGCCGGCAAGGATGGCATTCGGCTCAAGCAGGCTGCGAACCTGATTTTCAAGGACCTCAGTGTCAGTGGTGGGTCGGTCAGCGGTATCACGATTTTGGGCCCGCCGTCGCTGGCTGCTGGCGAGATTCCCACGCCTCAGCGGCTGATGTTCCGAAACGTCACCATCAAGCGCATCGGTCCCAAGGGGTTGCGGCATGGCCTTGCATTGAGCGGGTTGGAGGAGGTTCGCATTCTGCAATGCCGCTTTGAGGGCTGGGGCGGATCGGCGATTGAGATCGTCTCCTGCAGGGACGTCATGATTGAGGAGTGCCGCTTCCTTGGCGTGGCGGAGCACACCCAGGAGAACGGCATCCGTGCCCGGGCGGGCAGCGATCGGATCCGGATTGAAAAATGCCGCTTTGAAAATGCCGGCACTCGCGTGGTTTGTCTGGGCGGTCCGAGCCTGCTGACCGACTTCACCAATGAGCTTCCCGAGAAACTGCCGAAGGACACCAGGCTGTACGAAGTGCAGCGGGCGAATGTGGAAGGATGCACGTTCATTGGCGGCAAGGCGGCGGTGGTGTTTTCCAACGCTGAGGACTGCGTGGTTCGCAACAACACGATTGTTCGGCCGACGCACTGCGTGTTTGCGATTCTTGCAGAGCAGGTTGATGGGCGATTCGGCGCTGGCAAGCGATCGATCTGGGGATTCAATCTTTGCGCATGGGACCCCGGCG
>Ga0157380_10003054_pt1 | contig 11411 bp, 9 predicted proteins | sample S35metaG_FD_119757 | JGI IMG/M metagenome (GOLD analysis project Ga0157380, IMG submission 119757) | Switchgrass rhizosphere microbial communities from Kellogg Biological Station, Michigan, USA - S3-5 metaG | ecosystem: Host-associated > Plants > Roots > Rhizosphere > Soil | place: USA: Michigan...
TGAAGGCGACCGGTTGATTTAGAAGAACTGGGCCGCAGATTTACACAGATACACGCGGATAAGGGCTTAGAACTTTGTATTTTGTGCTTTGTGCCGTTGTTCGTGTCAGCCGGTATTAGGTATCAAGGGTTTTAGGAAACGAGAACTACAACGCCTAAAGTTCTAAGCTCTTATCCGCGTGTATCTGTGTAAATCTGCGGCTCAAATCGGTCTGTCAGAAACTCACCCACGTTCCTACGTTTTGATTCTGGGCTTCGAGGAACAAATACCGTGCACACGCTAGATCTTCGACAGCCAATCCAAGTGATTTGAAGATCGTTATCTCGTCGCTCGATTGGCGTCCTTGTTTTGTTCCTATCAGTAACTCACCGATTTCGCCGGCAATACTATCTTCTTTGATGAAACCTTCTTTGACTGCAAGCAGGTAATCACCGGCTTCATTAATCGCCGACTCACGTCGATCAACAAACAGCCTTGCCGCCCCCATCGTTGCTCCATCGATTTCTCTCGAAGCGGGCGAATGGGTGCCAATGGCGTTGATGTGTGCGCCGGGTGAGATCCAGTTGCGCTTAACCACAGGCTCAAGAGAATTGGTAACCGTAACGATGATGTCAGCACCGCCCAAAGCCTCTTCGGCTGTATCGACAGCTTCGATAGGAAAGTCAAAACGACTCGACATCTCTTCCACAAACTTGTCCGCGCTTTGTCGTGTTCGGCTAGTCACCCGGGTCCGTGCAATTGCGCGGACGCGCGACAATGCGGCCAGGTGAGTACGAGCTTCAACGCCAGCCCCGATTATCGCTAACTGAGACGCGTCTTCGCGCGCGAGCAACCTTGTCGCTACCGCGGAGACTGCAGCAGTTCGGACTGCAGTAATCGTCGATGCATTCATTAGCGAGATTAACTCACCGGTGTCGCCGTCGAAGAGCATGACGCTGCCCTGGTGCGCGTCCTTATTTATCTTTGGATTCTCCGGGAATACGCAGATCGCTTTTAACCCGTATAGTGCAGGGCCACTCGCGCGATAAGCCGGCATCAAGCCCAGCAACCCTTTCGCCTCCGGCGGACGCACAACCATTCGCAGCGGCTGATGAAAAATGCCGCGAGCCAAATCAGCTAACGTTTCGGCCATTAAATCAACGCAGGCGTCCATCGTCAGGAGTCGTTCAACGACTGCAGCGTCGAGTACCAGAATTTGCCGTTGCGCGTCAGGCATAGATGCAGTACCCCAAAAGGTGACTCTTATAAACCAGTGCACACGGTATCGTCGAGACGTTTCGACGTTTCCGACTGTCCTAAGCACTCGAAAGCGAAAAAATATAGGAAAACTGCGGATACGCTTTTCGTGGTCGGTTTGGCATGGTCATTGCCAAAAGGAGGACGTGATTATTAGGGCGATGGCCCAAGGTCGGCGCAGCGGTTTTGATTTACGGAACTAGCGAGTAGCCGGTCGACAACAAGTTCGGTCACACATTGTAAGATGAGTGGCCTTGTGGGGCTCGGATGTGAAGGGGAGAGCACATCCGGGCCCTGACATTTTAAGTGAGTTGAATCCACCGCTTAGTTAGGAGCTGGAGCAGCAGGCAGGAGCAGGAATCATTGGTCAATTACTTTGACAGGTATGAATTGCCGATTAATTAAGCCTCGCAGTTTGCGGAAATGATAACTGAGAACTGTCAAATGATAATTGACCAATGATTCCTGCTCCTGCCTGCTGCTCCTGCTCCTGCCCGTCGCGTTCGCCTCGTTAGCATCCCGCCTCGCATTTCTGTTATAGATAGATTCTACGAATCCAGCGTTCTTGCGGAGAATCGAAGACATCATGCAAGTCCACGAAAACGTGCTGGGTCTGATCGGACGAACTCCGTTGGTTAGACTCAACCGATTGGCGCGCGGCGTTAAGGCGAAAGTATTCGCCAAGATGGAGAACCTTAATCCCGGCTATTCCGTGAAAGACCGGATTGGCGTGGCAATGATTGAGGCGGCCGAGCGCGAGGGAATACTGAAACCAGGGGGCACCGTCATTGAGGCAACTTCCGGCAACACCGGAATCGGATTAGCACTCGCTGCCGCCGTCAAAGGTTATAAATGCATCTTTGTGATGACTGATAAAGCGTCGGTCGAGAAATCGCGGTACTTGAAGGCGCTGGGATCTGACGTGGTAATCACGCCTGTCTCAGCCAAGCCAGGCACGCCCGACCATTACGTTTCGACCGCGCGTCGCATCGCCGCCGAAACCCCCAACTCCTTTTATCCCGATCAGTATTCGAATCCTGCAAATCCTGAGGCTCACTACCGGACAACTGGCCCAGAAGTATGGGAACAAACTGAAGGGAAGATTACCCACTTTGTCGCTGGGCTCGGAACCGGAGGAACGATTTCCGGCACCGGAAAATTTTTGAAAGAGAAGAACCCCGCGATACGAATCATTGGCGCAGACCCGTACGGCTCAATCTTCAAGACGTTTAAAGAAACAGGAAAGATAGTCGAAGCTACACCGTATCTGGTTGAAGGAATCGGACAGGAAATTGTTCCACCCAACGTTCACATCAAGTATGTCGACGAAGTGGTCAATGTAACGGATCGCGACTCGTTTGAAATGTCGCGAATGCTAGGCCGATTGGAGGGAATCTTCTGCGGTGGTTCGACGGGAACAAATCTCGCCGCGGCGTTGCGTGTCGCGAACACGCTCGACGAAAACGCGATAATGGTTTTCATAGTCTGCGATACGGGCGAGCATTATTTGACCAAACATCACTCTGATGAATGGTTGAAAGAGAAACGATTGTTAGAACCGCAAAGAATAACAGCGGGATTGATTACCGGAACTAAGAAACCGCAGGCACCTAAAGGGTTAGTCTCGGTTACCTCAACTGACACTGTCGCGGATGCTTTGGAGAAGATGGACGATCTCGGCCTGACGCAGATTCCCGTGCTTGATGAAGGTCGAGCCATTGGTTCACTTCGTGAGAATCGAGTCCTGGCGAAGGTCGTGCGCAACCGTGAACTGCTGACGTCGCCGGTGAGTGAAGTGATGGAAGGAAGTTTTCCGATCGTCGATGTCGATGCAAGTTCTTCAGACGTTACTAAGAAATTGCAGACTAGCCCGGCTGTTTTAGTGGAAGAGTACGGTCGCATAACTGGCATTATCACTCGTCACGACGTGCTGGATCTGAAGTTGACGGGTGGAGTGAACTAACAGTCCTGATTGTAGGGGTGGCCCTCCGTGGCCACCTACTCTGTTGAAACAACGTACGATGGGTAGCCACGGAGGGCCACCCCTACAAATTAGACCTGACGACTGAACGCGAAACGATCCTCATCGCCCCCGTAATGAGCTTCGACGATATCCCACGAGTTTGCGGAGCATGAGCAAAGAAGAGAAAGTGTTGGCAGCAAACCGCGCGGCATTTCACAACTACCACATTTCCGACAAGTACGAAGCCGGTATTGCATTGACCGGAACGGAAGTTAAGAGCGCGATGGGTGGACGCGTCCAGTTAAAAGAAGCGTACGTAGGTGTGCGAGAGGGTGAAGCCTGGTTGTTTAATGCTCACATCTCGCCGTATTCTCACGGCAATCGTCTCAATCATGAGCCGATGAGGACGCGCAAGCTGCTACTTCACAAACGCGAAATCGAAAAATTGGAAGAAGCTTCAGTCAAACAAGGCATGACGCTCGTTCCAACGCAGGTGTATCTTAAGAACGGCCGTATCAAAGTCGAAGTAGGAGTCGCGCGCGGTAAGAAGCTTTACGACAAACGGGAAGCTGAGATACGCAAGACAGTCGATCGCGAGACAAGGGCGCAGTTGAAAGAACGGAACAGATGACAAGAGGTCGAGCGACCAGTTCAGAACAGGAGCGAAGCGACTGTCTAACTGTTACGACGATTCTGCACGTGGCGAGGCAGTCGCTTCGCTCCTGTTCTGAACTGATCGTGCGAGTACCTTTGCGACAGAGGAGTATCGAGCAAAAGAATCAGGAGATCACACTCACATGGAATTCGAAGCCAGCGCTAGTGCCTACGAACAAATCGATGTTCACGCTTTAGCCGTTGCAGTTTTCAAAAATGAAAAGACATCAGAATCATTTCTCAAGAAGCTCGACGAGTTGTCTGGCGGCTTAGTGAAGTCGGCGCTTGATGCTGAGGAGTTTTCCGGCAAGGAAGGTGAGACGGCTTACTTCCACCTCGTTGGAAACAGCAAACTAAAGGCTCGAAGGCTCTTATTGGTCGGTGTTGGCGACGCCACCGATTACAAAAGCGCTCAAGTTTCCCAAATGGCTGGAACATCTGTTCGCTCACTGCGGTCAAAGAATGCGAAGACTATTGCAATCGTCCCGCGGGCAAAAGGAGATGCCAGGGGAATCGCTGCGGCAGCTGTCGAAGGATCTTTGATAGGCAGTTTTGAACCCGACAAGTATCGCACTGTCGATAGAGACCAGAAGAGTATCGACCGCGTTGTTATCGCCGTTGACGGTGCCAAGGACGAGGCACTGAGCGCCGGTATCGAAAGGGGTCGAGTTGTTGGTGAGTCAGTGAACTTCACTCGCGACCTCGCTAACGAGCCCGGCGCGTCGATGACACCAACCGACATGGCGTCGCGCGCGCGCCAAATCGCCGAAGAGTTTGGTTTAAGTGTCGACATTCTCGACGAAGATCGAATGCAACAGGAAGGAATGGGTTCGCTGTTGAGCGTGGCGCGTGGCTCCGATGAACCTGCGAAGCTGATCATCCTCAAGTACACGCCGGCGAATTTTAAAGACGACGGCAAAGGACTTTTGGCGTTCGTAGGGAAGGGCGTGACTTTTGATTCCGGCGGCATTTCTCTGAAACCAGGCGAAAACATGGAGTTGATGAAGTACGACATGACTGGCGGTGCAACGGTGTTGGGTGCGATGAGAGCGATCGCTCAAATCAAACCGCCGATTCCCGTACTGGGCGTGGCGCCGTGCACCGAGAATTTACCGTCAGGTAAGGCGACAAAGCCCGGCGATGTGGTTCGGGCAATGACTGGAAAAACGATTGAGATCATTAATACCGACGCAGAAGGTCGTTTGATTCTTGCTGATGCAATCGCCTACGCGAAGAAACTCGGAGCTACCAGAGTGATAGACATGGCCACCCTAACTGGCGCCGTCTCTATCGCGCTCGGGGATGTCAACGCCGCAGTGCTTGGAACAGATCAGGATTTGATTAACGAGATCATCGCGTCAGGATCGGAGGTTGGCGAGAAGTTCTGGCAGTTGCCCCTGGACAAAGAGTACTCAAAACAAATCAAGTCAGACATTGCCGACATAAAGAATGTCGGTGGTCGAAAGGCCGGCACAATTACCGCTGCAGCATTTCTCAAAGAGTTTGCCGACGGACTGTCATGGGCACACCTCGATATCGCCGGCACGGCGTGGGGTGATGACGCCAAGCCATATCGGTCGAAGGGGCCGACCGGGATTGCCGTCCGGACGTTACTTAACTTTGTGGATCGCGCCGCCGCGAAACGCTGATCCGGCGCGACTGTCTAATACAGGAAACACGTTCCATCAACGTGTAGACGATTGCGGACAAAGAAACCTCATTTTGCTGGGATTCTGAAGTGTGGATGAGTGGCATGGTGATTGTTAAGTAGAGGGCAACTGCCAAAGGGCGCGAGCCGCCTTATACGTCCTCGCCCCCTCGATTGCCGCTCGAGGTAATTTTTCCCGGCCGCCCTTTGGACCCCTTCCGATACCAGCCTTTTAGGTAAATTCTCTCGTAAGAGCGAAGAAGCCATTTGTGAATATGGTGCTATAATTTCGGGCGGCTGCAGCGGTCTCCTCAGGGTGCCAGGTCATTCGTCGCTGGCTTTTTAGAGAGTTTGGGAAAGCACAGTGATCGACTACTACAGACTTTTAGGTGTTAAGGCTACTGCCTCGCAAGCTGAGATCAAATCGGCTTACCGGAAGCTTGCGCGCAAATATCATCCCGACGTAAACCAGGATTCAAAATCCGCCGCTGAGCAGTTCGCTCTGCTCTCCAAGGCCTACACAATTCTGAATGACCCTCAAGAGCGCGCTTATTATGACGATCAGCTGAACACGCAGAGGACCCGCGGATATTCAATTTTCGATTCAAACAATCCGCATGCGAAGCGAGCCAGGAACCTGGCGATTCAGGCTAAATGGGACCGCTTGGTAGATGAAGTGCTTGAGCGCGATAGACTGGAAAATCGCGAACGCCAACGCGCAGTGTTTACTACGGTGTCGCTCTTCCTCTCGACATTTTTCCTCGCGTTGATTCGCCCGCAACTGTGGACAGTCTTTAATCCGTTCGGCAGAGCAATCGTTTTGGCACTTTTCGTTCTGGGAATCTGGCATCTGACGACCCGTCTAAAGGAGTATTTCGCCCATTACACTTACATTCCGAAGACGCTTCAGGACACCATAATTCGTGAGTCCGAAACTCCTGAACAACCTTTCACTCGGCTTTCGGCGTACACATTTCTCCTCGTGGGCTACGCACTCAGCGCCGGAATTGGTTTGTACATCGGTTGGCATACTCAGGACTTCTTCATTGATCTCAACAGCCTCTTCCGTCATCAGGTTGCTGAAGTGCAGTCGAGCGTAGTGGCATACACATCTGCCGCCTTAGTCGTACCTGATCTCATCCTCTATCCTCCGATTGCCGTGCTGATCATCGACACGGTTCATGGTATCGCTTCCCGCATCGATTAGTTTTACCGTCCGTCAGAATCTTGCCTCAGCGCTTTTCGCTCGTGTATATTTTTGCCCCAACTCTTAGGTCAACTGACTGACATCGCTAATCGATCTGGCTTTCAGGTCAAACAAAGGACTGTGAAATGGCAACGTCAGCAAGCCAGCGCCAGTTTCTCGCATTGAAACTCGATTCGCTAACCGACTCGGAAGTGCTAGAAGTGTTGGATTACATCGCGATCATGGAATCGATGAGACGTTCACGCGCGGTGCCCTCGATTTGGGAAGACGAAGTGCTCGCAGTGCTAGCGGATGCGCGCGAGAATCAACGAGCGAGACAAGCATTTGAATGGGAGGCAGTTCGCAGAAAGGCCGAACGACGCGCCGCTGCAAAGGCAAACGCCGCCATTTGAATGCACACTAGCCAACTCAAAAATCTTTCTCTGTTTGCGATGGCGACACTGACTGCTTGTCTTGTGTCCTTTTGTATTCCGTCTTCATCTGCGGTAGCCCAATCACCGGAAACACTGACTCCCGAACAACGTGAAATTCAAAAACAGCTGGAGCGACTCGGGTCCTCTTCGGACGAAGATAGGCGCGATGCGGTCATGCGTTTGGGTGCGATGCATTCACCTGGAGCATCTCGCGCAGCTGGCAGAGCATTAACGGACGCATCATCGATGGTTCGTGCCGTTGCAGCGAAGGCTGTGCTGTCGTTACCACCGGCTGAAAGTGTTCCCTTGATTCTTCCACTTCTCCAGGATCGCGATGAATTCGCACGTCGCGAAGCATTGTACGCACTCGGATTAACGCGCAGTCGGAACGCGACGTCGGCGGTAGTTGATCGACTATTGAACGACAAAGAAGATGGCGTGCGTTCGGCGGCAGCCGTTGCGCTTGGTGACATTGCTGATGAGACGAGCGTCGTAACTCTGTCGACTGTTCTGACTGGTCAGGCTCAGCGGAAAGGTAAGTCGGAGCGAAATGAGTTTGTGTTGCGGGCTTCAGCGACGGCACTTGGTCGAATTCGAAGTCCCGCGGGTGTCCCTGCGTTGGTTACGGCGTTGAGAAACGAGAAGCTTTCTGATGATGTGCGGAGGGAGGCAGCAGCGGCGCTGGGAATGATTGGTGATCCGACTGCCATTGATGCACTTACTCAAGCGAAGAATTCATCGGATCCTTATCTATCGCGCATCGCCTTCGAGTCGCTGAAGAAGATCTCTCGGTAACGCGGTCAATGCCTGGCGCCATTCAGTACCGTTCGCGGTAGCGGATGGCCATGACTCAAGGCAACGATCAGCACTAGTGAGGCGTGAGTCATGGCCATCCGCTACCGCGAACGGTACTGAATACGTTGTCACCAGGTTCAGAACCTCGTAGCGACGACTAGCTGAAGCTGAAGCGTATCGGACATAGAAAAAGCGCCGACCAGATTGGCCGGCGCTTTTCAGTTTCTGATTGTCAGTCAGATTACTGACCTTCGGACTTCTCCCCGCGGCTGCCTTTCTTCGCAGCCTTCGATGCTTGCGGTATCGGTATACCAACACCGCCGGAGAACGATTCACTAGGAACTTCTTCCTGGCCCTTACCCGACGGCAGTTCCTGTATTAACGCACCGCCCGAACTCTTCGAGAAGACCAGCCGGTTGCTGCTGTCGTCGATGTCGACATGTACCAGATCCCCAAGTCCGACCTGACCCGTAGCGACGAGATTTGACAGCGGGTACACCAGGAAGCGCTCGACTGAACGCTTCAAGTGGCGCGCGCCATATTTGAAATCCAGGCCTTCCTTCAACAGCATGTCTTTCGCCGTTTCGGAACATTGGAATACAAACTTAGTTCCGGCCGACTGCATGATTCGATCCTGAACCGCCTGGAGTTCGAGATCAAGAATCTGGCGTAGATGATGTTCTTTCAACGAGCGGAACACCACGACCTTATCGATTCGGTTCATGAACTCAGGCGAAAACTTTCTTCGCGCGGCTTCGACTGCAGTTCGATAAATTTTCTGATCGACCTCAGTATCGTTTGGCGTCTTAGTCCCTTTGCCTGGCGCGAAACCAATACCGCCGGAGATTAATTCTGACATCTCACGCGCACCGAGATTCGATGTCATGATCACCATGGTCTTCGAAAAATCGACGCGGCGATTGTCACCCAGCGTGAGCGTGGCCTTATCGAGAATACCGAGCAGCAGTTGCCAGAGACTGTCGGAGGCCTTTTCGATCTCGTCAAAGAGCACGAGCGAAACCTTCATGTCGTCCGTGTGCATGCGATCGAGGTTCTCCTGGGTGAGCATCGGCGAAGTCTCGCGATGTCCCAGGTATCCCGGCGGGGAACCGATCAGCTTGGCTATCTCGTGCGAGTGTTGAAACTCGGCGCAGTCGATCTTCACAACGGCGTTTGGATCGCCGTAAAGAACTTCAGCGGCGGCTTCAATCACGCGAGTTTTTCCCGAACCGGTCGGACCGAGAAATAACATCGTTCCGATCGGACGGTTTGGTGGATTCATGCCCGCCAGAAAAATCTGGTATAGGCCGCTCATGCGTCTGACTGCGCGTTCCTGGCCAACAATGCGCGCAGATAGCCGCTCTTCAAAATCCTGAGCACGCGGGCTCTTTTGATCGGGATCGAGGTAGACCGTACCCATATTCTCCATGTCTCGTGTTCTCGTCATCACTTCAATCTCAGCTAACATCATCGTTCTCCTAAGGAGCGCGGTCGGGGCAACCTTTCGGCTCGTTTACCTTCGCGCGAGATGCGCGTTGGTCCAGTCGCCTAACCTAACTATGCAAAGAACGATCCGTTAGCCTCCTTGATGAATATACGCGTGGGAGAGTTTTCCGATTCCGGTCTTTGTGGCTGACATCTAGGATTCGGCTGGATGCTATATATACAACTCCGCAACAATTGTCATCACAAAATATCGAATGGCCTGAAGTAAGGGCGAGTAATGTAAAGCTAGTGTAAAGACGCGCTGACAAATCGTGTCAACGACCGCTGACAATTAGTGTTGCGATAATCGTCGCTTGATGGGCTGGGAAAACTGGTGCACCTTTTGAGACAGGAGCCGCCCAAAAAAGCATTTTAGATTGATGATTGCAGATTGATGATTGCAGATTGCCGGTTGCCGACACTGATGGCGGATCCGACGAGATCCGACAATCGTCAATCTACAATCTAAAATCTACAATGTCTTCAGTCGTAGTACTCCAGCCCCAGGTGCGTGATTAGATCTTCTCCGCGGAGATGTCGCAGAGTGTTCTTCAGTTTCATCAACTGAATGAAGATATCGTGTTCCGGATACAGCCCGGGTGCAGTCTGTGGGGACTTGAAGTAGAAAGAGAGCCACTCCTGAACGCCCTTCATGCCCGCCCGCTGTGCCAGATCAAGAAATAGTGCCAAGTCGAGAACGATCGGCGCGGCCAGGATCGAATCGCGGCAAAGGAAATCGATCTTGATCTGCATCGGATAGCCGAGCCAGCCGAAGATGTCGATGTTGTCCCAACCTTCTTTGTTATCGCCGCGCGGAGGGTAGTAGTTGATCCTGACGACGTGCGAGAAGTCTTTGTACAGGTCTGGATAAACTTCCGGCTGCAGGATGTACTCAAGCACAGAAAGTTTTGACTCTTCCTTGGTTTTGAAAGAATCAGGATCGTCGAGCACTTCACCATCACGATTGCCGAGTATGTTTGTTGAGTACCATCCGTGAAGACCGAGCATTCTCGACTTCAATCCCGGAGCGATGATCGTCTTCATCAAAGTTTGGCCCGTCTTAAAATCCTTGCCACAGATCGCCAACTTGTTCTGATCTGCCAAAGTCATCATCGCAGGAATATCAACGGTGAGGTTCGGAGCTCCGTTCGCGAACGGGATTCCCGACTTCAAGGCCGCGTACGCGTAGATCATTGAAGGCGCGATGGCCTTGTGGTTGTCGCGCATCGCTTTCTCAAAGGACTCAATCGTCTTGTGAACCGCGTGAGGCTTGAGAAACACTTCGGTTGATGCGGCCCAGATCATTACGACGCGCGAGCATTTGTTCTTCTTTTTCCAGTCAGCAATCTCTTTAATCAACTGCTCGGCCAGCTCGAGTTTGTTCTTGCCAGTCTTAACGTTGGTGCCGCTGAGCCGTTTGACGTACTGCTGATCGAAAACCGCCTTCATTGGCTTTATCTTTCGGAGGGGCTCTTTCAAGCGTGCCAGCAGTTCCTTCTCAAGCACACCGGCGTTGAGCGCCGCTTCATAGGCGGAGTCTGGAAAGATGTCCCAGGCACCAAACACGAGATCCTTTAAGTTAGCGAGCGGTAAGAAGTCTTTAATGAGTGGAACTCTATTGTCGGTGCGCTTGCCCAGGCGAACGGTTCCCATCTGAGTAAGGCTTCCGATCGGTTGCGCAAAGCCTTTTTTGATCGCTTCGACACCGGCTATGAATGTTGTACTGACTGCTCCAAGTCCGACGAGCAACACGCCCAGCTTTCCCTCTGCTGGTTTGATCTCAGTTTGTTTGGCTACTGGCATTAATGATCTCCTGATTAGTGATTAGGAGAATGATACCGGCAGCAACGGCGCCGTTTGGGTGGGATCTTGCTCTTTATTGTCGCTGGATTGCTCCAGGTATGGACTTTGGTCTTTGGACTTTGGCCTTTGGTCTTCGGTTGAACCGTCCCAGGAAACTAGCTCAAGGACCGAAGTTCCAAAGACCAAAAGCCAAAGACCAAAGACCAA
>Ga0157380_10003055_pt1 | contig 11411 bp, 11 predicted proteins | sample S35metaG_FD_119757 | JGI IMG/M metagenome (GOLD analysis project Ga0157380, IMG submission 119757) | Switchgrass rhizosphere microbial communities from Kellogg Biological Station, Michigan, USA - S3-5 metaG | ecosystem: Host-associated > Plants > Roots > Rhizosphere > Soil | place: USA...
GGGCACGGGCGACAATCGCAACGCGTTGCTGCTCGCGAATGCTCTCACCAAACCGGTTCTCGACGGTGGCACGACTTCGCTGAGCGCCGGCGTGTCCAAATTCGTCGCCGGGATCGGCGTGACGACCAACCAGGCACAAGTCAGCCGCGACGCGCAGGCCGCCGTGAACGAGGAGAACCAGGCCGAGATGGACAGCATCTCCGGCGTGAATCTCGACGAAGAGGCGGCCAACCTCATCAAGTACCAGCAGGCCTATCAGGCCGCGGCGCAGGTCATTCGCATGGCCGACACCTTGTTCCAGACCATACTCAGCGCGACCAGCAGGAGCTGACGATGTCTACGCGCATATCTTCTTCCGCTATTCACACCAACGCCGTCAGCACGATGATGGCGCAGACCTCGTCTTTGACGAAGCTGCAGAACCAGATCGCTCTCGGCAAACGCGTCAATACGCCGGCGGACGATCCGATCGCGGCGGTGCACATCATCGAGCTGCAGCGTGCGCTGAAGGAGGCCGAGCAGTACGGCACCAATTCCGACATGGCCAAGAACCGGCTGAGCATGGAAGAGGACGCGCTCAACAGCGTCAATACATCGCTGCAGCGGGTGAGGGAATTGGCGCTGCAGGCGAACAACGCCCCGGTGGACGATGCGAGCCGCAAGCAGATCGCGACGGAAGTCCGTGCCCGCCTGAGCGAGCTGGTCGACATCGCCAATCTGAAAGACTCCAACAACGAATACCTGTTCAGCGGCTTCGCCACCCAGTCGCAGCCGTTCTCGCAGTCCGGCAGCGCCATTACTTATTCGGGCGACCAGAGCAGCCGCGTGCTGCAGATCGGACCCACGCAGAAAGTCTCGGACAGCAACTCCGGCTACGAAGTGTTCATGGATATTGCGGAAGGCAACGGCACTTTCGTCGTCGGCGCGCCGGCGGCCAACACCGGCAATCTCGTCGTAGGATCCAGCTCGGTGGCCGACGCGTCGCAATGGACGCCGGACGACTACACCATCCAGTTCGACGATGCGGCCGGGCACTACCAGGTCTTCGATAGCGGTGCGCCGCCGACCGCCGTCGCCACCGGTACCTATACCGCAGGCAGCACCATTGCCTTCAAAGGTATCAAGATCGAACTCGCAGGCATGCCCGCGAACGGCGATTCGCTCACCGTTTCCCGCAGCCGCAGCGAGGACGTGTTCACGACGATCAACAAGCTGGCGAACGCGCTCGAATCGGCGCCCACCACGGAAGCCGGCAAGGCGAAATTCAACTCCGACATGGCGCAGGTGCTGCAGCAACTGGACCAGACCCAGGAGCACATGTCGGGTATCCGGGCGCAGGTAGGTACGCGTTTGTCCACATTGGATAGCGCCACCGACCTGCGCGAGGACCAGAAGGTCCAGTTGCAGAGCATGACGTCGGACCTGCAAGACCTGGACTATGCGCAGGCCATTACCAAGATGAACCAGCAGCTCACGGGGTTGCAGGCGGCCCAGGCGTCGTACGCACGCATCTCGCAGCTCTCGCTGTTCGACTACCTGCGATGAATACAATGACCGAAAAGGGGACAGAGTTGTTTTTCACAACGAAGAATAAATCCGTCCCCTTTTGGTCGTTCCCCCGATGGTCATCCGTATAGATCACGGTGCCGATGCGGCCCTCTCGTACGGATGGTCCGCGGGGATTCCTGTTTACATAGCACACGCAGAATGCTCGTCACGCTGTTTTTCTGTGACCGCGTCGACACTTCACAACGAACACTCCGCCGCCTCTCAAGTTCATTCCGTGTACACCGATAAAGCCCTTGAGCAGCACTAAGGCGAACATCACGCCCAAGCTGAAAAATTGAGCCGGGGACGGGCGTTCACGGCAAAAGAGTCATCATCAGGAGTTTTTCATGGCACTTACCATCAATACGAACGTGATGTCGCTGAATGCACAACGCAATCTGTCGACGTCCGGCACCCAGCTCGCTACTTCGTTGCAGCGCCTGTCTTCGGGCCTGCGCATCAACAGCGCGAAGGACGACGCTGCCGGTCTCGCGATCTCGGATCGCATGACCACCCAGATCACCGGCCTCAACCAGGCTGCCCGCAATGCGAACGACGGCATCTCGCTCGCGCAGACCACTGAAGGCGCGCTCCAGGAAGTGACGAACAACCTGCAGCGTATCCGCGAACTGGCTGTGCAGTCGGCTAACGCCACGAACAGCGACAGCGACCGCGCCGCCCTCGACCAGGAAGTGCAGCAGCGAATTGCTGAAATCGACCGTATCGCCGGCCAGACCTCGTTCAACGGCCGCAAGGTGCTCGACGGTTCGTTCGGCAACGCGACCTTCCAGGTCGGCGCCAACGTCGGCGAAACCATTGCTGTCGGCTTGAGCACCAGCACCAAGGCGAATGCGATCGGCCAGGTTGCTTCGACCACCGGTTCGGACCAGAGCACTGCTTTCACGGCGACTGCCGGTAAGTATGTGACCGGTGCGGTCACGCTCACCGACTTCTCCTCTACTGCCGGTGTATTCACTGTGGACGGCGCGACCGTCACGTTGACTGCGAACTACACGACCGGTGGTAAGACGGTAGCTGACGTGGCTACCGACATCGGCACGCAGCTTGGCTCCGCCTACAAGGTGTCCAGCGCGTCCGGCGCGTTGACGATTTCCAAGGTTGCAACGGGCGCGGCCAGCACTGCTCCGGTTATCGCCGCTGTTTCCGGTACGACGACGACGATCACGACGGGTGGCACGAGCACCGCGGGTGCCGCTGCTCCTGGCCTGACGCTGACATCGGGCAGCACGATCAAGATCGGTTCGGGTACGGCGGTGGATCTGGCTGGTACGTACAAGACGGGTCAGGACCTGGCCGATGCGATCAACACCAAAGTTTCGGGTGCTTCTGCTTCGTACGACACGACCACCAACAAGCTGACCGTGACGTCGAACGACTCGATCACGACCGCCGGCCTGATGACGACTGGTGCAGGTAATGTCGGACTCGCTTCTTCGACTGCAGTCAGCGGCTCGCTGAGCACGCAGTCTGTGAAGACGGTTGCTGGTGCCAACAGCGCCATGCAGAGCGTCGACTCGGCACTGACTTCGGTCAGCACGCTGCGCAGCACGCTCGGCGCCATCCAGAACCGCTTCACTTCGGTCATCAACAGCTTGCAGGCTGTGTCGGAGAACCTGTCTGCTTCACGCAGCCGTATTCTCGACACGGACTTCGCTTCTGAAACGGCGAGCCTCACCCGCGCCCAGATCCTGCAGCAGGCAGGTACGGCGATGGTGGCCCAGGCCAACCAGGTGCCGCAGAACGTGCTGAGCCTGCTGCGTTAATCGCAGGTTGGGTTCAGACGGAATGTCTCGATGACCGAAACCGCGAGGTGAAAGGTCAGCGGCAGGCGGTAAGGGGCGCAAGCTCCTTGCCGCCTGCCTTGTTTGTTTGGCCGAGACAGCGTCGGCGGGACAGGGCATTGACGCTTGACGGGCGCCGGTTGCGTCGTCAACAGCCAGTACCTTGTTGCACTACCGAGGTCAGCCCATGAACGCGCAAGGGTTGAATGCGATGGCCGCGACGGCGCCTGCGGAGGCGGCCGGTGGCCCGAAAGTTGCTACTGCTGGCCAGGAGGCGCAAGCCGTTGCCGCCGCCAGAAAGCCAGCGGCTCCGGTCGAAGCGGCGCCTGCCCAGAAGGCGCCGGATCATGTCGAAGTGAGCGCAGCGGCGAAGCAGATCGAAAGCTACCTGCGGGCCGCGGGGCGGGAGTTCGAGTTCCGGGTGGACGAAGACACGCACATGACGGTGGTCACCGTACGGCAGGCGGCCACCGGCGAAATCATTCGGCAGATCCCGAATGAAGAAGTACTGCAGCTGGCGAGACGCCTGGGTACCGGGCCGAATGCCCTGCTGGACCTGAAGATCTGAGGGAGAGAGAACGATGGCAACCACAACCGCGGTCGGCGGCTCGCAGATCGACGTACAGAGCCTGGTCTCGCAGCTGGTATCGGCTGAGCGCACACAGGCAATGGCGTCCGTCAATCGCGATACCGAGCGCGTCACGACGCAGATCTCAGCGCTCGGCTCGTTGATGGGGTCGATGTCGAACTATCGCTCGGCGCTGTCGTCGCTCAAGACGGTCGATGTGTTCAGTGCCCGCAGTGCTACGTCCAGCGACGAAAAGGCGTTCACTGCCACCGCCACGGCGAAGGCTACGCCCGGCAGCTACAACATCGAAGTCGTGCAGGTCGCGAAAGCACAGCAGCTGTCCTCGACGCCGTTCGCCGGCGGCAGCACCACGGCGGTCGGCTCGGGTACATTGACGCTGGGTCTCGGCGACAAGAGTTTCTCGGTGGATATCGCCTCCGACAAGAACACTCTGGCCGACGTCCGCGATGCCATCAACAACTCGAAGGACAATGTTGGTGTACGTGCAACGATCGTCACGGGCACTACCGGTGCGCGGCTGGTGCTGTCGTCGGGCACGACCGGCGCGGCGAACAAGATCACGGTTTCACAGACTGGTGGCGATGGGGGGCTCTCGAGAGTCGCCTATAGCGCCGCGGCTCCGGCCAACTATACGGAGATCACCATTCCGCAGGACGCGATAGTCAACATCGCGAATGCGCAGACCAAGAGCGCCAGCAACACGATCGACGGCGCTATCGACGGCGTGACGCTCACGATCCTCAAGGAAACGGATCCCAGCGAGGAACCGCCGACGCTGACCGTCGGCTACGACAGCGCTGCGGTCACGTCGCGCATCAAAACTTTCGTCACCGCGTACAATTCGCTGGCCGGCACCATCGGCAAGCTCGACAAGTACGACGCCACGACGCAGACGGCCGGACCGATGATCGGCGACTCCATGCTCCAGGGCATCGAAGCGGAAATGCGTCGCACGATCACCACGCCGGTCGCGGGCCAGAATGCTTCGTTCTCGACGCTGGCCAGCATCGGCATTACCACGCAAGCGGACGGCACGCTCGCCATCGACGACGCCAAGCTGCAGAAGGCGCTGTCGACCAACTTCGAACAGGTCGGCAAGCTGTTCGGCTCCGAAAACGGCGTCGGCGCCAAGCTCTTCAAACAGGCTGACGATCGTCTCAAAGCCACGAGCGCGTTGCAGGTTCGCAGCGATGGTCTGGCTGCCCAGCAGAAGAGCATCCAGAAGCGTACCGACGATATCGAAGCGCGCATGCTCGTGATCCAGAAGGCGTACACGGCACAGTTCACGCGCCTCGACACGATGCTCTCGCAGATGCAGGTCACGTCGAGCTACCTGTCGCAGCAGATCCAGTCGTTGCAGGCCCAGACGAGCGGTTGAGACGCGGCAAGCTGGTAAGAGCCGCGGACGCGGCTGGTCTTACCGTCCGCGTCCTCGCGGTTCTTGCCGTCTGTTGACTTATTCCTGCGGCACTCCCGGAATGCCTCCTGAGGCTCTAAAGTCCACCTTGGCAGCGCCGTTATCCTGAAGCAAGAAGGAAGTTCACGGAGCACTAAACCGATGTCGTACTCGAGAGCCTCGAACCTGTCCGCTTACCAGAGCGCTGCTGCGCACGGTGGCGTGGCGGCGTCCGATCCTCATCGACTCGTCACCATGCTGATGGACGGCGCGCTGGAACGGATCTCCACGGCACGCGGCTGCATCGAACGCAAGGAAACAGTCGAGAAAGCCCGCTTGCTGAATCGCGCGGTATCGATTATCGGTGAACTGCGTAGCAGTCTCGATATGCAGGCCGGCGGACAGATAGCCGTGAACCTCAGCGAACTCTACGATTACATGAACCGTTGCCTGCTCAAGGCGAATGCCGAAAATACGGTGCAGCAGCTCGACGAAGTCAGTACCCTGCTGCATGAGATTCGCGGCGCGTGGACCATGATTCCCTCCGATGTCCGCAGCGCGCCTCGCGGCATTAGTGGGGGTAGCACTGGTGGGGGTCCTGGATGACATCGCCAATTGCCGATGGAGTGATGGCCGCTACGCAGCGCCTCGTACAGCAGGCGATGAGCGGCCAGTGGAGCGAAGTACCGAAGACGGTGGAGCATCGCCGCGAACTGCTGCAGCAGTTGTCGGCTACGGCTTCGCCGCAGGACAAGCAGTGGCTCGGCGCCTTGCAGCAGGCAATGGCGGAATCCGACGCTGCGGTCAACGCCATGTCGCAGGCCGATGGAATAGCTTCCCTCGCCGGCGCGACGCCCGATCAAAGTGCCGCCGCCACGCCAAGTCAGGATTCGGGTGCGAACCCGCTGGCCGGCAGCAGCACGCTGGAAATGTTAAGGCTGCGGCGCTAAGGCCATGCGCTGCAGATCGATCAACGGATGATTGACGGCACACGCACCAGGGACATCACCGTGTACGAAGGCATAGATACCGTCGTTCTCTACGAAGAGCTGGCATACGAGGATGTGCTGCCGCTTGCATGGCGCCGCCTGCCCGAGCCCTTCGATCCCGCCACCATCGGCAGCTTTGCCGATCGCAACCTGCGCGTGTTGCAGTCGCTGTCGGCGCTCGAAGAGCATGGGCAGATCGAAAAGCCGACGGACGAGACCTCGGTGCACGCAGCCGACATCCTGCGCCTCGACATGAAAATGAACCTGCTGCTCGACATGGTCGGGCAGCTGATGATCGCCAGCCGTCCGCGTCCACGCGCGGCTGCGATCCGCTTCAACGCCCTGGGCGCCGTATGGCAAGGGCTGGCACCGCATCCGGACCTCGGAGCGCAGGGTGTGCTCGAAGTCTTCATGCGTGACTGCATCGCCGAGCCGCTGCGGCTCGTCGGACGCATCGCCTCGGTCTCTCCCGACGGGAAGATCAAAGCGAAGTTCATCCATCCCGGCGAACACATCGCCGACCTGCTCGAGAAGCTCGCCTTCCGCCGCCATCGACGCCAGGTGGCGGGGGCCAAGCAGCCGCGGAGAATCTGACGCAAAGGGGTGTCCCCTTTTTGCGCCTGTTTTGCGCAATGTCGTCTTCTGCGCTCGCGTAGCTACCGTAACTGCGTCTCGGTTTGCCGCAGAACCTGCCGCATTCCATTAAAACGCCTGCAGTGAATCCCTGAACGCGGCGCCAATTTTCTGGCAGCAGTTCACGCCTTATGCCCGTTCAGGGAGACCCTTATAGAGCGATCTTCATGTGTCGCGAGAATAGACCCGACGAAGCGTTGAAGGGACGAAGAAAACTTTGCGAACGGCGTTCGATACCGTGGTCGGAATCCACAGAACTGTGAAGTCGATGGCAGCTCGCGAGTACTACTCATTGCGCGAACCCTCGCTAGGGAAAACGCTTAACAACAATCGCATTGGGATCGACGTTTTGCGGTCACTGCCACAAGAAAAAGGGGATTGCGAATGAATCTGTCCGATACGGCCCGGCTGAAAGTGACGACCCATCAGCATGCCGTCATCTACGACTGCGAGCCGGAGCGCGCCGAACGCGTCGCTGCGGTGGTCAAAGTGCTGGGCCTGGAGCCGCTGGTGATCGATCACGCCGCGCTGATGCGAGCGATGATCCAGACATCGAAGACCCCGCCGGCGCTGCTGATCGGCGATGTGGGCGAAGCCCCCGATTGGCGTGAACTCGGCGCAGCGTTACGCGAACAGCTCGCCGACATTCCAGTGATTGCCTACGGTTCGGCGGGAGCCGCCCAGCAGCTGAGTGCCGCGGTGGGCGCCAGCCGTGTGATCCGCCTCTCATTTCCGTTTCGCGAAGACGTGCTCGCGTCGGCATTGCGAGTACCCGGTGCTGCGGCGCTGGAAGAAGCAGGGCGCGTCAACATGCCCACTGGCGAGTCGAATACGATTCGAGAAGTCGTGCGGCTGATCCGCCAGGTGTCCGCCCACGATTCGAGCGTGCTGATCCTCGGCGAATCAGGCACCGGCAAGGAAGTGTGCGCTCGTGCCATTCACGATGCCGGTCCGCGCCGCCAGCGGCCATTTGTTGCCATCAACTGCGGCGCCATTCCGGCCGAGCTGCTCGAGAGCGAACTGTTCGGCCACGAGAAAGGCTCGTTCACCGGCGCGGTCAGTTCACGCAAAGGCCGTTTCGAAATCGCCGAAGGCGGCACCCTGTTCCTCGATGAGATCGGCGACATGAGCCTGCCCATGCAGGTGAAACTCCTGCGGGTATTGCAGGAACGAGTGTTCGAACGCGTGGGCAACAACACGCCGATCCGCTGCAACGTACGCATCATCGCGGCCACCCATCGCAACCTGGAAGACTCGATCGCCCGCGGCATGTTCCGTGAGGACCTGTATTACCGCCTCAACGTATTCCCCATTGAAATGCCTGCGCTGCGTACGCGCATCGAAGACCTGCCGATGCTGATTCGCGACCTGGCGACCCGCAATACTGCGGAAGGCCGAGCCAGCGTATCGCTCACACCGCGTGCCCAGAAGGCTCTCAGCCGTTATCCGTGGCCCGGCAATGTTCGTGAGCTCGGCAACCTGATCGAACGCCTGTCCATTCTCTGTCCCGATCGCAAGGTGGACCTGCCGGACCTGCCGGCAAAGTATCGCCCGATCGGCGCGGTCGAAGATCTGATGACCGAAGTGGATGCGCATGCCGCGGACGAACTGCCGTTGCTCCATTCTCCCGGGCAGGGCTCTGTGGATCGCAGCTCTCACGACCAGGGCACTCTCGACCAGGGTGAGACGCCGGATATGTTCGATGAGCATGAGGCGATCGCATTGCTGACGACCGAGGTCACGCCCGACAGCGGCATGCTCGCCCAATTGCCGCCCGAGGGCATCGACCTGCGCGATCACCTGTTCACGATCGAACGCAACCTGATCCGCCAGGCGTTGAATCGCGCCGGCGGCACGGTTGCCCATGCGGCGCGATTGCTCAAGCTGCGCCGTACGACACTGGTAGAGAAGCTGCGCAAGTTCGAAATGCTCAACGAGGCCGCTGCGACAGAAGTTTGACGATGCCGCGTCGCGTGTCGGTCTTCCCGGTTTCGACGCGATGCAGATCACGGTGTGCCAGGTCCGTTCCTGTGACGAGTTCCACAGGATGCAGTTGCCGCGGCAAGGAGTTGCCGCCTTGGAACAGAACTTGCTCTTTCTCCCTTGCCGCCAGTCATTGACGGTACCGCCAATGCAGGCGTTTCACGGATCGCAAGAGAGTTCATGTCAGCAGCAATCCACAGCATCGAGAGCGGCAAGCCCATGACCGGCGCTGCGGCCTCCACTCTGTCGGCCAGTCAGCTCGATGGCGACATGGTTGCTGTAGCCGAAGCGTCGCGCCGCCTTGCCGATCTTGCTCGAAGGGTCGCGGCCAGCGATTGCACGGTATTGATCAACGGCGAGTCGGGCACCGGTAAGGAAGTGCTGGCCCAGTTCATTCATCGCAACTCCGGCCGTGCGACGCGTGCCTTCGTCGCCGTCAACTGCGCCGCGATTCCGGAGAACATGCTGGAAGCGATGTTGTTCGGCTACGAGCGCGGCGCTTTCACCGGCGCTCATACATCGCATGCCGGCAAGTTCGAACAGGCCCAGGGCGGCACGCTGCTGCTCGATGAAGTCACCGAGATGCCGTTGAGCCTGCAAGCCAAACTGCTGCGCGTCCTGCAGGAACGCGAAGTGGAACGTCTCGGCGGCCGGCTGCCGATCGCATTGGATGTTCGCGTGCTCGCGACGACGAACCGCAACCTGCGTGCCGACGTCGGCGCCGGCCGCTTCCGCGAGGACCTGTACTACCGGCTGAATGTGTTTCCTTTGTCTACATCGCCGCTGCGTGAACGCCGCGACGATGTGCTGCCGCTGGCAATGAGATTGCTGACGGCTCGGTGCCGTCCTGGCGAGCGCATTCCGGCGTTGAGCGCCGATGCGGCGCATGTGCTGCTCACGTATCCGTGGCCCGGCAATGTTCGCGAATTGGACAACGTCATGCAGCGTGCATTGATCCTGGCCAACGGACCGGTGATCCAGGCGGAGCACATGCAGATGGAGGCAATGGGGCTCGGGGCTTGGGGCTCGGGCCAGAGTGAGACAGCGGCGTCTCCTGCCTTTCCTGCCCAAGCCCCGAGCCCCGAGCCCCGCGACCTCTCCTCATCCGTCTCCGCAACCGAGCGCGAAACCATTCTCGATGCTTTGCGGGCCGACAACGGCAATCGCGCACTCGCGGCGAAGCGTCTTGGAATCAGCCCACGAACCTTGCGATACAAGCTTGCGCGCCTGCGCGATGCCGGAGTGGAAGTATGAAGAAGGCCAAACGTGAGGGCGCGGGGCTCGGGGCTTGGGGCTCGGGCCAGAGTGAGACCAGGGAATGGGGCTCGGTGCGTGGGGCTCGGGCCAGAGCCAGAGCGAAGCCAGTCCTGTTCTTGCCCGAGCCCCAAGCCCCGAGCCCCGCGCCCTTTCCCACCGGAGCCTGACCCATGTCATCCATGCAGATCGATGCAGTGTTATCCCAGATCCGGTCCATGCAATCGCAGGTCCGCGGTCTCGGCAGCCAGCCCGCCGGCGAAATGGCGAAGGCCGTCGGCGGCGTCGCCAACAGCGTCGGCAATGTCAAAGAGCCCGGCTCCTTCGCTAACGTACTGAAGCAGGGACTGGATTCGGTGAGCTCGACGCAGAAGAGCGCCGAGAATCTCGCGGCCCAGTTCGAGCGCGGTGTCGACGGTATCGAACTGCCGCAGGTGATGCTGGAAATGCAGAAGGCCAGCGTGTCCTTCCGTGCGGTGACCGAAGTGCGCAACAAGCTGGTCAGCGCGTACCAGGACATCATGAACATGCCCATCTAAGGAACCTGCGGAAACTGTGCAGCAGCGCACAGTGGCTCCAGGGGTGGATGAGCGGGATCGGGAACGGAACTTGAATCTGATTCGAGCTATGAGCAAGACAGTGCAAACTTTGACGGTGCGGACATGAGCGCGGAAGCCAGCGAAGCCCTGCCGCGTCCGTCCTTGATTCCGCCGCAGTTCAAGCCGCTGCTGATTCTCGTCGGCATCGCTGCCGCGGTCGCCGCGGGTGTCGGTGTCGTGCTGTGGTCGAAGGAGCCGACCTACGGCATGTTGTACGGCAATCTCGGCCAGCAGGATGCGGCGCAGATCGCCCAGGCGCTCGACGCAGCTGCCATTCCCTACAAGCTCGAAGGCGACAGCGGCACGATCATGGTCCCCGCGGAGCGAGTGCACGATGCCCGCTTGAAACTCGCCGGCCAGGGTTTGCCGGAAGGCGACGGCGGTTTTGCCGTCATGTCGAAAGACCCGGGCTTCGGCGTCAGCCAGTTCATGGAAGGCGCCCGCTACCAGCATGCGCTCGAAACCGAGCTCGCCCGCACCATCACCAACGTGCAACAGATCGAAGGTGCCCGCGTGCACCTCGCGTTGCCGCGTCAATCGGCTTTCATCCGCGATCGCCGCCCGCCCAGCGCCTCGGTATTCCTGAAGCTCAAGCCGGGCCGCCGCCTCGAATCCGAA
>Ga0157380_10003057_pt1 | contig 11410 bp, 7 predicted proteins | sample S35metaG_FD_119757 | JGI IMG/M metagenome (GOLD analysis project Ga0157380, IMG submission 119757) | Switchgrass rhizosphere microbial communities from Kellogg Biological Station, Michigan, USA - S3-5 metaG | ecosystem: Host-associated > Plants > Roots > Rhizosphere > Soil | place: USA: Michigan...
AAGATGCAGCTGAAGTTGGTAAAGATGTAGCTATGCAAATTGCTGCATTGAATCCAGTGGCAGTTGATGCAGCATCAGTTTCTGCTGATGTTATTGCCCGTGAAAAATCGATCATTGTTGAATTGATGAAGCAAGATCCAAAGATGGCAGGCAAGCCTGATGAAATGCTTGCAAAAATTGCAGAAGGTAAAATGGGAGCATTCTTTAAAGAACAAACTTTAACAGCACAAGCTTTTGTAAAAGACGGCAGCAAAACTGTTGCTGATTATCTGAAAGAAAATGGTGATGTGAAAGTGACAGAGTTTAAGAGAGTTGCTTTAGGATAATTATTAATCAGGATATTTTATAAAAAGCTTCGGAGGAATCCGAAGCTTTTTTATTTCAAACTTTACTTAGAAAAAAACTTTATAACTTGAATCTGCATATACTGTTCAGGTTTGTATTCTCTTGGTTGATCACCCCGCCCGCTGAATAAATATAATTATTGTAGGAGACAAAAGCCGCATAATACAGATCGGATCCCATATACTGAATATCCCATGAATTGTTAGCAGGATCATAGATCTCAATGACTGAAGAATAAACATTCCAGCTTTTCATTCCTCCTATGAAAGCAATCTTATTATTAGATACAGCAGCCCGGATATTAAATTTACTTTCATTTAAAGTAATACTTGACCATGATTGGGAAAGGATGTCATAGATCCTTACTGTTTGGGAACCGGTGAAATAGACCTTATTATTTAAAGTTATTGCTGCATTATTGTAGACCGGAGAGCTTAAAAGAGAGATGCTCCAACTATTTGTAATCGGGTCATAAACATCTATTTGATTTGAAGAGGGTGTAACAAACCATACCTTATTGTTAACAATTGCTGAAACAAAACGTCCTGGTTGCGATAATTCTTTTTGGCTCCAGGTGTCTGTTGATAGATCATAGATGTCTACTCTTGAAGTTGAGGTATATACATCAGACATTCCTCCCGCAAAAAGAACTTTGTTTCCAATTGTACAGGTACTAATGCTAAATCTTGCTATACTTAATTCTGCCGTGCTCCATGCATTAGTTGTAGTATTGTAAATATCAACCCGTGCTATAGTTGTTCCTGGTGTTGAAGTAGACGATGGATAAATATATCCACCGGCGAAAAAAACTTTATCCCCGGCTGAAGCAGCGGTCATGTGTTCTCGGCTGATACTTAAATTTTTCCTTGTAGTTATATTGGATGCTGGATCAAAAATATCCATATAGGGACCGGCGGCGAAATAGAACTTATTATTGCAAACAACTGAGGCCGCATCGACTACCGGTTGCTGAAAGGTGCCCACCTGTGTGGAGCCTGGAATAACACAGGTTGAAGATGTTTGTGTTGATGTTTGAAATGGAATAACATTTATCCGGATTGTATCTTTCGCAAACAAACCACCCGCATCTGTTACTTTTAATTCAAACTGGTAAACTCCTTCAGTAAGATTTGTTACTAGCGTTTGTACCGTACTTCCATTAGTGATAGTAAATGAAGATGGCCCTGAAATTTTTGTCCATAAGAAACTGACAATATTATTATCTGGATCAGTTGAGCCGCTTCCGTTGAGATTGGCAGTGTTTGTCGGTAATACATGATCAGGTCCGGCATTGGCAACAGGCGGTCGATTTGTTTGTGATCCATTACTTACTCTAATCTGTACGGTATCTTTATCTGACAGACCTGAACTGTCTGTAACTTTTAGTTCAAACAAATAACTGCCTTCAATAATACCAGTAACCTGAGTTTGAGTTGAATTTGGGTTTACAATATTGAATGTAGTTGGCCCGGAGATCTTTGTCCATGTGTAGCTTCTTATGTTGTTATCGGGATCGGTAGAACCGCTACCATCAAGATTTGTTGCATTAGTTGGTAATAAAATGGTTTGGTCAATTCCTGCTCGTGCAACAGGCGGATGATTTTGTTGTGTTGGATTAGTTCCCTGTGTTGCTGCACAACCTTCACAAGAATATTCTTTTTTGCATGAAATAAATATCATTACTCCGGTAAAGAATACGATGCTTAATAAGCATGTTATTTTTTTGAATTGTATCATAAGAAGTCCGATTTTGTCTAACGATCAAATCAGTAAACTACTAAATGAATTTATAAAAGTCTCGGGGTTTTAACCTTGAGACTTTTTTATTTTAAAACTCCAGTTTATACACTTGGTTCGTTAATACAGGACTACAAATACCAGTTGTCCCAGTTGGCTGGCAATGGGTCACTCCTCCGGCAATATAAATTGTATTGTTGACTGAAATAGCGCATGATCCATGCAATATGGGTTGAGATAAAATTCCAACTGACCATTCATTTGTTGTTGTGTTGTAGATATCAAAGTATATTGATCCGGTTCTGATAAATACTATTTTATCATTTTTAAGAACGCTTATTGTTTCTCCGGATCTTGATAAATACTCTAGATTGCTAACGCCGGTATTAATGTTTCTTATTTCCACCTGGCAACTTCCATCTGTCCAATAAATTTTATTTCCTGCCGCAATCGCTCCTCTAGCTGTGCTAAGAAAACTTAAGGTGGATGCAGACCACGAATTTGTAGCATAATCATATATGTCAATTTTATTGGATAATGTAGTTAATGATCCACCAGCAAAATATACTCTTTGATTAGCGGTAACTGCTGAAGCAAATCCTCTTGCTTCACTTAGAGTAGCAGTTTGCCAATTGCTTGTGGAAGATTCGTATGTCTCCACCAGGTTCTCTATGTTATCTGGAACATAATCGCCAGATACTTTAAAGCCACCCGCAAACATAACTTTACTTCCCACTGCAGCCCCAGCCACACCAGTTTTAGGTACACTTAAAGAAGTCATTGCCCAGGAGTTTGAAGAAGCGTCGTAAATGTCGACATTGGAGTAATAGTCACCGTAAAAATAACCTCCTCCCGCAAAAAAAATCTGATTTCCATTTACGGCGACAGCAGCATTTACACGACGTGAGCTTAGCGAAGCAATAGACCATTTTTGTAAGGACAAATCATAAATATCAACTCTGGAAGATTCAGTTGAACCACTACCAACACTTTCAAAACCACCCGCAAATACGATTTTGTTTCCGGCAAATGCAACAGATGCGAATTCTTTAGCAACTGAAAGCGTGCCAAATGGGATTAATTGCGCAGCAACTTCAGGTCTGTTATTTACACAGATAACACTTTGATCTGGTAGCGCATTTATTTTTAAAGTTGAAACCTGGACGGTATCTTTTGCGGATAGTCCACCATTATCTGTTACTTTCAATTCAAATAAATATGTGCCAACAACAAGAGTTTTTATTTTCGCTACGGAGTCAGTTGGTTTAAGGATATTAAAAGAAGCAGGACCGGAAATCTTAGTCCAGAGATAACTAGTAATACTTCCGTCAGGATCATTGGACGCCCTGCCATCCAGCAAAACACTATCACTTGGTAAAGTAATTACATGGTCAATTCCTGCAACAGCGATTGGTGGCTTATTACTTTTACTAGCACATCCTTCACAGGAAGGATCTTTTTTACATGATGCTATACCTGAGAATAAAATAACCATTGCAATAGAGGCCGAAATATATTTTCTCATAGAATGATTAAACCATAAGATAACAAACGGTATCATACTTCGATTGGATAAAAATGGGTTCATAATTGATGATTTTCGGTAAATACAACGTTTAATTTTCTTGCAAAGAATGTGTTGCTACCCACGCCCCGAGATCACGTCCTTGTTGTTTTCCTACCTTACATGCTTCACGGAAGTGTATCCCGAGATACATTCTCGATATTGCATTTTCATCTGCAGCGCTGGATAAACTTGTAAAACTTCTTGTGATATTCTCTGAATCAAAGCCAGGAACGGCTGAGCTAGTCAATGAAAATGAAAAATTATCTTTATTAAAAAAGCGTTTGATAACTTCTGCTGCGGCTGCTCCTGTTGCAGCATGTGCAGAAGGATAATCAGGAGCAGGCGGAGTAACATATGCAGTCACAGCCCATGTAGGATCACCAATTGTGCCGGAAGTAGCCCCAAGATTATTCAACTGTATTGCAGTAATTGGCCGCCAGAAATAGTAATGGAACTTTGCATCTGCACTTGCGATATAGGTGTCGGCTTCTGCTATTTGTATCTGCGCCAATAATCTTGCTACCCTCCATGCATCTATATTTTTATACTGAGCTATAATGTCACGGGCTATTGTATTCCATCCTAATGGAGAACTTCCTGCCCAGAATTTTGCTAATAGTGTTTGATCGGCAGTTCTGTCAATACAGGTAGCGCAGCCCAGGTGTTTTATTTCATTATAATCATCTATATACTGTTGTGTTCTCACGGCCAACGCTGGATCACTTTGTCCGTAAGGTGCGCCGGGCCTGAACTGATCGCCGGATGTCATACTAAACGGCGTTACAAGCTGCCAACCCACTGCATCCACTGTTCCATAAATTGGTAAGCCGGGAATATTAAATGGAAATGTCCAGCGGTATTCTCCCGGTCTCGTTCCTTCAGCAAGTGTGTAAGTTATATTTTCAGATCCATCATTTATTCTTTTATCAATAATGGCTTTTGCTGCTGCAGCACCTAATAAAATGCCTTTTGATTTTGCTTCGCCATCTTCAATGGCATTCAGCGATTCTTCAAGAAGGTTATTAATGTAATCCTGTACAAGTGGTGGTGTAAAATTTGCCGGTGGATTTAATGTTCCAAAAGCATTAACTATGACGTCATGTGCTGCTTGTGCCACTGCTGCATTCGGGTTGGCATCTTTATCCCTTGCATTTAAAGCATACCATTTGTATTTGGGTATGATATTATTCAATGCATCGTACATGGCTATATTGACCATTGCATAATATCTGGATTCCCAAAATGGAGTTATCGGTGGTGGTTGAGGTGTATTCGTTACTATATAAGTGGCCGCTTCATTCCAGCGTAATACCATTTCAGGACTGACATTACCCAACCCACTACCATTGTTTTCAAACCGTGCAGTTCCTATTTCTTCTTCAGCCATAGCTGAAGTTTTTTCCTTTTTACAACTTGAGATAAGAATCGAACTTGAAAATAGTATCAGCAATAAATTGATGCAGATAAATAATTTACGGAACATAAAAAATCGTTTAAGCGTTAAAAAATGTTTGGTTATTGGGTAACAACTAAAAACTTCTGTGTTTTAGAAAGGATTTTATTGTGTGTTAATAGACTAAGTTTATAGTAATATATTCCTCCTGATAATTTCTCACGGGAAAAATCAATTGAATGTTGTCCTTCTATTTCGTTTTCATTCACGAGCACAGCTATTTCTTTGCCAACCACGTCGTAAAGTTTTATGCTAACTCTCCCATCAGAAGGAAGCTCGTACACTAATCGTGTAGTGTTTGTAAATGGATTAGGGTAATTGTATATTTTCAATTGGGTTTGTTCTGTTATTTCATTTTGCGTCGGGGTATTTATTCTTGATCCTGGCAAAACTTCATCGCAACTTCCTGGCTTGTCGCCATGCTGTAGATGAGCCGGCACAGCTTCTTTGGCTACGCATATCTCCCCCCCATTATGGCACAGCTTTACTTTATCCATTTTATTACCACAACGAACATCGTTTACAATAACAGTGACACCATCTGTACGGGTACACCCGTTTTTATCAGTTACCGTTAATGTATAAGTAGTAGTAACGGCAGGACAAACTACTGTGCTGATATTGTTCGGAGTTTCACCACCCGACCATACATAAGTATAAGGAGCAACACCTCCCGAAGCTGCTCCATTAAGTATTATACAATTTGAACCATAACCATAAATAACATTTTTATCGATTCCTGCATTAGCTGTTGTAAATTCAAAATCATAGGTAGTAGTTGTACCGTTTACGCCAATTCTGAAATTGTCGGTATAACATTTAAAGTTTGGAGCAAACCCGCCAGCACTTAACCTGACACCACCTCCAATAGCAGCATCATTAATAATTTTTGCAGTGGGATGCTGGCTGATGTAGGTTGCCAAATTAAAAACGGCGCCTCCGTGTTCAGGATCAATATCAGGTCCAAGCCAAAATACACCATGCAAAATATCCCATGTTTGCCATGACCCTGTAACTACCGCACCCTGATCAGAAGCAATACCTGTTGACCATGGGGCTGATTGGTATTGCGGGCCGAACTCAAGAAAATTATCCGTTGTTCCATCACTATTCAAATCAATCTGAAGTACAATAAAAGGAGCATCATAATCATTTTCCCGGTGTGAATAAAGGAAGAAAAACCAAGTTCGGTAAGGGATGACAGTAGTGTATTATTATAATTTGTATTCCTCAGGCGGACATTTTTTAGTGCTTGAACCGTAATCATTTCCAGGCTGCCTTTTCCTAAGACGGGATTAGTAGGTTCATTTTTAAGAGCGAGAGAAGTATTCGCCGGCACTTGTTTTACCCAGCCCTGCAGATTACAATCGGTAACCGTGATAACATTCTGGGAAAAAATATTTGTAGCAATGAGAAGAAATGCAAATAAAAATTTCTGATAAAGCGGTAAGAGTTTTTTCATAAACAGTTTTTATAATTAAGAAGAAAAGATCAACTATTATGAAAATTACACAAGCAGATAGAGGCTTCAAAACTCAATCGATTAATCAGGAGTTAGAATGATATTCGCTTTAAAATAAAGCCGAAGTGATTTTGCAGAAAGTGAAGATTGTTGGTCGGAATAAAGGGCTGTTTGTCTTTTATTAGGCTTTGCTTTTGGAAATGCTCTTTACTATAGAGTAAATTGTAGGAAGATTGGTAGCGATGAATGATCTACATGAAAATCCTTTTATATTTTCTCCGAAATACCGGTTACTGAGACATCTTGTTTTCTGGACTGTACATATTCTCATTTTCACATTTGTCTTCTGGCCAAGCAATGGAAACCAGGGCACCCATTTACTGATCTCAACTATGTGGGCATTGCTTTTTATTGTTTACTGCTATCCGGTTATGTACTGGATCATTCCAAAATACCTGCTGAAAGAAAAATATCTCCAATTTGGAATCATCATGTTTTTATGGGGCGTTGCAGGAATGTTTTGGATGTATATCTCCCGTGCTTATATCTATTTCCCTCTCGCTGATATGTTGAATTTTGATATTGGCCCTAAAAATCCATGGGCTCGTGCGAATTTATTAATCATGAATCTAATGACTGGATTTGCCAGTATGATCGTTTTGTTTAAATACTGGATGAAAAAGCAAAGAGATTTTCTTTCAGAAAAAAATGAAAAAATAAATGCGGAGCTACAGTTGTTAAAAGCACAGATACACCCACATTTTCTATTTAATACCCTAAACAATATCTATTCATATTCTTTGAAAAATTCTGCCCAAACATCTCAAATGATCATAAAGCTTTCTTCGTTGCTCAGGTATATTTTATACGATTGTAAAGAAAATGAAGTAATGCTTGACAAAGAGATCGATGCAATGAAAAATTACATTGATCTTGAAAAGGAAAGGTATGCTAACCGCCTTGAAATCTCCATGAATGTGGAAGGCGATACAAAAGGTAAATACATTGCTCCTTTATTATTGTTACCTTTTTTGGAAAATGCCTTCAAGCATGGAACATCTGAACAATTAGAAAAACCCTGGCTCAGCATGGATATTTCTGTTAAACAAGATACGATGCGATGCAAAATTGTGAACAGCAAAAACGAAACAGTAAAGCCAAATGAAAACGGCATTGGGATAAGCAATGTAAAGACAAGATTATCTTATCTGTACCCCGGCAATCATGAGCTGAAACTGGTGGATGAAGGAAACTTTTTTGTAGTGTCTTTATTAGTTGAATTGAAACAAGCAAATGTAAATTTGAAACCTGCTAAAACAACATCAACTGCTAATTCGGAAAAAATTGCAATATGAAGATTCGTTGCCTTCTTGTGGATGATGAACCTCTTGCTTTGGAAGTGTTGCAATCGCATATTTCAAATTCCAACGGGCTTGAGGTCGCAGGCATTTGTAAAAATGCTTTAGAAGCCTTAGATATTCTGCATGAAAAGCAGGTTGACCTTATTTTCCTCGACATAAAGATGCCTACATTACTGGGTACTGATTTTTTAAAAAGTTTATCCAATCCTCCTAAAGTCATATTTGTAACGGCTTATCGTGAGTTTGCCATGGACGGGTATGAACTGGATGCTATCGATTATCTTTTAAAGCCTGTTTCTTTTGAAAAATTTTTGAAAGCAGTATCAAAGGTAAAACGTTTGATGGGGCATGATTATATTATACAGGCGGAGGAGTCAAGAAAGAATCCAGAGGCATTCGTATATATGAAAGTAGATAAGAGCATGCAAAAAGTTTTTGTTAATGAGATCTTGTATGTTGAAAGCCGGAGGGATTATGTAAAAGTTTTTCTGTCAACAGGTAAATCTTTTTTAGCCAAACAATCGATTTCGTCGATGATCAATCTTTTATCAGAGCAAAGTTTTTTAAGGGTTCACCGCTCCTTCCTGGTTTCAGTGGACAGAATAACCGGTTATAATAATAACGACATTCAGTTAGGATCATTAGAAATTCCTATCGGTAAGTTGTATAAGCAACAGGTGATGGAAGCTATCAATTCAAAATAATCTTAATTAAAATTTATTTTAAAACCCAACTGGCTTATCCACCTGGCGCTATTTCCCGGTGTGGTACTTGGTTGTACTGACCATGGCTTACCATCGATCGGAATGAATTGATACTGGGGAGAAAGCGTTGTTGTATTGGAAAAACCTGCAAAATTTATTAATTGAAAATCACCTGAAAGATAAATACGTCCCCAGTTTTTATTCAGCATATTGGTGAAATTGAAAACATCATAAATTATGCTTAGTCTCAGTTTTTCGTTTTTCATTCTTATGTTGAAATCCTGCTGAAATCTTAAGTCAATAACATGAGTGAATGGGGATCTTGCACCATTTCGTTCTGCAAATTCGCCACGGTGTTTACGAAGGTATTTATCGTTTTCAATAAAATCATTTAGAAATTCTTTTTGTTGTTGTGGAGTGTAGGTAACATTATTCGCAGAATTTGTATAAGACAAAAATGTCATGTTACCGAGATCATTAGAAGTAGGGATATAGATCAGGTCGGTATTGCTTTTCTTGCCATTATCATTCACCATGCTTCCAGTATACACATAACTATATGGTGAACCGGATTGACCATTGTAAAAAATGGTAACTAAAGTCGAATACTTATTTTTCGAAAAAGTAATTTTTTTTGTAAGACTTGTGAAAAATCTATGACCCAAATCGAAATCTGAAGTACTACGACCTGCATAATTTTTTCCATTTACTGTGTTTATTCCTTCCCATTGTGTACTGCTGGAATTGGCTGCGCGGTTTGGTTCAAATAAAGCAACTGAATTGCCGTAAGTATAAGCGGCATTTATCATTAGCTTATCGTGAATGTTTTTATTTATAACAGCCGTAAAGCTGTATGAAAAACCTGTCTTGTTTTTATTATTACTTAGCAAAATGATATTGGTATAGGGATTGCCGCCATTCATTGGGATGTGTTGGGGCTGAGTCAAGGAAAAAACATTTCTTTGGTCTGGCAAAGCCGATTGCCTGCTTGGAGGCAATAAGTTGACGTTAGTGTATGTATGTTCATGTACGTTTTTGGTAAATAAAAGTTCGGTGGTAAAGTTCCAGCCATTATTCAGTTGCTTGTCTGCACCCAGGGATGTTTTAAATACAACCGGGTATTTGAAGTTTTTTGATACTATAGAAATATTTCCCCTGCCTGCCACAGGATTGGTGCTAAGTAATGAAAGTCCCGGTTGATTATAAGGATCGGGATTAAACGGGAAATTCAACGGAGGAATAATATCAATAGTAAAAGTATTTACAGTATAAATCTCGTTTGCCCACAGGTTGAGTATATGCCCCGTGAACAATCCGGCGCCACCCCGGATGGTAAGTCCTTCGGCAGGTATTTTATAATTAAAGCCTATACGGGGTGATAATTGCCAATGGGTATTCATCAGTTGGCCCGGCTGGGCGCCTTCAAGCTCATAATATTTTTCAATCTCGGGCTTAGCATAAGTATTGAAAAAACTATCCGTCTTAAATGATTGCGGCAAAACATTTCCATCTATTCTTAAGCCGGCTGTTAATTTTAACCTGTCATTCACCTGTATATCATCACTTATAAAAAAACCTAAACGTCTTGTATTATATCTTGCACCCCCCTTTGTATTATCATCCTTCGGTTCATCTACTAATGAAACGCCCCGAGTGAAAAGAACCGGAGACCTCGAATTAAAAAAATCGTTGAAGCTGGCGAAGGCGTAATTACCGAAATAACTGCCAATGCCTGTATTATTCAGTTTTGAGAAATTTAAATCAATGCCAGTGGAAATCACCTGTTTGTTTGCAACGAACTTTGCCACATTGAACAAATTAAGATCGGCGCCTTTAAATAAATTGAGCTGAGCACTTCCGTTACTGCCTGCAATGATTATTCCCCTGCCATCCAGTATCTGTATCTGTGGAAAAGGACTGCCAACAATATCCCGGTCATCTACATGATTTGTATAAGTAACCAATAAACGGTTATTTATTTTGGGATTGAAGAATGTTTTCCACTCCAACGAAGCAGTATGAGTTTCTGCGGTCAGTTTGTATTGACTGTTGGAAAAGCGGATGAAAATGCTGCTGTTTGGCGCCTGGGCCGTTATTCGTTCTGCATTGTTGTAACGGTAACTCAACGATAATTTATTTTTTTCAGATGGGTTCCAGTCCAGTTTTACATTAATGCGTGTGGCGTCAAGATTGTTTTTTGTTTCTGTAGGACTGCCGGCCTCATATCCATATCGCATTCTTAAGGTATCGGCAAATGCCTGTACAATTTGTTGCGTGCTGTTTCCTTTGTAATCAGTAAAATTGTATTGCTGTGGTTGCTGCTCCGTTTGTTTTTCGGCGAGTAAAAAATAAAACAGTTTGTTTTTTATTACAGGCCCGCTTGCCCACACTCCGCTTGTTTGATTAAAAAAAGAAGACAGGCGTTGCTGTTCATATATTCCCGGCGAGCCGCTAACCTCCAATGGTTGTGACGATCTGCCCGCCATTTGTTCATTTCTGAAATAATACCAGGCAGATGATTTAAAACTATTGCCGCCTGATTTGGTGATCGCATTTATACTGCCGCCAGTAAAATTGCTATACTGAACATCAAAAGGCGATAGCAATACTGTTATTTCTTCAATGGCTTCTATCGAAACAGGAGGTGAGGCAGTTTGCCCCCCATTGATACCACTGGGCGCTAAGCCAAGCATATCATTGTTACTAGCGCCATCAATAAAAAATGCATTGAACTTATTGTTTTGCCCTGCCAGGGAAATTCCACCTTCGCCATTTACTTTG
>Ga0157380_10003061_pt1 | contig 11400 bp, 8 predicted proteins | sample S35metaG_FD_119757 | JGI IMG/M metagenome (GOLD analysis project Ga0157380, IMG submission 119757) | Switchgrass rhizosphere microbial communities from Kellogg Biological Station, Michigan, USA - S3-5 metaG | ecosystem: Host-associated > Plants > Roots > Rhizosphere > Soil | place: USA: Michigan...
ACATCGCGACTGTGAGCGCACCAAGCGACGCAGCCGACGCGCGTGCACCGCTTGCGTTGAATGAGGCCCAGTCAGTAGCGGTCGACAAGATCGTCGCCTCGCTCGGTGGGTTTACCACCTGGTTGCTGTACGGCGTGACCGGTAGCGGCAAGACCGAGGTCTACCTCAATGTCATCTCCAAAATTCTCGCTGAAGGCAAGCAGGCGCTGGTCCTGGTTCCGGAAATCGCGCTGACCCCGCAGCTCATCCTGCGTTTTCGCGATCGCTTCGATGCGGCGCTCGCCATCCTGCACTCAGGCCTGAACGACACGGAGCGCCTCACTTCGTGGCGCGATGCGCGCTCGGGCGCCGCGCGGATCACCATCGGCACTCGTTCCGCAATCTTCGCGCCGCTGCGCAATGCCGGCGTCATCATCCTCGACGAAGAGCACGATCCCTCGTTCAAGCAACAGGAAGGCTTCCGCTACTCGGCACGCGATCTGGCTATCGTGCGCGCACAGCGACTCGGCATACCCGTCGTGCTCGGATCCGCGACGCCTTCACTGGAGAGCCTGGCTCGTACGCAACGACAACCAGCCACACTCCTATCGTTGCCTCAGCGCGCAGCGGACGCTGTGCCACCGCGCCTGACATTGATCGATCTGCGCAAACACGCCGAAGCGCAGGGCATCGCGACGCCCGCGTTGATGGCCATGCGTCGCCATCTCGATGCGGGCAATCAGGTGCTGCTGTTCCTGAATCGACGCGGCTATGCGCCGGTGCTGTTTTGCCCGGCCTGCGGTTGGGCCGCGCACTGCACACGCTGCGATGCTCACCTCACCGTGCATCGCGGTTCGACCGACTTGATCTGCCACCATTGCGGCGCCGAGGAGCCTATGCCGGAGCACTGCCCGACCTGCAAGTCGGAAGTGAAGCCGGTGGGCCAGGGAACCGAACGCATCGAAGAAACCGTCGCCCGCATCTTCCCCGAGTATCCGCTGGCGAGAATCGATCGCGACAGCATGCGGCGCAAAGGCGAGTTGGAGGCAACGCTCGAGCGCGTCCACAGCAACGAAATACGCATCCTCGTCGGCACGCAGATGCTGACCAAGGGACATCACTTTCCCAACGTCACGCTGGTGGTGGTGCTGAACGCCGACCAAGGTCTGTTCAGCACCGACTTCCGCGCCAGCGAACGCCTGGCGCAACTGATCATCCAGGTCGCCGGCCGCGCCGGGCGCGCGACGCAGCCTGGCGAAGTCATGATTCAGACGGAATATCCCGGACACAAACTGCTATCTCTTTTGCTCGACGGCGGCTACGAGGCATTTGCACGTGGCGCTTTGCAGGAGCGGCAAGCCAGCGGCTGGCCGCCGTTCACGAGAATCGCCCTGTTGCGAGCGGAAGCGAGCGCGCCAGCCGAAGCGACCCGGTTCCTGGAATCCGCCATTTCGATTGCATCCACCGCTTCCTCGCGGGGCGTGAAATTCTTTGGGCCTGCGCCCGCGCCCATGGAAAGGCGCGCCGGCCGGTATCGGGCGCAACTGCTATTGCATGCCACGACTCACGGTCCATTGCAGCGACTGCTCAGCACCTGGATTCCGGCAGTGGAAGCACTGCCGGACGCGCGACGCGTCCGCTGGTCGATCGATGTCGATCCCGCCGAGTTGTTTTGATGTGCTAACGCGGTGCATCGCCTCGTCCTGCTAAACTCTCCGCCATCCCGTAACCCATCGCGTCCGCCTTGAAACACCAGATCGAATTGTTGCTGCAGGCTGCCATCGCCACCCTGCCCCCGGATGTTCTCCCCGCCGACATCGCCCTTCCGCCGATCGAGGTAGAACGGACTCGCGATGCTGCGCACGGTGATTTTGCAACCAATATTGCCTTGCAGCTCGCGCGACCGGCGCGGCGCAATCCGCGCCAACTGGCACAAGCGATGCTAGATGCACTTCCCGCAAGCGACTTCGTCAGCAAGGCCGAGATTGCCGGTCCGGGCTTCATCAACTTCCATCTGTCGACGGTCGCGTACCAGCAGGAGCTGTCGCGAATCTTCGATCTAGGCCCGGCTTATGGCTATGGCCAGAGCGGGTTGGGCAAGCGGACCGTGGTCGAGTTCGTCTCGGCGAATCCCACCGGGCCGTTGCACGTCGGCCATGGGCGGCAGGCCGCACTGGGCGACGCCCTGGCGGCACTGTTGCTATCGCAAGGTTACGAAGTCAGCCGAGAGTTCTACTACAACGATGCGGGCGTGCAGATCCAGAATCTCGCCCTGTCGGTGCAGGCACGCGCCAACGGTACTGCGCCCGGCGAGCCGGGCTGGCCGGAGTCCGCCTATAACGGCGAATACATTGCGGAAATCGCGAAGGACTTCCTGGCGAAGGAAACCGTGCATGCGCTGGATGGCGATCCGGTGCGAGCGAGCGGCAAAGCCGACGATCTCGAATCCATTCGCAAGTTCGCCGTGGCGTATCTGCGGCGCGAACAGGATATCGATCTGCAGAAGTTCGGCGTGCACTTCGACGTCTACTACCTGGAGTCGAGCCTGTATCAGGACGGCAAGGTCGCGCAAACCGTAGACAGGCTCGTCGCTAGCGGCAAGACCTACGAACAGGACGGCGCGCTGTGGTTGAAGACCACGGAGTACGGCGACGACAAAGACCGTGTGATGCGCAAGTCCGACGGGACGTACACCTATTTCGTCCCCGACGTCGCGTATCACGTGACGAAATGGCAGCGAGGCTTCGAGAAAGCGATCAATGTCCAGGGGACCGATCACCACGGCACCATCGCCCGCGTGCGCGCCGGCTTGCAGGCGCTCAACGACGGTATTCCGAAAGACTACCCCGACTACATCCTGCACAAAATGGTCAGGGTGATGCGCGGTGGCGAAGAAGTGAAAATCTCGAAGCGCGCCGGCTCGTACGTGACGGTTCGCGACTTGATCGAATGGGTGGGCCGCGATGCGGTGCGCTTCTTCCTCGTCTCGCGCAAGGCCGATACGGAATTCGTTTTCGACGTCGACCTCGCACTCGCGCAGAGCGAGGAGAATCCTGTTTACTACGTGCAATACGCGCACGCTCGCGTCTGCAGTGTCTTCCGGCAGTTGCAGGAGAAGGGACTCACCCACGAACGCGGCGTGGGCGACGACAACCTGTCGCGTCTCGGTGAGCCGCACGAGAAAGCACTGATCCGCCGCCTCGTCTACTATCCCGAAATGCTGGCTGCAGCCGCGCTGGCGCTCGAACCGCACCAGGTCGCTCACTACTTGCGCGACCTGGCGGGTGACTTCCACACGTACTACAACGCGCACACGTTCATCGTCGATGATGTCGCACTGCGCAACGCACGGCTCAACCTGGTAGCGGCGACGCGCCAGGTGATCGAGAACGGCTTGAAGCTGCTGGGCGTGTCGGCGCCGGAGAAGATGTGAGCCAGTTGACGAGCTCACCGGTTGGCCAGTAACCATGTCCCGCGATTACAAGAACACCAAGCGCCGCTCCGGTGGCTCGAGTTGGTCGGGCGTCGCCGGCTTCGTGGTCGGTCTGGCGCTCGGCCTCGCCGTGGCGATGGGCGTCCATCTATACGATCACCGCGCGAAGGCGACGCTGGCCCAGCAAACCGAACCCATTGCTCGCGACGGCCGTGCGGACCCGGCCAAGCCGCCGGCGGCATCGCAGGAACCGGAAACGCAGTTCGACTTCTACGAAATGCTGCCGAAGTTCGAAGTGGTCGTGCCGGAAGAGGACGGGCGGGTGGTCGCCCCCGCCACGAGCTCAGCAACGGTCGAAAAGCCCGGCGCCTATATTCTGCAGGCAGGCTCGTTCCGTAATCATGCCGACGCGGATCGCGTGCGCGCCCTGATCGCCATGCAGGGTGTCGAATCGAAGATTCAGAAGGTCACGATCGACAAGGATACCTGGCACCGCGTGCGTGTCGGGCCGATCGCCAACCTGCAGAAACTGGAAGAGACCAGGAGCAGATTGAGACAGGCACAGATCGATGCGCTGGTGATTCGCGTCGGCGAGTGATTTGCGGCCGCGCCGAAGAGGTCAATCTTCGGCCAGCTGCCTGAAATCCACTCCGAGCGACCGCAGCTTGCGATACAAATGCGTCCGCTCCATGCCGACCCGCTTGGCGAGCTGTCCCACCTTGCCGTTGCATAGAATCAATTGCTGCTGCAGGTAGGCGCGTTCGAAATGTTCGCGGGCCTCGCGTAACGGCAGCGCAAGCAGATCCTGCTTCACCAACGGCTCGGTAGTCGGAGCCTGCGACGCGAGTTCGCGTTCGATTTCATCCAGGCGGATTTCTTCTTCGCCGCCGAGGATCAGCAGGCGCTGCACCAGATTCTTCAGTTCGCGAACGTTCCCGGGCCACGGATAATTGCGCAGGCGATTTTGCGCAGCCACCCCGAAGCGTCGCAACGGCAGGCGTTCCTCATCCACCAGGCGATCGACGTAGTAGCGCAGCAGGTCAGGCACGTCCTGCGCATATTCACGCAGTGGGGGAATGTTCAACGTGATGACATTGAGCCGCGAGAGCAATTATGTCTGCACGCTGGCGCCTTCATCACTCGACAGCAACCGCGGAGTCGCAGACGCGATAATACGCACGTTGAGCTTTACCGGCGTTGCTCCACCGACGCGCGTGATCGTTTGCGTCTCCAGCGCGGCGATCAGCAAGCCCTGGGCTTTAGGAGGCATATCTTCGACGCCATTAACGAACAGCACACCGCCGCTCGCCTGCTCGAACACACCGGCGTGCACGCCATTGGCATCTTCGGTTCCGTGCATGGCGGCAGCCGCTCCGTCACTGCTCAACCCTGCGCCCACCAGTTGCACGAACGGGCCACTCGCACGCGGACTGATCGAATGAATGTAGCGTGCGAATCCTTCCCGGCCGGAGCCTGGCTCGCCCACGATCAGTATCGGAGTTTCATGCGGCGCTACCTGCTGCACCTGCTCGCGCAGTGCATGCATAGCGCGACTCTTGCCAACGGGCGCAATCAGCGACGGCGTCAGGGTTCGCACGGTCTGACGCTTGTTCCGACCTGAATCGAGCGCGCGCTCGACAGTCCGCAGGAGCTTTGCCAACGAGAGCGGCTTCTCGACGAAATCGAACGCTCCCAGCCGCGTGGCTTCGACCGCAGTTTCGACCGTACCGTGTCCCGACATCATGACCACGGGGCACGACGAGCCATTGCCCTGCGACCACTCGCGCAGCAACGTGATGCCGTCGGTATCGGGCATCCAGATATCCAGCAGCACCAGGTCGGGATCGTGCTGCGAGCGGCTCGCCCGCGCCTCGACCGCATCGCCTGCAACGTCCACCTCATAGCCTTCGTCCGCGAGAATCTCCTTGAGGAGGCCGCGAATTTCCAACTCATCGTCTACAACCAGAATGCGCGCTGCACTCATGCGTTTCATCTCCGGGAGAAGCCTCGTCTCCCTCAAGTTCATTCCGGGACCGCCATCCTGCATTTTCGCCTACAGGCGACGTTTGTCACCTGTAGGCCCCCATCGTTCAACTCCGTCGACCGTGTCAAGGCATTCGAATGAGCGAATCTCTGGGCGTCGCACGGCGTTCGCGCTGACCGCCCGCCCGCGCGGCTGCCAAGGGCAGCTCGATGCGGATACGCGCGCCGCCCGTGCGCCCATTGTCCGCTTCTATTTTACCGCCGTGTTCCTCGACGATCTTTTTCACGATCGCCAGGCCGAGTCCCGTTCCTTTGGTCTTGGTGGTGACATAAGGATCGAAAAGCGTGCCGATCACATCGGCCCGAAATCCCGGCCCATTGTCCGAGACGACCAGTTCGGCCATCGCACCGCCCGGCTTGTCGAGGCGCCGGGTCTCGACCCGGATCGCGGGCGAAGCCGTACCTTCCAGTGCTTCGATGGAATTGGCAAGTAGATTGTGAATGATCTGCCGCAGCCTGCCACGGTCGGCTTCGATTTCGCCGAGCGTACGGTCGAGCGTCAGCTGCGGGCGCCGCTGTGGATCCTGGGCCGAGTACAGCTCCGCGACCTCGCTCACCAGTTGGTTCAGGTCGAACCGGGTCAGGTCCATTTGCGGCGCACGCGCGTATTCGCTGAAGGCGTTGACCATCTCCTTCATCGCTTCGACCTGCTGGACGATGGTATGTGTGGCCCGGTCCAGCATCTGGGCATCGGCCTCGTTCATCGAACTCATCAGCTTGCGGCGCAAGCGCTCGGCGGACAACTGAATGGGCGTCAGCGGGTTCTTGATTTCATGTGCCAGTCGCCGCGCTACTTCGCCCCATGCCGCATCGCGCTGTGCCTGCAGCAGCGCCGTAATATCATCGAACACGATCACGAAGCCGCGCGGCGTGTGATCTTCACCCGTGAGCGTCGTGCACGCGCACATCAGCACCCTGCGCGTCGACTCTCCCTGCAATACGAGTTGCTCACGCCATTCGGCGTCGCCCGCGTCGAGATGCGCACCGCAAGCCGCATCGAACTGTTCGAACAAGGCATTGCCGCTGCTGACTTCCGCTAACCGTTTGCCAATACATGCTTCGGTATCCGCGCCGAGAATCGCGCCGGCAGCGTGATTCAATGTGCGGATCCTGCGATCCGGTTCAAGCGAAATTACGCCAGTCGACAGGCGCGCAAGAATGACAGCCAGATTGGCGCGCTCGGCCTCAACAGCTTGCTGGCTGCGTACAGCGTCTTCGCGCGCTCGTGCCAGGCGCTTGGTCATGTCGTTGAATGAGTGCACCAGCACGCCCATTTCGTCGTGCGACGTGAGTGGCAGCCGCATGTCGAAATCGCCCTTCGCCACCGCGCGAGTGCCTGCTACGAGATCCTGAATAGGCCGCACCAGCCGGCGAGCCGACCAGAATGCGCCGTACAGCGCGGCGAACAACGACAGCAACAGGACCAACGTGAGCGTTAGCGTGAAGCTGTCCTTCAGCGGTTCGCGCAGGCGCGCCTTCTCGTTGTATCGCTGGTAGGACGCTTCGACCGTATCGGCTAGTTCGCCTAGCCGCCGCTCGACAGGGTACACGGCGAGGACGATGCGCGATTCTTCACCCGGCACAGTGCGCGGCACCTGCACCGCGGTGCGGACGAGATAACCGCCGCCAGCCAGCGGATCGAGCGTCACATAGTCGCGGCCCTGGCGCACCTGCATCATTACTTCGTCGCTGGTACGGCCGGGAATGATTTCGCCGAGGCGATCGGAACTGGTGGCAATGATGCGACTGCTCGATCCGAGCAGGGTGAGTTCGACCGCGTCGTTCTCGGCACGCAACTCATCCAGCGCTCGAAACGGATCGGAGCCACGCATAGCCAACTGCGCGGCAATCACTCGCGTACGATCCAGGTTCTGCCGCATGCGAATGTCGAGTGCCGCACGCGACAGCGTTAATGCATCTTCCAATCCAGCACGTATCTCGACGTGGAACCAGCTGTCGATGCCGCGGTTGATGAACACGATGGAGAAATAGAACACCAGCAGCAGCGGCAGCATCGCCAGCGCGGCCGACATCCACACCATGCGTGCTTCGAGACGGGAGCCCACCACGCGACGCCGCCAATCGCGCAATAACTGCATCAGGCGGCCGCCGATCAGGGCGAGCAGCACAACCAGTCCCGCTGCGTTCACGACGACGATGAACGGATGCAGGTCGCTGAAATTCGCCGACTGCTGCGCCGTCTGCGCCATCAACAGCAATGCGGCCACCCACAGTCCCGACCCGATCAGGACCAGGACCGAAACGACGATTCGTTTCAGAGTCGGGGGGACCATGTGTACCACTCGCTGCGCTGACGCCAATCGTCAACCCAGAACAGCACAAAACGCAATGCGTCGGGCATGGTGCGCACGTCGACGGTCGCACGGAGGCTCACTTCGTGACGGGCGTCGAACAGCACCAGCGACTTGTCGAGAATCGGAATGTTGGAGAGCACACGCAGCGAATCGATCGCGGCGTCCAGCGTGGAGAACGACGACTGCTCGTCGCTGTTGAGATTGCGCACCAGGTACCGCTCGCTGAGGGCGTGATAGGCAAGCTCATAGTGCTGTTCGAGGGTGGCTACGGTTTCATCCACCCAGAAGCGGCGCGTGCGATGCACGACGATATCGACATCCAGCGTGAGCACGACGCCGTCACGAATCGCATGACGCGCGCCTTCGGGCAGGTCCAGCTCGATGGTCGCATTCAATTGATAGACGCGGTCGGCCGGCTCGATGAACGCCGAGCGCACTTCGATCTTTTCCCTTGGCGCAGCCTGGGCCGACGCAGGCCCCGGCCACGCAGCACTGGCAAGTGTCATCAGGACCATCGCTACCACCCTCACGCCATAGGCGGTCAAGGTATGCAGCCAGCCATGCATTGAATATCGCAACGTCGAAGACAACAGCGCGTCAGCCTTTATAGTCTTACCAGGGTCTTACCAGATACCGATCGTTCTGCTTCAACCCGCGCATCATGCCCCGCCTCCTGCACCTTGGATTTCTCCAGGCACGCATAGTAAAAGCCATCCATTGCAGCCGTTCCGGCGGGGATCGGGTAGCCGACACCGGCGACCTGCGGCAAACCCAGCTGCGCCACCAGTCCGGCGGTTATTTCGCGGACTCCCGGCTCGTTCCCCAGAAAGCCGGCAACCACCGCTTCGTTCTCGGCACGCAGCGCCGAACAACTTGCATACACGAGCCGTCCGCCCGGCTTCAGCAGCGGCCACATATTGGCCAGCAGACTGCCTTGCCGTTGCGCCAATGTCACGACATCTTGCGGACGCCGCAGCAGCTTGATATCCGGATGTCGCCGGATCACGCCGGTGGCCGAACACGGAACGTCCAACAAAATCCGGTCGAAGCCCTGTCCGTTCCACCATGCTGCAGGTTCTGCGACATCGGCCGCTTTGAGCGTGGCCCGCAGGCCGAGTCGCGACAGGTTGTCCGCGACTCGTTCCAGGCGAGTCGCGGATACATCGACAGCCACCAGTTCTTCGAGTTCAGGCTGCAGCTCGAGCAGATGGCAGGTCTTGCCGCCAGGGGCACAGCAGGCATCCAAGATGCGTTCGCCGCGCTGAGGATTCATGAGTTGCGCCGCGAGTTGCGCGGCAGCGTCTTGCACGGATGCCCAGCCCGCGTCGAAACCAGGCAATTCATGCACATCCACAGCCTGGTCGAGCAGCAATGTCTCCGGACTCGCGCCGGTAGCGATCACACCGATGCCTTGCGCGCTCAAACGTTCGCGATACTCCGCGCCCGTGATTCGCAGACGGTTCACGCGGATCCAGAATGGGGGACGCTGATTGTTGGCATCGAGTATGGCGGCGACACTGTCGGGCCAATCGTGAGTCAGCGCGTTGACGAGCCATGTCGGATGCGCAGTGCGCACACCGATGTCAGCATTGACTAACTGTCCGAGCTGAACCTGCTCGCGCAACGCACGCCGCAGGATTGCATTCAAAAATCCCGAGGCACGCGGCTCACCGATGGCGCGCGTCGCATTGACGGTTTCGGCGACGGCGGCATGCGAAGGAATGTCGCTGTAGAACAGTTGACACAGGCCGACGATGGCCAGTGAGTGCAACTGCGGCGCAAGCTTCTGTCCCGGTCGCGACAGCAGACGCGCGAGGATTGCGTCGAGCCGGACATACCAGCGGATGCTGTCGTAACACATCGATCGCAACAGGCCTCGTTCCTGCGCCGATTCGAAGCGCTCGGCAGCAAACAAGGTATCGAGCGATTGACCCTCGAACGCGACGCCGGCGACGATGTGAGCGGCGCGAGCGCGGATCGCAGCCGACGAACTTCCCACCAGTTGTCCCGACGTGGTTTGTCCCGCAGCAGGCCGTCCCCGAACTGCTTTGGGACCGCTGCGTTCGCGAGCATTCATGACGATGCTCCGAGCACGACGCCGTCGAGTGCGCGAGCGTTGAGCAGCTCAGCGGCGCTCATCACTCTGCGTCCGGCGAGCTGCAACTGCGTGAGATTGATGACGCCCCTGCCCGTGGCGACGCGAATGCCTTGCGCATCGGCGGCCGTGACGGCGCCAGGCCGTGCTTCAGTTGCCGTGTCAACAGGCTCGGCGGACCAGATCCTCAATTGCGTGCCGTGCAGTTCGGTCTGCGCGACCGGCCAGGGATTGAAGGCGCGGACCTGACGATCGATCTGCTCCGCGGATTGCCGCCAATCGATCTGCGCTTCTTCCTTGCGAATTTTCGCCGCATAGGTCACGCCTGCTGCGGGCTGGACGCGAGGAGCGATCGAACCGCTTGCCAGTCCCTCCAGCGCTTCCAGCAGCGCCTCGGCGCCCATCGCGGCGAGGCGATCGTGAACCGATCCAGTGGTATCGCGCGCAGCGATCGGCATCGTCTTCTCGACCAGCACCGGGCCGGTGTCGAGACCCTCTTCCATCTGCATGATCGCTACGCCGGTCATCGTATCCCCGGCCAATACGGCGCGATGAATCGGCGCAGCACCGCGCCATCGCGGCAACAACGATGCATGAATGTTCACGCATCCATGAGGGGGAATCGAGAGGACATCGCTCGGCAGGATGAGACCGTATGCCACGACGACCATGACTTGCGGCGAGTAGCTGGCGAGCTTTGCGACGGCTGCCGGATCACGCAACGTCAACGGTTGTTCGACAGGGATGCCGTGCTCGATGGCGCATTGCTTCACTGCACCGGCCGTCAACTGCCGTCCGCGACCGGCGGGCCGATCGGGCTGGGTGTAGACCGCAACCACGCGATGGCTGGACGCGAGCAACGCCCTGAGTGCCGGCACCGAAAACTCCGGCGTGCCGGCGAATACGACGGAGAATGATTTCAAGGCGGTTCGACTCGCGACGACTGTCTAATGGGAGCCGGTCCGCTCAACTTCGCGCGGCCGGACTACTTCAGATTCAGGACGCGCCGACCGGCGATTGCCCTAGGTGCCGACGCGACACCGCGGGTCAGCCTGCGGGCACCTTGGGTCGGGCGCGACCGCCACTGGCTGCCGGCGAGTCTTTCTCCTTGGCGATGCGCTCCTTCTCCAGCTTCTTGCGGATGCGGGTGCGTTTGAGTTCGGACAGGTAATCGACGAACAGCTTGCCTTCGAGATGGTCCATCTCGTGCTGGATGCATACAGCCAGCAACCCATCGGCGTCGATCTCGATCTGCCCACCGGTGCGATCGAGCGTGCGCACGCGGATTTTTTCAGCCCGCGTCACCTTGTCATAGATGCCCGGAACGGACAGGCACCCTTCCTCGGATTCTTCGATCCCGGTGCGGGAGACGATCTCGGGATTGATCAGGACCACCGGCTGGTCGTGGTCCTGGCTGATGTCGATCACGATGACCCGCTTGTGCACATTGACCTGTGTCGCTGCCAGCCCGATACCGGGAGCGGCATACATGGTCTCGAACATGTCGTCGATCAGCCGACGCAGATCGTCGTCGA
>Ga0157380_10003062_pt1 | contig 11398 bp, 9 predicted proteins | sample S35metaG_FD_119757 | JGI IMG/M metagenome (GOLD analysis project Ga0157380, IMG submission 119757) | Switchgrass rhizosphere microbial communities from Kellogg Biological Station, Michigan, USA - S3-5 metaG | ecosystem: Host-associated > Plants > Roots > Rhizosphere > Soil | place: USA: Michigan...
ACGTGACCGCGAAGTGAAACTGAACTTATACTCGCGCCGCGGCGTTGATGAGTACTGGATTGTTGATTGGCAAACGCGCCAAATTGATGTCTTTCGTCGCGTTGACGATGCGCTGTCCCTGGTAGGAAAGTTAGGGGAATTGGACCAATTGACAACTCCTCTACTGCCTGGCTTTCGTATCCGATTAATACTTTGTTTCAATAGCCTTCCTCGTTAATGACACTTCCACAATCTCGATCGACAGTCACCACGAAAAGAATTGCTGAGTTAATAGACGGCACGTTAACCGGCGATCCGCAATCGGAAATTTCTGACGTCACGCATGACTCGAGGCGAGTTAAGGCGGGCTCGTTATTCGTAGCCGTGCGGGGCGAATTGTTTGATGCTCACAAATTCGTTCCGCAGGTAATGGCTGCGGGCGCTACCGGAGTGATTTCAGAACAGGCCGTTCTCGATGACTTTGGCGGCGTTTGGTTGCAAGTCGCTGACGTTCGTCGCGCGATGGCGCTTGCTGCTGCTGAAGTCCAACATCATCCGTCTCGAGAACTTCAGCTGGTCGGCATCACCGGAACTAACGGGAAGACCACGACAGCATATCTCGTTGCTTCAATTCCTGAAGCAGCAGGCGAGCCGGCGGCGATGACAGGCACAGTTGAATAACGAATTGGCAAAGAGAAGCGAAAGGCCGATCGCACCACTCCGGAAGCGACAGACATGCAGCGCTTGTTAAGAGAAGCCGTCGAGGCCGGGTGCAAAACCGCAGTGATGGAGTGCTCCTCCCAGGCGATGGATTTTCATCGTTGTGATGGTTTGGAATACGCGGTAGCGGTCTTCAGCAATCTCACCCGAGATCATCTCGACTATCACAAGACGATGGAAAACTACTGGTACGCGAAGCAGCGCCTGTTCGACGGACGGCTCGGCTCGCGACCAAAAACTTCGGTCATCAATATGGATGATCCCAAAGGCATGGAGCTGGCTGAAACACTCGAGCGTGATGGGCTGCGGGTGATTCGCTATGGCGTTAAGTCCGCCGCGGACGTCACCGCGCGTGATGCAGAATTCTCTCTTGACGGCATGCGCTTTCGCCTGCATACACCCGAAGGTGATCGGGACTTTCATTCCCCTTTAGTTGGAGCGCCCCATGTTTACAACACGCTCGCTGCCGTGGGAAGCGGTCTCGCGCTTGGCTATAGTCTGGATGTCATTTGCGAAGCCTTGAAAAAATGCACGGGCGCACCGGGTAGATTTGAACGCGTGCCTCATTCCGGAGATTTCGCGGTGGTCGTCGATTACGCGCACAGCGACGACGCGTTGCTGAATGTATTGAGAACAGCTCGCGAAGTTACCAGAGGCAGAATCATTACGCTGTTTGGATGCGGCGGTGATCGTGATCCTTCCAAGCGAGCGCCGATGGGCGAGGCTGCAGGTAGCTTGAGCGATGTTGTTATTCTTACTTCCGACAACCCGCGCACGGAAGATCCGGAGAAGATTTTTGCTGACGCCGAAATAGGAATTCAACGGACCGGGAAGCCTTATGAAAAGATTGCCGACCGCCGTGAGGCAATACATCATGCGATAGCGCAGGCACGCACTGGCGACCTGGTCCTGATCGCAGGCAAAGGACATGAGGACTATCAAATAATCGGGCGCGAGGTTTTCCACTTTGACGACCGGGAAGTGGCCCTCGAAGCACTGGCTGAACGCGCGAAATGAGTTAGATGGTTAAGCAACGCGTCGTCATCATTCTCGCCGTCGCCGCTATTTGGGTCTTCGCAATAGCCGAGCGATATCTCTCGCCTCACGCAGTCACCGCCGATCCAATTCAACGAAGCAACAACCAGCGCTCTCGAGCGGAAACTTATGGCGCACCTGTGCAACTTGGATTGTTGCAGGATACAGCGATAAATGAGAGCAGTGGTGTGGTAGCCTCCAGAAATAATCCGGGACTGTTTTGGACCCACAACGATTCCGGTGACGGACCATTCATCTATGCCTTTGATCGGCAAGGCAAGAGCCGCGGCGTGTGGCGAGTCACCGGCGCCTCAGCGCGAGACTGGGAAGACATTGCAGCAGGGCCGGGCCCCCAGAAAAATCAATCCTACCTTTACGTCGGCGATATTGGAGACAATGGCGGGAAGCGTTCGACGATAGATATCTATCGCTTTGTTGAACCAACTATCACCCCGTCTGACACAAGCAGCACGAAGAGCAGGCCTCGAGCCACCGCGCTTGCGGAAGTAATTCATCTCCGTTATCCGGACGGTAGCCATGACTCCGAGACACTGCTCGTTCATCCGGTCACGGGGGACCTCTACTTAATCACGAAGGAGTTGATGGGAAATGCCGGAGTTTACCGGGCCAGGGCGCCCTTGGATTCTCAACGAACTGTTTCTTTGTCTCACGCCGGTGGTATTTCCATTCCGAGTTTGCTGGGGGGCTTCGTTACCGGCGGCGATATCTCACCCGATGGTCGGCGCGTGGCGATTTGCGACTACACTCAAGGCTATGAGCTCGTGATCGCGGAAGGAAAGCCTTTTGATGAGATTTGGAAACAATCGGTTAAGACGCTGACATTAGGATCGAGGAAGCAGGGAGAGGCTATTGCTTACCGCGTGGATGGCAAAGCTCTACTGACAACCAGTGAAGGTGTTCACTCACCGCTGATTGAGATCGTCAGACGTTAGCTTGAGTTTTTTCCTCTCACGCTGTTCTCAAATTCCCCCTGCGCAGCTGGGGGTACCTTAAAGTCCAACCTACACCGAAACAACTCAACCCAATTTTTATCCTTCCTGCGCAGCAGCTGGGGGATGTTTCAGATCCTGCCTCCTACTGCCATCAGGCTGAACTTGAACGATCCCCCAGCTGCGCAGGGGGGATTCAAATGTAACGAGATTCGGTGAAGTAGGCTGGAAGTGAACCATCCCCCAGCTGCGCAGGGGGGATTCAAATCGTAAGGAGATCCGGTCGGGAAGGGCCGGAATTGAATCATCCCCCAGCCGATGTGCCCGGGCGCACTCCGCGCCCTTTCACGGGAGTAAAGTTACTCAACAGGTTTCGCCGATCTCGCAAAGTAGTAGTACACCGGCAGGCCGGCAGCTATGATCGCAAGACCAATCAGCGACTTCAGTGGCGTGTTGTAGATCGTGAATATGATCAATCCAATCGTCACCAGCACGAACAGGCCGGGTACTACCGGATAGCCCCAGGTGCGATAGGGTCTGAGCGCATCAGGTTCGCGAACTCGAAACACAAAGACAGCAGCTGCGGTCATGCCGTAGAAAAGCCAAAAAGCAAAAATCGCAAAGTCAGTCAACTGATCGAACGAGCCTGAGAGAATGAGAATACCTGCCCAGATGCCCTGGGCGATGAGGGAGATGAGTGGTATGTGACTCTTCGATACGCGCGCGAGACTTTTAAAGAACAGGCCATCTCGAGCCATCGCATACGGAATGCGCGCGGTGCCGAGAATCGATGTCTGTAATGAACCCCACGAGGAGAGCAGCATTACAGCCGCCATCAAGCTGACTGCGACCGGACCAAGCACTCGCATAGTGGCCTGGGCTGCAACCGAAGAAGCCGCCGACACATTCGCTACTTCGGTCGGCGTCAGCACGTAGTAGTAACTCACGTTCACGATCAGGTAGAGCACGATCATGATGAACATGCTGCCTATCAAAGCCAGCGGCAGATTGCGCTCAGGATATTTCACTTCGCCGGCCACGTACGACACATTATTCCAACCGTCATAAGCCCATAGCGCGCCGAGCATCGCAGCCGCAAATCCTGCGATTCCTCCCGACGTGACATCAACGCCTTCACACTTGCCGCCCACATTCGCCATTCCAAAATGCGCCCAGCTGCCGTCCTGATAGAAGAAAGCGCCAACTCCCACAGCGAGGACCAACAAGACTTTCAAGACGGTGATGAATGAAGCTACTTGTCCGCTAACGCTCACCGCGGCGCAGTTAATCAAAGTGGTTACGGCCAGGGTAATGAGTGCGACTACCTGCAGCCGCCCAAAAGGAAGCTGATAACCCCCCGGTAACGTTGCCGTGAAATAAACATCGCTCAGCGCGCCTCTGGTTAGATCGTTGATGAAGATGGCAAAGCCCACTGAGAGAGCGGCAGCCGAAGCTGTTCGCGAGATGAGAATTTGCGACCAGCCATTGAGAAAGCCCCAGACTCTTCCGTACGCGTCTCGGCAGATTACGTATTCGGCGCCCGCGTGTGGCCGGAGGGTTGTTAGTTCCGCGTAAGTTAGCGCGCCTGCGAGAGCAAGCAGGCCAGCCGCGATCCAAGCTCCCAGAACTTTCCACGGCGACCCCACATTGCAGGTCATCACGCGTGCTTTAAGAAAGATTCCCGTCCCGATGATGTTGCCGACATTGACCGAGATCGCCGCAATCGGCCCTAGACCGCGCACGAGTTGATTGTTAGTTTGCATCTGGTATGAATCTACGAAGTTCAAGCCCGCGAAGCGGGCACTAGAGTAAAGCCCAGGGTGAAGCGTAGCGAAACCCTGGGCAACCCGGGATAAGTAGATAATTAGCCCGCAACGCGGGCGACAGTTTCCCTACGCCCACAGATATCTCTCGTCGAATTCAACTTTGTGAGCTTTGAGCAAAGCTATCAGTTCCTCTTTGAAACTAACCTTTCGGTGATGCTCTTTCTGATTCTGAATGTACTTTCGCACTCGCACCACTTGTGACTCACTGACTGTGAAGGCGGAATAGCCAGTCTGCCAGGAAAATTTTCTTAACGTCGGAAAACTGTCGTGGATCCACCCCGAGCTGTCCGCCTTAAGATCTCTCAAAACGTCTTTAACCGACTTGTTTTGGCTAAGCTTTGCGAGGATGTGAATGTGGTCCGCCATGCCATTTATTTCGAGTGCTATGCCTTTTTGTCCTCTAATAATTCCTCCCAAGTACTGATGTATGCGGTCTTCAAACTCAGCCGTAATCAACGGTTGGCGATCCTTGGTCGAAAACACGATATGGTACAAAAGGTTAGTTAGACTGTGTGACATCACGTCTTCTCACGCCCGCTTCGCGGGCTGATTGGATAATGGCGGCTTCCCCAGGGTTCGCTACGCTTCACCCTGGGCTTTACTCGTTAGGCCCGCATCGCGGGCTGAACAAAAATGAGGTCCTACCAGACATCATTCGTCACGAGGTCTTCATAGGTATCGCGGCGGCGAATGAGGTCGGGCTTACCACTTGCGCGAATCAGAACAGCGGCGGGGAGGGGGCGGCCGTTGTAATGAAACATTTGTGCGAGCGAATAGGCGCCACTATTCAACAGAGCCAGTACTTCACCGGGCGTGACATCATCAGGCAACTTTCTGTAATCAGGCAGTCGTCCTTCGCGTTCAATATCAAAGTAAACATCGCCCGAGTCGCAAAGCGGCCCAGCCACTTTGTAATCCTGCTCGTAAGGCTCACCAGCGCGGGACGCGGAAATAAGATGGTAGTACCACTTGTAATTATTCATCGACAGCATGATGTTATAGCCGGCATCGGTGAGGAGCCACTTGTCATCGGTCTCAGGCCGGCGCTTAACATTGCGCACCGTCGTCAGCACTAATCCAGCATCAGCAATTACGCTGCGACCCGGTTCCAAAAGAATGGTTACTCGATCAAGAAGATGTTCCGCCGTAGCATCGCGTGCCGAAGCTCGGGCAACTCGCAGCGCCTCGGTGAGAACTGCGGAAGGCTCAAGATCCGCACCCAACATGTCGCGTTCATGTTCCGGCAGTTGATCTGCCTGGGTCCGATCGCGCAGGTAATTTACCGGAATGCCTCCACCAAGATTAATGTGCTCCAGAGCGTGTCCGGTCTCTTTGTGAATTGTTACCAGGTGTTCCCACATGCTTTTGAAAGCCTCGGCAAATGGCTCGACGTCCGGTGTTTGCGATCCCACATGAATGTGAATGCCGCAGACCTTCACCAACTCCGGATTCTGGAGTCCACGCCGGAAAGCATCCAACACTTCTGAAGATGAGATTCCAAATTTCGAGGTGAGCAAGGCGGTCTGCAAACCAAGATGAGAACGTGTGCCAATCTCCGGCACCAGCCGCAAAGTAATGCGTGCCGGCGAGACATCCTTTCCACCAGCGCGTAGCCGGCGTACGGATTCTTCTACGAGGCCAATTTCATAAACCGAGTCGACGTTGATTGCATAAATGCCGGCGAGGACAGCATCGTCAATCTCGTCATCAGTCTTACTGGTCCCGTTGAAGATTATTTGTTCCGCCTTGAAGCCAACCCGCAAAGCTTTGAAGAGCTCGCCGCCACTGTTGACCTCAACATCAATGCCGGATTCCAACACTGTCTTCAAAATGCTCATGTTGGAATTGGCTTTTGAGGCGTAACAGAACTTGATCGGCCGGTCGACCGACTCTGCCGCACGTTTAAGACGTTCGATGTTTGACCGGATGCGACCTTCGGAAAAAACGAACAACGGGGAACCAAACTCATTTGCTAACGAGATAGCGTCGGCGCCGCTAATATTAAGATGGCCGTCACGAACTTCCAGGTAATTAGGAATAGACCACGCCGGACCTGACACCGCTGGTTGAGATGACATATTTACGAGACTCCAAGAACCCGGGAATTTAGGAAATTATGATGCGAGCGAAGATAGTCTGAGGAAAGGTAAGCGTCAAGTAACTAACGGATAGCGCAAGAAGTAGTCAGCAATCAGCAATCAGCAATCAGCCAATCAGTTGTTAGTTGGAAAGTCCTTCAAGTTAAAGCGCACAGTTCACGTTGTTTCATCTCAGGGTTGGGAAGGGGTGCTTGCTCCCGCTCAACTTGCCAGACACTCAAGTTGAGAAGTTCTGGGGAAATCCCCCCCCACAGCTGGGGATACTTCAGATCCCACCTACAAAGGCAGGATCTGAAAGAACACCCCAGCTCGCGCAGGGGGGATTCCGCAGAACTTCTCAGTCTCACACTCACGGGGCTGTGAAATTAAATTGGAGGATACCGCTGACTTTCACCGGCACTCCGCTCAAACTCGTTGGGGAAAATCGCGCCTGACGTGCAGCTGCAACGCTAGTGGCCTGCAGCAGTGGATGTCCGTTAATCGCGTGAGCACTAATGATGTTGCCCATCTCATCGATCAGGATTTGAACGTTAACGGCTCCGGACGCCTTCGCCTGTGCGGCAATGGCTGGATACTCCGGAGTCGGCAAATACAAAGCCTTGTTATTCAAAATCCCACCGTTGATTGGTGCCGGTTCGCCGGCCTTTTTATCCGGGGCATTCGGATCCGGTTTCACTTCCGCTGTTCCGGCCCCAACGGTACCGGGTTTTTGAGCATCGTCTCCGCCTTCATTTTTACTGGGCTTGGCAGTTGCCGCCGACACACTCTCAATTGAAGCAGGCTTCTCGGCGGTAGCTGCGGCCACTGTTGGGGCAGTCGTCTTCTCAGGCAACGTCAACGAGCTTAAGAAGCGCTCTGTCAGTTTTTCGTCCTTCCTGGTATTGAGAATCACGACTGCGTAGAAGCGCCGGCGAGTCGCATACATCTGAGCCGTACCGGAAAGATCTCCGATAACGACTGTATACTCGCGCCCATTGTTTCCGTTGAGAACTTTTTCGCCAACCAAAGTCAGTTTTGCAAGAGCGTCTTTGCCGCGGACTTTTGCAGGAAACCAATCTTTGAAAGCATCGACATACGAGTTGAGGCGCTGATACTCCGTGTACATGGCGGAGTTTGCTTTGATGCCACTCATCGAAGCGACGGCAAGCACAGGTCCTTTGTCGGATTGAGACAAGTACAAACGAGTATTCAGCGTCATTCGATGGTAGTTGCTTTGTCCATCTTCAAATTTTGGATCCTTCGGCATTGACACCGAAAACTCCTCGCCTTCGGGGCTAAAGGTTTGCCAATCGTCACCCTGAGCGAGTGCCGAGGGCACGAATGCTGCCAGCATGACAAGGCACGCCGAAGCTAACAGGATTGAATAAGGTCTTCTCAACATGGCTGGTAACTCCTTACGGTGGTAACTCATTAGGTCGAGTAGGACAAAACTATAGCGCAAATCGACCGTATCTGAACAGATCTCAACCGTGACTTTTTAGATGGGTGATCACAGGGATGGGGAATTTGAGATCTGAAATTTGAGATCTGAGATCTGAAATGGGGGCGCGGTGCCGCACCAAGCTACGACACCGCGACTGATGATGGGAAGACGCGAGCTTTACTTTTAAGTCAGAACTACGGAGCGACGGTGGCGCACTCGGTATTACTTCTTGTAATCGTCGGCCCAAACCTCACCTGGTACTCGGCCGAGGTTATGAATGAGCAAACCATCGAACGGTAGTTGTTGGCATTTGCGTTCAGCACACCCAACCAGAAGTTGAAGCCGCCCAAGTCGGGAGTCCGGCGCAGATAACCATAGTATTCAGCCGCTACGAACGCGCGGTTGAATTCTGCGTTCGTGAATTCCGGGTAGCCTACCACTCGACGCAATACTCGGGCTCGACTGGCCGCCTGCGAGACCTCCATCACGTATTCATTTGTTAGATCAGGCTTCCTTGAGCTCAAGTCCACACCAGATCCGGCTAACACGGTGGCGATCACCTTGTCGATAAACTCCGAGCCGGTCATAGAGGTCGGATAAACGCCCAGGAACTCACCATTCACAACAAAGAGTTCTGTGAACGTCTTCCTGTCGGCGTCCGAACCAGTTCCGACCAGGCTGCGGTCGAAACTGAATTGAGCCACTTTTGGCAGAACGCCAAACGAAGCTTTGCGGATTCCATACACGAAGAAACCTCGAGTCTGGAACTCCTGGGCTTTGAAAAACTCGGCCGAGACGTCGATGCGCTTGTTGTTGATGCAAAGCGTGTTGGCCCCGCACGAAGTGATCTGGCCAGTCCAGAAGTCAAGTCCATTGACATCGGGGTTTCGATTAAGGAAATCCAGATACTGCTCGCGAACAAAGTACCTGGGCTCGTCGATGGGATTGAATTTAATCTGGCCTCTGATTTCCCCATTCGGGAAATTCGTGGAGTGTACGTTGAAGTAGAACAGTCCATCCTTCAGTTGCTGTAGCTGAGTCGGAGTCATCGTTATGTTGACATCGTTCGCTGTACCTTTAGTCGACGCCGGTACAGTGATCGGGAAGAGAACTGGCGCATTCACTCCTTCCGGTGCCGGTCCGTGGATATGAGCAGCATTCGCCGGACTGGTTAAACCAGAGAAGTCCAGCGAGATCTTAGCGGCTCCGGTGGCTTCGTCAGTAACAATTACCACACCTGTTCCGGTGCCGTTTGTAACATGCGCCGGGACTTCGTGAGCGCCATCAAGCGTGGCTACAAAGGTCTTCGGCGCTGGAGAAAGGGTGGGAGAGTCATTGTCTGTGATTACTACTTCTGCGGAAGTTGGAAAGCCCAGCGCCGCTCCAGTTGCATTGCTCAGGACCACATCGACGTGCTCCTCACCTTCGACCCGATGGTCATCTATGATCAAAACGCGAAACGTCTTCGTTACTTCGCCAGGACCGAATCGCAGTATGCCTCCCGCCGGAATGAAATCGTTTATAGGCGATGCATGTCCGTCGCTTGATTCCGGTACCGTGGCAAAACTGACAGCCGCATTCTGTGATGTGTCGCCCACACGATTTACGGTCACGGTTGCGAATCCAGCGCCCTCGTCGGCGGTGTATTGCGTGGCACTGAATTGAAATGAAATACCGGGTGTAGAGGCCGGCTGAAGTCGTCCAAAGATACCGTGCTCTTCGTCACCGATGCCGGCGTTGAAATACAGGTTATTGGTATCACCGCCTCCGACACCATTTCCGAAACTGATTGCCCACAAGCCTTCGATTACCAGTTCATGTCCACTTTGGTCGTTCAAAGTGCCGAGAAAGGCCCCCGTGGTTGGATCGAACGCATTGATTTTACCGTCACCAAAGTTACCAACCAGCAGCGCTGAGCCGAAGGCGCCAAAACTGGAAGGCGCCAATGCGATTCCCCACGGAGCGTTCAAGGGTCCATTTGAAATCAAACGCTGCAAAAAATTTCCGTTGGTATCGAACACGCTGACAAAACCGTTGCCAGGTCCAGCTTCCTCTTCTCCAGTCATCGGATCAACTTTCGCGTACATCACGTAAAGCTTGCCACCGACGTTCTGAATATTGAATGGAGAGAAGCCCGCTGGAAGTGCCGGATCCGTGAAGTTTCCGGCCAGTGTCCCGGGGCCAAAAGTACTGTTGTAAACATCGATCTGTCTGTGTTTGAAGTCGGCTCCATAGAGGAAGTTTGCCGAGCCGTTGTTGCCAATCGCAAGACCTGTGGTGACGTGGCCAGGATTAGCCACTATGTTGCTTGCAGTAGTCCCGGCTCGCCACGCAGAGATGAACCCGTTAATCGATGCAAAGATAAACCGCGCGGGACCTGTGCCGCCGCCAGAAGTAATTACGAAGTCAGAAGAACCATTAAAGACAGTTCCCGTAGGGAGTCCACCAGGTATTGTTACGTTCAGCGGATTCTTCGTAAGCGGCGCTAGCCCGATGTCCCCGCCGTACAAAGTCGCGGTACTCGTTCCGTTATTCGCCGACCAAAAAGGACTCGTTGCCGACATCGATAGGCCCCATGGATTAACCAGGTTGGGATCGATGATTTGTCCCAGGTTGGGAATATCCGAAACCAGATTCGTCTGCCGGTAAACATTTGCCGGGATGATGTTGGGTCCAAGTCCGTCAGCGCTAACAGGATCTTGTGGCGTCTGTTTGGCTAAGCGATTTGCAATCCTGGCAGAGCTTTTGAAGTTGGGAAGGACTAAAAGTCCAAATAGAGTAGCGGCGAAAAGTATGACGAAGATTCTGGTGTGAGCGCCTTTACGATTCATTATTCCTCCTTAGCTCACCGAGGTGAGCGCAATCCTGGTTTTAGGAAAATTCAAAGCCACTACGAAACGCACCTGTCGTTTCTGATTCAGTTGTGGGGGGAAGGAACCGAGGGCTACGAAGACTGTTTGTGAAAGGAGACAGCGAGAATTTATTCCTGCCGTAGGAATCTGTCAAGATTTTTGCTGCGAAGTCGAGTGCGCGTTCTCAAGATTCTGCGGGCTAGTCCCGTGGAGACTCACGTTTGACGCTACCAGACGAGCGAAACGGACTTCCTGATCAGGGCTATTGCGGTTACTGCGATTCTTCAAAAGAGCCATGAGCGTGAGTTACCATGGGGCCAGCCCATGGCATCACGTTCATTATCACTGATCGGTTATTAGTTGCCAGCGTTAGACACCACGGGGCAAGCCTGGCATTCGAGCTATTCTGCCGGCTTGGCGCGATCCTGGGCGATGAGAACGCGGCGGAGAATCTTTCCTGAGGGTGACTTGGGAATTTTGTCTATGAACTCAACAAAGCGAAGTTTTTTGTAAG
>Ga0157380_10003063_pt1 | contig 11398 bp, 8 predicted proteins | sample S35metaG_FD_119757 | JGI IMG/M metagenome (GOLD analysis project Ga0157380, IMG submission 119757) | Switchgrass rhizosphere microbial communities from Kellogg Biological Station, Michigan, USA - S3-5 metaG | ecosystem: Host-associated > Plants > Roots > Rhizosphere > Soil | place: USA: Michigan...
CCGGCACGCCGTAGCTCAGGGCTTCGAGCATGGCAATCGGCAGACCTTCATGCGAGGACGGCAACACGAACACGCCTGCATGCGAATACAGCTGCTGCAAGGCTACACCGCTCTGAAATCCAGTCACGACCACGCCCGCTTGCACGGCTGCGTCCTTGACTGCGCGGGAATAGTCGTCGTTATCGAGCCTTCCGACCAGTGCGAGTTTCCAGCCCGCTGGCCGTACGGCAGCAAATGCCCGGATCAGGTCGAGCTGACGCTTCTCCGGCACCATGCGGCTCACCTGCAGGAAATACTTACCCGGCTCCAGCGCGAACTGCGACAGGTGCTGCGAATCCTCGCGGATAGGTGCAACCGCGACGCCGTTGGGGATCAGGTCCGAATCCTTGCCGTACTTGGAACGGATCAGGTTGACGATGACGCGTGAGATGGCAATGCGCGCATGCGAACAGCGTACTCCCATGCTCTCTCCCACTCTCAGCAAGAAGCGCGCGAAGCGGCCCCACTTATCGCGATCGTAATCGGGACCATGATGTGTGACTACTACGCGCAGTCCGAAGAGCCGCGCGATTGGTGCAACGATGCAAGGGCCCACTGCATGAATGTGCAGGATGTCGGGCCGTGCGAAGCCAGCATAGATCACGCCGAGGAAGGAATGGATCAACGCCTCGAAGCCCATCCGGGTCGGCGACCAGATGCGCCGCAGCCGTATCGCCCCCACGTGAGTCGGTTCGGCCGGCACGTACGGAGCGCGTACGATCACTTCGATGTCGCAGCCGAGCGCAGCCAGCTTGGTGTAGAGGTGTTCGGCGTGGGTTTCCACTCCACCTTCCACATTCGGTATGCCCCGCACTCCGAGCACGGCAATCTTCACGATGCCAGCCCCGGAGCTGCGGCAGCCGCGCTTGCCACAACGTTTGCCGACGACCCTGCTACGCCGAGTTCGCGATAGATACCGCTGATGCGCTCGAAGTAGCGAGCCGCAGAGAAATTCTCTTCGACATACAGTCGGGCCTCATGACCCATTGCCTCGAGTGTTGCACTGTTCGAGGATAGCGCCGTCAGCGCTTCCGCCAGCGAATCCACGTCGCCACTGGCGCAGGTCAGCCCGGTGTGCCCCGGCTTGATCATCTCGGGAATGCCACCGATGCGGGCGCCGAGCACGGGTTTGCCGAGCGCATAGGCTTCCAAGATCGTCATCGGCGCGTTCTCGTACCACTCGGAAGGCAGCACCACCGCGCGGGCGGCCCTGACAGCTTGGTGCAAAGCGTCGCCGGTGAGATAGCCCAGGAAGCGCACTTTCGCCTTCAATGACTGCGCGAGCGCAGTTAGCTCTTCGAGCTGCGGCCCGGTACCCACGATTGCCAATGCTACTCCGGACTTCGCAGCAGCCCGAATCAGCGTCGCAACGCCTTTCTCGCGCGACACGCGCCCGAAGTATAGAAACTCCTCGCCGCTCGCATAGCAAGGATCGTAACGGTCGGCGTCGACGAAATTCGGCACGTAGCGAAAGGTTTCGCGCGGCCAGCCCCACTCGACGAACTTATCGATGTAGAAGCGGCTCGGCACCACGAAGCGACTTACGCAGTCGCGGTACGAACCAAGCAGCCGGTGCAGAATAGACTCCATCATGATGATGCCACTCAATGCGAGCGAGCCCTTGATGCAGCGATGCACGGCCACGTTGTACAGGTGCCCGCCCTTGCAGCGTTCGCAGATGCCGTCCGAGGCCAGCATATTGTAGGACGGGCACGCAATCTTCAGATCGTGCAGCGTCAATACCGTGGGGATAGAACGGCTCTGCAACAGGCTGAAAATCGACGGCGAAATGTGATGATAGATATTGTGTCCGTGGCAGATGTCCGGACGCACGGCATCGAGCAGCTTGCCGAGATTGCGCCGCGCCTGCCTCGAGTAGATCACTCTCGGCACACGCACCAGCTTCTGCATCAGCGAATAGTCGCCGCCCATTTCGATCTCATCGATGAAATAGCTCGACCATTCGCTGGGTAGGTTCTTCGGATGCGACATGGCGAACGGCACGACCTGCCAGCCCGCGTCGACGAACATGCGATTGTGCTCGAGGAATACCGTTTCGGCGCCACCGCGATAGTAGTAGTAATTGTTGATCGCCAGTAGTGACGTCATGCGCAGGTGTCCGGAATCGTGCTCAACCGGGAACGGGCGCCGGCGCGCCGGTCGACGTGCCTGCTGGCGTACGTCCGTCAATCAGGTCGATCAGCGTTGCTATGTTTGCAGTCGAATGCTGGGCAATGGCGTGAGATCGCGCCTGCGCAGCGATACTTTCTCGCCGGGCATCGTCCGTAACGAGCATGCGTACGGCATCAGCCAGCGCTTCTTCGGTTACTGCATGCACGCCCGTGCGACGTCCATCCAGGACCTGATCCGGATTCACATGCAAGCTGACCACCGGCACGCGGCGCATCCACGCCTGGATGAAAGTATTCGGGAATCCTTCCTGCAAGCTGGTGTTTACGAACACATGGGCGCGCAACAGCAATTCGTTGACCTGTTCCTGTGTCTGCCGGCCAAGGTAAGTGAGATTCGGCGTGTTACTCATGCTGCGCGTCAGTTTCTCGCTCCAGCCTCCATCGCCGCCGCCGCTCGCCGGCGCTCCTACCATGACGAACCTCACCTGTTTCAGATCCTGCAATCGCTGCGCCAGACGCACGAAGACCTCGGGTTGCTTCCACGGCTTGAGGTTGGCAATCCACATCACCACCGGATCGTGCGGTTTGTCCGGCACGTCCACCGGCACCGGATGAAAATTCGGGACGACCGCATCGGCACGCCTACCGTAATTCTCCAGCAGCAGCTGTGCCTGGTGCCGGGTCTGAGTCACGATGTGATGTGCGTTGCGAATACCATATTCGACGCTACATTTTTCCAGCACGCGCCGCACCGGATTACGTCCGTAGATTTCGTTGCCCGGCATGACATCCGTATCATGGGCGACGTGCCAGATCATACGAGAACGCTTGCGGCTATAGGCTGCAGCGATGCCTGTGTAACCGCAGGCGACGCGTTGATAAACCGTTTCCGGCTGCAAACGCGCCAGCGCGCGGTACAGCGGTATGGCGTCCGTCGTATATCCGAATCGCGGCACGTTGCCGGAGTGGCCGATGCGCAGCACCTTGAATCCGACGGGATCGGCCTCTTCGTGGACGTGTCGCGCCAGGTAGTAGATGGTGTACTGCTGGCGGGAGATCATCTCGCGGATGAGACAGTCGATCTGGTACTCCGCGCCGCCTCCGTGCTGGAACGGATTGACGAAGCAAACGACTCGCCGCGCGGCGCTAACGACGGCGCCCGCTCATGAGCAACGCTGAGAAGCACGCGTTCGACACTATCGGCGATCCGGCTGTACGAGCGATGCTCGATCGCATACTCGCGCCCCCTGCTCCCCATTTCACGCGCCATCTCAGGCGCCTTTAGTAGCGTCACGATCGCTTCGGCGAACGCGTCTTCCTGCCAGGGAACGCACAAACCGGCGCCGCTTTCCTGCAGCACCAAGCGTTGCTCGGGATGGTCATTCGCAACCACTGCCTTGCCGAGCGCCATGTACTCGACCAACTTGGTGGGCGATGCCGAATTCAGCACCGGCGTAGGAAAGAACGGCGAGACGCAGACATCCGCGTCTCGCACATACTCGAGCGCTTCGCTCTGGGGCAAGTGCCCTACGAATACTATCGATGCGGTTATGCCCAGACGCGCTGCCTCACCGCTTAACAGTTGCTCGTCTTCCGGATGATCGCCGCGTCCGACGATGTATAACTTCGCCGCAGGCAGCCTTTGCAGGACGCGTGCATGAACGCGAATGAGGAAATCCAGCTTGCGAACCTTGCCGAGTGTGCCGAGGTACAGGTAACACAGCTCTCCTGCAGGAATGCGCGTGCGCGGCCGGCCGGCGCCGATGGCGCGAAAGGCGTCGACATTGATGCCCATGGGTACGGCGGTAGTTTTCCCGAGCGGCACTCCTTCCGCAGCGACATCGAGCCGCATCTGCTCGCTCTGCACGAACACATGGTCGGCCATCGGCATGAGCAACTTGTACAGCAGGAACTTGCTGACCGTGCCACGGATGCGATACAGGACGGGGTACTTCGCCGATCCGTCCGCCACGCGAAACAGATAGTCTTCGGCCAGCGGGTACGACAGCCAGTAGATGAAGCGCTTCTTGTATAGCTTGACAGCGATGGCGGCGAAGACGCCGCAGATGAACTTGTCCTTCACCTCGACGATGTCGTATTGGCCACGCTTGACCAACCCGATGAGGCGCAAATCGTTAGCGATGCCCAGGCAGTGCTTGCGGATCCGGTGCAGCAGGCTGTTGCCAAGGTCCGTCGGGCCCACCCAAACAGTGCCGCCACCCCATTGCACGGTATGACCGCGATCGCAGGCTGCTTCGCTTTGGAGCACCCAGTCGACCTGGTGACCGCGGCTGGCGAGTTCCTTGCCGAACAAGATCGCGACATCGACGCGGATCGGCGGAAACGTGTCCGATGAAACCGCGAGCATGCGGACCGGCCGCGACGCTGCAGCGACCGACTGAGGTACGTCCAGCTGCTCGGTCCGATTCGCGCTCATTTCGATTGCGCCGAAGTCACGGCGACCGTTTGCGGAAGCGGCGCCTTCAGCAGTCCGATTCGCCGCAACAGCAGCGATTCCTTGCCTTTCATCACCGAACTGAGGATCTCACGATCGCTCGCCGCGATGGCTGGACTGCGGACGTAGATCAGTCCGGCTACGGCGAACACGACGGCGCCAAAGGCCAGCTGTAATAACGGTCGCATGTGAATCGTATTGCGCATGGCGATACAGGCGGCAATGGCGCACCCCCAGATGGCCGCCACACTCAGCAACGCCGGAATGGCATTTTGCCAGACTGCCAGACGGCGCACGTGCCACCAGATGAAGAAGTTCTTCAGCGCCTGGGCGGAACCGCTAGCCATCGCCGCGCCATAGATGCCAGCCACCGGCAGGAGGGCGAGCAGCGCCACTACGTTGTAGGCTGCGAATATCTTGCTGAACAGGATGACGCCGGCTTTCTCCTGGTATTGCGCGACCAGCGTCACGGGCACGGCGACTACGTTGAGAGTTGCGAATGCCAGCGTCAGCGGCATCAGCCAGGAATATTCGATGAACTTCCCGGCGAACACTACCTGCACGATCTCGCGATGATAGGCGATGGAATACGCCAGTATGGGCCATTGCAACAACAGATTCAGGTTCATCAGCAGCGTGAAGTACTGCGGCGTCTTCTGCGTGGCCGACTCGGTCGGTATCGAGAAGAACAGCGGGTGCACGACGTTCTCGAACAGCTTGACCGGCAGGATGTTACCGGCCAGTTCGGTCAGGCGCGTGTAGAAGGCGTACACGCCCACCGACACCGCATCGATGAATGCGGCGATGTAGAAATTATCCGTCTTGGTTCCCAGCAGCAGCGCCCCGGCATCGTTGAAGTTGTTGAACATCCCATAGCGGATGAGTCGTTTGCGCTGCTCGGGCGGCGGTTGGTACGAACCGACATCCGCGGGCGCAGGGCAATATTTCATAGTTGCGTACTTGAGCGCGATGTAGGCAGCCACATAGCCGACGATGTCGCTCATGATGGCGCGGTCCAGGGTCAGTGAGTCGAAGGCCCACCAGCTGCAATACATGACACACTTACCGATCGACAGCACTGCCATCGAGCCCACGCCGAACCGATGCAGCATGTGCGAGGCCAGTGAAAACTGCAGGATCGTCGTCTGGAAATGCAGCAACAGCAGCAGCGAGAAGAACGCGAATTCCAGGCGATACGGCGCCAACTGGAACAGCGGAGCGACGTACTTCCACGCGAGCAGGATGAGCAGCACCACGGCGAGATTGGCGCCGAAGCGCAGAGAACTCACTGTGCGCACCAGCCAGGCGGCGCCGGTCACATCGCCAGCCTTCAGATATTCAGGCTGGTAGCGGCGCAGTACTTGTTCCAGGCCGAACGATGCAACCGTGCTCACCACCGGGATGAATGCATAGAACAGGTTGAAGACGCCGAAGTCTTCCTTCGGAATGGCGCGCACCAGGACGATGTAGCCCAGGATCGTCGCAACCTGGGACACCACGCGGAAGGCGATCGTGTCGATCAGCGATTGACGAGCGCGATCTTTGTTATAGACCGACATGATTCATCCGCGGAAACAGGAGATCGGAAGTTTGGGCCATCGCGCACGTTATGCAGATACTGCAACGTGCATCGTGGTGCAACTGTCAGCACGACTACTGACTGGATTCAGGTTGCCCCATAGTAGTCGGTGCCCATCGATTCGACGGAATTGTTCAACACCACACCGGCCACGGTAAAATCGCTGAGCAGTCCCAGCGCACGCTGCAGCTGCTCGCGATTCGTTTTTCCTTCCGACACCACCAATATGGTGGCGTCCACATCCGGCGCCACTACCAGCGCGTCGTCGGTGACCGCAATCGGCGGCAGGTCGATGATGATGAACGGTTTCGCCGAAATCCTCCGGATATAGCTCAGCAGTTCGCGCAGGCGCCCGGTTGCGAGCAACTCGGACGCATTGTCAGTGCTCGCGGTACTGGAAGCGATGGTCAGCCGCTCGACGCCGATCGTGAACAGCGGCGCGTCGGGGCCGATCTCCCCCTTGAAGAAATCCACGATGTCGACGTGCGGCGTGACGCCGAGATAGTTGCCGATGCTGGGATTGCGCATGTCCAGATCGAGCAGGAACACATCGTAATTACCTTCGCGCGCGATGCTGAGCGCCAGGTTCAGCGACGTCATGGACTTGCCTTCCGTCGGACCGGGACTGGTAACGGCAATGCATGACCATTTTTGGACATGGGAACGGCGCAACAGGCGCGCACGTAACATACGGTAAGCCGGAGAGGCTTCCTGCGTCAGGCGTGTCTCCGCGTCAGGCACGAGAATGCGATTCGCGGCGCATTTGATCGAATCGTAGGCGAGGCTCGTAAACTGGGGGAGTTCGATCGGAGCCGGAGCGGTTACCGGCTCGAACTGAACAGCGTTTTGCGTTGCCGCCGCAACAGCGTATATCGGCCGCTCCGGTACGTCGATTCGCGGCGATGAATCGTCTCTCGCCTCCGTCGCACTCTCGTGCGCGGAACGAGCTTTTTTTTGCTCCTTCGCCTTTTTGATCGCGTCGACTATCGACATGGGCTGACTCTCACTCGGCTATTCGTGACGACGCGACGGCTAGTTGACGACCACGCTGATCGCCACCAGTACGGCAGCTACCGTGTAGATGCTGGCGACGGAACCCCACAGCAACCGCTGGCGGCGACGGTCGAACCTGTTCATGAGCTTGGGAACGACTCCGATCAAGGGCGTATCGGCGATATCGACCAGGTCGTTCAGGCTGCGTACCGAGGGATCGGAACTCTCTCGGATAGCGGCAAATCCCACCGCGAAACCACCGCCCAGGATCACGCCGAGCAGGATCACGCCCAGTCGATTCGGCGACGACGGCTTGGTCGGCACGCCAGGGGTACGGATCTGTGTGTAGCGCTCGCCTTTCGACTCGGACTCGAGCGACTGGGCGATCTCGGCTTCACGCAGCTTGGACTGGATTTCGGCGAACTGCTGTTGGGCGATGGTACGGTCGCGCTCCATTTGCACGTAGTCGCGTTCCACCGTCGGCGACTGGGTGATCCGGCGTTCGTAGTCGGCCATCTGGGCCCGGGCGCGAGCGGCAGTAGCACGCAGCGCCTCCAGGTTCCTGTGGGTGGCTTCGAGTTCGGAAGCCGCGCGCATATATTCCGGGTTGTCGGGACGGATATTCGCGCTGTTGCCCAGCTTGGCCTGCTCCGCCAACGCATCGATGGCGCGGGTCAACCGTTTCACGTCCGGATGGTCGGGGGTGTACTTCTGCTTCGCAGCAGCCAGTTCGGCACGCAACTGCGTGAGCTGGGTATAAACGTCGGTGCCCGTTGCAACCAGCGTCGGGCTGATCTGCGACAGCTGCAGCTTCAGCAGCGATTCCTGCTGCTCGAGGATGCGGATCTGCGTGTCTGCTGCATCGACGTCACGTTGGCTGCGCTCGAGCGAACCTTCGTTGCGCGTGCGGCTCTCAGGCAGTGCATCGCCGTACTTGGCCTTGAACACCGAGATCTTTTGTTCCAACTCGACGATCTGCACGTTGAGCTGGTTGGACTTGGCGAGCAGGAACTTATAGGCGTCCTGGGCGGCGGCAGTACGTGTCTCCTTGTTGTAAGTCAGGAACAGGTCGGCAAGCCGTTGCGCCACCTGCGCAGCGATCTCCGGATTGGGATTGCTGTAGATGATGGAGAACGCCGCGGACACCATCAAAGGTTCGAGCGTCACCGGGTCGACCTTTTGAATCGCGGTGTCGCCGATGACCATGCGAGCTTTGTCGCGCGTCGACACGTCCGTCAGGTTGGGATAGGGATCGAACTCTTTCACCACCGGTTCCATGCGGTCGGTGGTCATCACCGTACGCTGCACCAGCTCGATTTGCTGGTCGGCGTAGCTCACCACCGTGGTCTTGACCAGCTCCGGAGGAATCGAAGACGGCTCCAGCAGGATGGTGGCCGACGATTCATAGATCGCCGGAAGGTTGTAGGCGAAGAACACCGCCGCCAGGATGGCAGAGGGAATGATCGTAGCGAGAATGACCCAACGCCTGCGCAGAATGGCGACATAGTCGCCCATCGTCGAGATGCGTTGTACTGGTGCGGCCGAATTCACTGCTCTAACCTCATGTCGCGTTCGATCCCGGCGGAACTACCGTTTCGGCGGTCCCATGCCCTGATAGCCCACCGTCAGCATGAACACATTGTCCTTGCCGGCGTCGTTGTCGACGTAGTACTCCTGCCAGAGGTACGAATACCCGGCGCTTACGTACCACGTGCGGCTCAGCTGGCGGTTCACTTCCAGGTCGAGTCGCGCAAACTTGCGATCGTTGTCGTCCAGTTCTCCCTGCGACTTGTTGCGGTATGCCCGGACAGCGGCGCTGGCCGACCACAGCTGCGACAGGGAACGCGTGTACTGAGCGCGAACTTCGTCACGGATCACGCGGACCCCACCGAAAGATGGCGAGAACATCCGGCCTACCCGCGCCTCGATGTTGCTGATCTCGCCCTTCTTGCGCACGCCCAGCTCGAAACCGTAGTTTTTGGAGGATTCATCCTGCACGCCGGTTCGGCTGACGTCCGTGTCCTCGACCTTGACACTGGCGATACCCACGAACGTTGGAGTCCAAACATACTGGAGGTCGAGCGACACGCCGTTGCTCTTGGTCTCATTTTCACCATCGTCCGTCTTGTACTTGGTGGTGTACAGGCCGGTCTCCAGGCGGGCCCGCTGGCTCAACTCCCAGGAGAGATAACCGGTGAGCTGACCGAAGTCATAATCGCGGTTGGTCACCAGGCCGCCGTCGTAGTTGGCCGTCTGATAGAGGGCGCGGGCACCGATACCTGTCCTCTGCGACAGCTGGAACGAGTAATCCGGGATCAGCAGTATTCTGGTGATCTTGCTGTCGGCAAACACCAATCGGCCGGTGGAGTCCTCGGGAGGCACTTCGGTGGTGCCGCCCTCGGTCTCATCGAACTGGGCCTGTGAGATCTCGGCGCTGTATTCGTTTTGCAGACTGTAGCGGCCCAGGAACGAAAAGCGGCTCCGCGTGGTGCGATAGGCGCTGGTGATGTCCAGGTAGGCATTGTTCTGCGCCAGCTCGTCGCGATCCGAAAACTTCTGGAACACGTACCGCGGTCGCACTTCCGTCTGCCCGGTGGGTGAACGCAGTCCTAGGATGGCGCCCAGAACGCCGGTGTAACCGGTCTGCGATCCGCCCTCGGACTCGGACGGCCGCAGGTTCAAGTTGTCATGCGTTTCCGCACTCGTCTCCAGCATCGGGATGAAATAGGCATCCGCCGCCGACTGCGCCGCACCGGTAGCCAGGGCGCCGGCAACGACGAGTAGTATCAGCGAGGCCCTACGGGGCAGCACGTTACGGGACAATGACGACATCACCGCTCTCCAGGAAAATGTTTTGTTCTAGGCCGCGACCACGCGTCACGTCACTGTACTTGAATGGCAGCACTTTCTGAGTGCCACCCACGCGTCGCAGCACGATGATGTCATTAAGCGCCGCAAATGGCGTCGTACCCCCGGACAGGCTGAGAGCTTGCAGCACCTGCAGCTGCGGATTCATCACGATGGCGCCGGGCTTGTTGACCTGGCCGATCACGTAGACGACGTTGCCGCCGATACCCGTGACGGTGACGGTGACCACCGGCTCGGGAATGTACTTCTTCAGTTTCGATTCGATTTCGGCCTGGACCTGGCTGACGGTGCGGCCGGTGGCCTGGATCTCTCCGGCCAGCGGGAACGAGAACTTGCCATCGGGCCGCACGACCAGCGTCTGCACCAGGTCCACCTCCTTCCATACGTTGACGCTCAGCTGGTCGCCTGCATGCAGCGTGTAATCAGGCAATGCTGCCTGAGCATGGACCTGACCGGCCGCGCCCGCGGCGAGCAGGAGGATTGATTGCAGTAGAATGGCAAAGAGCTTTCGCATGAGTGAACTCGCTGTTAGATCCCAACCCAATGTGATTGCAATGATACGCAAACGGACGATGCCACGGGCCACGCCGCACCGCGGTGCGTAGGCCTGTAGGCAGCGACCGACCGATGTGTCAGTAAGCGTTACTATCTCTGAAAACGCCCAGCGCAGTTTTCAGGATGATCTTGAAGTCGAGCGTGATCGACCAGCTGCGCAGATACTCCAGATCGTATTGCACCCGCGCTTCCATCTGTTCGATGGTCTTCGTTTCGCCACGTAGCCCGTTGACCTGCGCAAGGCCGGTAATGCCGGGCAATACCTTGTGCCGAACCATATAGCCTTTGATCAATTTGCGATATTGCTCGTTGTGGGCCACTGCATGAGGTCGCGGCCCGACCAGGCTCATCTGCCCGAACAGTACGTTGACCAGCTGCGGCAGCTCATCCAAAGACGTTCGGCGGAGCATAGCACCGACCGTCGTAAATCGTTGATCGTCCTTGCTGGCCTGCCGGATAGTATTGCCGTCTTCAGTCACCGTCATGGTGCGGAACTTGAAGACGCTGATCTCGCGGCCGTCCAGGCCGTAGCGGCGCTGCTTGAAGATAACCGGTCCCGGCGAGGTGAACTTGACCATTGCCGCGACGACCAGCAACACCGGCGACAGCACTATCAGTGCGACCAGCGACAGCGTCAGGTCGAACACGCGCTTGATGACGCCGCGGTAACCGTAGAACGGCGTTTCGCACATCGCCACCACCGGGATGCCGGAAATCTCGCCGGTGCGGGCCTGGATCAGATCGAACATGAACAGATCCGGGACGTAGTAGATCGAC
>Ga0157380_10003064_pt1 | contig 11391 bp, 13 predicted proteins | sample S35metaG_FD_119757 | JGI IMG/M metagenome (GOLD analysis project Ga0157380, IMG submission 119757) | Switchgrass rhizosphere microbial communities from Kellogg Biological Station, Michigan, USA - S3-5 metaG | ecosystem: Host-associated > Plants > Roots > Rhizosphere > Soil | place: USA...
ACGAACCATCGATGCGCTCTGGCAATCCATCGGCTCAATATGCCAGCTCTACTCTCCAGACGAATGCTGGAACTACCTCAAGGAAGCCGGCTATGTTGCAGATTAATGGCACACCGCTCTAGAGGGCGCCTTCCCGGCCGAGCTGGTTGACGTCGAGTACTGCGCCCCCTTTCCGTGGGCCGGAGGGAGGCACCCGTGGCTAGATGCCATCGCTATAACGGCGAGCCACCTCGTCGGCGTTGAGTCCAAGCGCTTCGAACCGTTTCGCGACAAGAAGGCGGTCTCGCTCTCGCCGGCCTACGATCGCGACGCTTGGGGCGACGGCATGGCGCAGTATTGTGCCGTCCGCGACCGGCTGCGATCCGGGAGCATGCGCTTCGCACACCTCGACGCGACCCAGCTGGTGAAGCACGCCTACGGGCTTGTAACCGACGCGAGGCGGAAGGGGAAGCGGCCGTCGCTGGTTTACCTGTTCGCCGAGCCGCCGCGGGTGTCGGCGAGCGACGTCGCGCGGCACCGCGACGAGATCGCTACCTTCGCTGAGGCCGTCGCCGGCGACGAAGTAAGCTTCCACGCGACCAGCTACTGGGAGTGGCTAGCGACGTTTCCAGCTGAGGCGGGCGATCACGCCGCGGCCGTGCTGAGCCATTTTGCACCCTAGATGAGACGACGTTCATGTTGATGCTCCATAATCAGGCAACCGCGGCGCATTTTATACCTTGATCTGGAAAACGGCGGTCGCTTGGCTGGCCGTTGCAAAAGCAGTTCGCAGATGGTCACGTGAGCAAAGGAAAAACTCACCGCCAAGGCTTTCGCCGATCCGCGCCAAGTGAGCTTTAATGGCATCTTCCGCGTCCTTTGCTGCCTGCCCCGAAGGAAACGGTCGAGAAACGAAGTCCTTCTTCCATGACACGTTCATGGCTGGCGGGAGCGCAGAATTGTGCTCGCTGCATCGGCGGGCGGGATCATTCGAATAACCCACCTTCACAATCACCTTTTCGCGAACTTCAAACCTCTGACGCTTGAGCAGGTAAGCCGCGTCCGCATCGAGGCGCAGGGCATAGAGAAAATGCTCTCCGTCATTTCGATTGATGATCTGCTGGCCAAAACTTGGGTCGATGCCATTGGACGGAACGAACTCCTGCGCCAGTACCTTATCAGTTAGGGGAGGCATGCCGAATACATTAAGCGGCCTAACAGGAAGCGACAGCGCCTTTTCGGCTTCGTCGGGAGTGAGAAGCTTGCCCCGCGAGGCAATGTTTCGCGCGTCCCGCTGAGTGAGTGTCGTCGTTGCGATGTGGTCTATGCTGATTCGTCGTGTGATCTCGGCGGCTCTGATCACGGGGAATGCGTGGGTCCACCGCTCAACCCACCTATTGTCGATCTTTCGCTGCAAACCGATCGCAGACATGCGGTCAGTATCTTGAATGGGTCTCGAGCCGATCTCAACGAAGCCAAGTGCTTGGTGCCGCTTTTCGGGGGCGGTGATCGCCGTGTCCGCACCGTAAATGAGGATAAGATCACCTTCTTGCCATTGGTTTATGAACCAGTCGCGATTTCCCTCGTAAGTGAAGCCGTAGTAGCCATCGTTTTCAGGATCGAACCCCCAGAAAGAAGTTATCCATACGCGGGGGGTGAGTGACGTTGCCATCGGATCAACCCTCATAATTCGAATTAGCCGCACCGGGCCAAGGTCTTCCAGCACTGTGACCGATCAGTCTCCAGCGTTGCGTATGCCTTTCGCCGAGAGTCTCTGTGTACACGGCGTATACACAGCATCCGAGAATCACCGACCAAAAACTTTACAGATTTTTGAAAATGGCGTTTTTCTGCGGTTTCGTTGGTCGGGGAGACAGGATTCGAACCTGCGACCCTCTGCTCCCAAAGCAGATGCGCTACCAGGCTGCGCTACTCCCCGACCCGGAGGCCTGCGTCCCTAGCGTCAAGCGGGCGGCTTGCATAGCGTCGAGACTACGGGCGTCTCGGGTGAAACGTGGTAAAGCAATATTAACCTCGTTTCCCCATCATCGCCGCTGGACCACTATCGACAGGACGAGACGGCTTGAGCGCACCGCGCCTCAACAGTGACATGATGATCGGCGCGAACCTCGACACGGTTCGCAACGCGATCGGCCGTGCCGCGCAGCGCACCGGAGTCGATTTCTCCTATCTGCTCAACCAGGCCAAGAGCGAGAGCGGGCTCAATCCTAACGCGCGGGCGAGCACCTCCTCGGCGAGCGGGCTGTTCCAGTTCATCGATCAGAGCTGGCTCGGCGTGCTCAAGCAGCACGGCGCCAAGCATGGCATGGGCTGGGCAGCCGATGCGATTCAGCGCACGTCGCGCGGAACATGGACGGTCGCCGATCCGCAGATCCGGCAGGCCGTGTTCGCGCTGCGCAACCAGGCCGAGCCTTCCGCGCTGATGGCGGCCGAATCCGCCAATGAGAATGCCTCCAGCCTCTCCCAGGCGCTTGGCCGCCCCGTCAATAAGACCGATCTCTATTTTGCCCACTTTCTCGGGAGCGCTGGTGCGGCCCGCTATCTCAAGGCGCATCAGGTCAATCCCGATGCTACCGCCGCCGCGATCTTCCCGCGCGAGGCCTCGGTCAATCGCGGGCTGTTCTACACGCGTGCCGGCGGCGCCCGCAGTCTCGATGAACTGTACGCACTGATGTCCCGCAAGATCAGCGGCGGCCAGCGGGAGGATGGGCTCACCCCCGTTTCAAACGATCCCACCGCCGCCATGCGAATGGCACAAGCCGGCGAACTCGTCCCGGTACCGGACGGTAGCCCGGACGGCGATCTTGCGAGCATCCTGGCAGACCAGGATTCGCCATCGTCGATCCCCGGCCAGGCTGGCGGCGACAGCGAAACGGTCATGGCGATGTTGGAACGACGCGCTGGCCTCAATGTGCTCCGGCCCAGTCCAAATACCGCCCGGCTGGCCTATCTGCTACTGGCTGGTGACCTTGACGATGGGTCCGTAACGGATAGTCCTACCGCTTAAAAAAGGGCCGCCTCCCAATGGGAGACGGCCGATGCTCAGCGAAGGAACAGTCTCAGCGCTGATTGCGGTCGCGATCCTGATCGGAGCGCTGACCACCTTGTTGGCCGGGTTGCTTGCCGGCGCCGCCCTGATCCTGACGGCGATTGCCGCCTTCCTGCTCCTGCTGACGGCGTTGACGATCCTGATCGCCCATATTCTGGCGATCACCCTGGCCACCCTGGCCGCCCTGATTTTGCTGGTTTGGCATTGTACATCCTCTCCAATGAACGCCTCCGAAGAGACAGGGCAAGAACCACCGGAGCGCGGCTTCGTTCCTAATGATGCGGCGAGTTGTTGCGCGGTAAAGGATTGTTTCGGCTGCGATTTAATGTTCCGGTAAAGCGCCTTGACCGTTGATCGCATTGCCGATGTCGTCACGCATTTGTGCGGAAGGATCGCCCTTGTCGATCTGCCAGGCAAGCGTGATCGACATCCGCCGGTTGCGGGGATCATAGGCGTCCTGCGGCACATAAGGTTCGCGGTCGGCCACGCCCTCGATCCGGGCGATCTGATCGGAGGTGACACCATTCTCCATCAGCGCCTGCCGGGTGGCCTCGGCGCGATAGGTGGAAAGCGTCCAGTTGTTCGCGGTGCGGCCCTTGGCATAAGGCAGCGCGTCGGTGTGACCGCGGATGATCACCGCGTTGGGCGCCGACGCGATCAGTCCGGCCACTTCGCCGATCAGCCGCCGCGCGTCGGGCAGCAAATTGGCGGTGCCGAGCGAGAACATCGAGAAATCGGCCTCGTCGACCAGGTCGATGCGCAGCCCCTCGCGGGTCTCGGTGAAGCGGATGTTCTTCTGGAGCTTGGCCAGATTGGGATCGGCCTTCATCCGCGCGATCATCTTCTGCTTGAGCGCCTGGAAGCGCGCCTTGTCGTTGGAGCGCAGCGCCGACGCGCCTTCCTTGGCGCCGCCCGTCGTATCCTTCGGGATGGTCAGGCTCTTGGTGCCGGTCTGTTGCGGCTTGTGCGGATAATTGTCCTTGGCGATGATCGAATCGCCGCCGAACGGCCCGTTGGCGCCGGCTGACTTCTGCCGCATCTCGACCAGAGTCGGCGTGAAATAATCGGCGATGCCCTTGCGCTGCTTTTCGGTGGTGGCACCGAGGATCCAGAGCAGCAGGAAGAACGCCATCATCGCGGTCACGAAGTCGGCATAGGCGACCTTCCACGCGCCGCCGTGATGACCGCCATGGCCATCGGCGATGATCTTCTTGATGATGATCGGCCTGGGTTCAGGCTCGTTCTTGCCGCGCTTCGGAGGCTGCGCCATCGGTCCAGCTCAGCTCTTAGCGGCCACGCATGCCGTCGAACACGTCGGCGAAGGCGGGCTGGTTCTCATGGGCGATGCCGGAGCGCGCGGCCTCGATCACCAGCGGCAGCGGATGGCCGTGCAGCGAGGCGATGATGATCTGCTTGACGACATGGTAGATCGCCGCATCGCCTTCGATCACCTGGCGGCAACGGCCTGAAAAAGGCGCGACGATGCCATAAGCGAGCAACACGCCGAGGAAGGTTCCGACGAGCGCCGAACCGATCATGCCGCCGAGGATGGACGGCGGCTGATCGATCGAGCCCATCGTCTTCACGACGCCGAGAACGGCCGCGACGATGCCGAGCGCGGGGAGCGCGTCAGCGAGGTTCTGGAGCATGTCCGCCGGGCGGATGGCGTCGTGGTGGTGGGTCTTGAGGCTGTTATCCATCACATCCTCGACCGCGTGGGGATCGAGATTGCCGGACGAGATCACCACCAGCCGCAGCGTATCGGTGATCAGATGGATCAGCGTACTGTCCTTGAGCAGCTTGGGATATTCGGCGAACACCGAACTCGATTTGGGGTCTTCGATATGCGGCTCCAGCGCGACCGGGCCTTCGGTGCGCAGCATCTTCATCAGGCTGGAGACCAGGAAGATGACGTCGAGGAAATCCTTCTTCTTGTAGGTCGGCCCCTTGAACACCTTGGCCATGCCACCGCCGAGCGACTTCAGCTCCTTCATCGAGTTGCCGGCGATGACGGCGCCGACGGCAGCGCCGCCGATGATCAGCATTTCGTGGGGAATGGCATGGAGCACAGGCTCGAGATCGCCGCCGGTGATGGCGAAACCGCCGAACACCATGGCCAGCAACACTACAAGGCCTATTGCTGCAAACATTACCGGTAACCCCCAACTCTTTCGACCTTGGCGACCGATGGATCGGTTTCACCCAACGTCGTAAATGGAATAACGGTAGAGATGGTGAGGATTTATACTTACCGGGGAATTAAAGTGATTTTTTAGCCATGTCGGCGCGCTGAACGCGGGCCGTTTACCTGATCAGATCGAACAACGTCGATTGGTTGATGCGCGCGAAAATCGCCTGCGCCGCCTGAAGCGACAGCAGGTTGGCCTGGAGCTTGGCGACCGTGCCGGTAACGTCGGTACCTTCCAGCGCGCCGCGCTCTTCCTCAAGTGACGAGGCATTGCTTTCGAGCTGTTCCTTGATGTCATCGATGCGGCCCGCGCGGACACCGTGCTGACCGACAAGAGCGGTGATGTGGGTGATCGCGGCCTGAACGGCATCGTTTGATGCCGCGCTATCGATCTTTCGCTGCGTGTCGTCCGCGTTGACGATCGCGGTCGCCGCGGTGCGCAGGATTTGCGAGAGCGAAACCACGCCGCCAGTCGTCTGAACGGTGTCGAAGACATTGGCCTTGGTGTCGGTGGCGGTGATCTGGAGCACGCGGCTGATCGGGATGGGTAGCGGCGTGGTGGCCGGGAACAGGGCCAGCCCGCGCGAATCCATCGTGGTCGATGCGGCGTCGATGTCATCGGCGATACCGTTCAACTCGTCCGCGATCGCCTGACGGTCCGACGCGGTATTGGTTGCGTTGTTGGCATTGACCATCAATTCGCCGGCGCGCGTGAACGAGGTCTGCAGGCCATCCAGCACGCTCGACACCTGATCGGCGACGGCGGCGGCGGTGTTGACATTCGAGAGCCACGCCTGCTGGTTGGATTCAACTCGCTTGATCACGGCGATGCGCGCCCAGGCGGCGGGATCGTCCGACGCGGTCTGGAGACGCTTGCCCGAGGAGATGTCGGACTGCGCGCGCGCGATGTCGCTCGACAGCTTGAGCTGGCGGTTGATTTCTGCGGTGAGGCGGTATCCGGTGATGCCCGTCATCTCAAACTCCAGCTAAGCCTTAAAATATATCCAGGATGGTTTGCATGGTCTCTTTCGCCGCCTGAATGATATGCGCGCAGGCCGAATAGGCTTGTTGATAGCGCAGCAGATCGGCGGCCTCGGTATCCAGATCGACGCCGGACACCGCATCCCGCGCCGAGAAGGCGATATCCCTGCGGGCCGAGGTGACGTCCGAATTGGTCTTGGCGGACGCGACCGCCTGGCCATGGTTGGCGACCATCGCGACCCAGTTGTCCTCGGCCTTGCTGCCGGTGCGCACCGTGCTGAGGTTCAGCAGATTGCCGAAATCGGCATTGCTGGAATCACCTGCCGGGACGAGATTGGGATCAGTGACGAGCGCCTGCATCGATGCCGCGCCGGCCGTGACCGAAAGCAGCGCCGTGCCGGCATTGCCGTTTTTGTCGAGGCCCTGCCCTGACCATGTATTGAGCGCGGTCGCGAAGTCGCTCGCGATGCCGTCAAGCTCTTGGCGGCGGCCGGCAAGCTGCTCGGACGCATCCTTGAGGCCTGCAAACGCCCCGCCAATCGGGGTGAAGGTGGATGACGGCTGGCCCGCCCCGGAGACGAGGAAGCCGAGGCGTCCGTCCGCGGCGCGCTGCACGCCGACCTGCGCTGTGCGCGCGTCTTCGAGCAGCACCTTGCCGTTGCTGCCGGTCAATGTGATGCGGACGGCGCCGAAATTGTCGAAGCTGGCGTCGATCCCGACCTTGCTCGCGATTTCATCGAGCAGACGATCGCGTTCATCGGCAACCTGCGCGTAGGTGGCGGTGCCTGCCCCCGCTTTCTTGATCTGCACGTTGAGCCGCGCCAGCGTCTGGAGATCGGCGTTCACCAGATCGGCGCCGGCAAGGGCATCCGATTCAATCCCGTCGGCGACTTGCGCGAGATCGTCGGCAGTCTGCCGTATTGTCGCGGCTGCCTGATCGATGGACGACAGGAAATTGCGGCGCGGAAAATCGCCATTCGGATCGGCGGAGAGCTGGTCACCCGCATTGAAGATCGCGGTCAGGCGCGCGCCGACTCCCGAATCTCCGTCGTCGAGCGCGGTTTCGGTCCGCTGCACCCAGGTCAGGCGGCTGGCGGCTTCGCCATAATCCGAACCCGAAAGACGCGCGTCGGCTGACTTGAACTGATCCCAGGCGCGGCTGATCGCGCCGGTTTCGACGCCGCCGAAGGTCACCTGCGGCCGATAGAGAATCGACGTGCTGGCCGACACCGAGGACTCGTTCAGCTCGATCTTGCGGCGCGAGAAGCCGGCGGTGTTCGAGTTCGCGACATTGTCGCTGACCGTGGACAACGCATTACGATAAGCCCGAAGGCCAGAGGAGCCGATCTGGAGAAGGTCGCTCATTCAGCCTCCTTCTTCATCGGCGGCATCGTTGCCGGGGCGCCGCCGAGGACGCGTGGCGTGAATTGCTTGAGCAGCATATCGGCGACGCCGATCGTGCCGCGCTTCGCCATGTCGTTGGCGGTATTGGCGTCGGCCATGTCGCGGAACTGGTTGGAGGCGTCACTGCCAAGGATGTCGTCGCCCAGGCTAGCGGAACGCATCGACGAGATCATCTGGCGCAGGAATACGGCCTCGAACGCTTGCGCGGCACCCTTGAGCTTTTCGAGCTGCTTCGCCTTGACGGGATCGATCGCGACCGCTGGCGTGGTGGATGCCGCCGCGTTGATCACAGCACTTCCAGCTCGGCCTTGAGGGCGCCGGCCTGCTTCAACGCTTCGAGGATCGCAACGAGATCCGAGGGGGACGCACCAATCGCGTTCACCGCCTTGACGATGTCGGCGAGCGACGCTCCGGGCCGGAAATTGAACATCGGCGATCCCTTTTCCTCGACATCGATCTTGCTCGAAGGTTCGAGCGCGGTTTCTCCCTTTGAGAAGGGCGCGGGCTGCACCACGCGCGGCTTCTCATCGATGCGGACCGTAAGCTTGCCGTGGCTCACCGCGGCGGGAGCGATGCGGACCGCACCATTGATAACGACCGTACCCGTCCGAGCATTAACAATTATTCTCGCAGGGGCTTCGGCGGGGTCGACGAAAAGATTCTCGATCCGGCTCATCAATGCGGTGCGGACCTCGGCGCCGGTGGGCGCATCGATCGCCACGGTGACGGCGTCGGTGGCGTGCGCGACCGGCGATCCCATCTCCTTGTTGATGGCGTCGGCGACGCGGCGAACCGTGGTCAGATCGGCATCAGCGAGGTTGAACTGAAGCTGGGTCGATTGCGCGAAGCCGGCATCGACTGTTCTTTCAACCGAAGCACCGCCCGGGATACGCCCGGCGGAGGGAATGTTGACCGAGAGTTTCGAACCGTCGGCCGCATCGACACCAAGGCCACCGACCGCGAGATTGCCCTGCGACATCGCATAGATCTGGCCATCGGCGCCACGCAGCGGCGTCAGCAGCAACGTGCCGCCGCGCAACGACTTGGCCTTGCCGAGCGCCGAGACGGTGACGTCGAGCCGCTGGCCGGGCTTGGCGAAGGGCGGGAGCTCGGCAGTGATCATCACCGCCGCCGCATTTTTGAGCGAGGGATTGACCCCAGCCGGGATCGTCACGCCGAAGCGCGAGGCAACACCCTTCATCGCTTGGGTCGCATATTCCAGGCTGTCGTCGCCCGTGCCGGCGAGGCCCACGACGATGCCGTAGCCGGTCAGCTGGTTTTCACGAAGGCCCTGGAAGGCACCGAGATCCTTGATCCGTTCGGCGGTCGCGGGCGCGCCCACGAGGACGGCGACAAGGAAGGCGAGAAAAAGACGCATGTGTGACGGTCCTAGAATGGGCTTAGCATCGAGAAGAATCGCTGCAGCCAGCCCTGTCGGCTGGCCCGTGCGATCTCGCCCTTGCCGGCATAGGTGATGCGGGCATTGGCGACGCGGGTCGAGGAGACGCGGTTGTCGGCCCCGATATCGGCATCGCGGACGATGCCGGAGATGCGGATATTCTCGTCGCCGCGATTGAGCGTGAGCAGCTTCTCGCCGCGCACCAGCATCGTGCCGTTGGGATAGACCTCGGCCACGGTGACGCTGATCTCGCCGTTGAGCTGGTTGGACTGGGTAGCCTCGCCCTTGCCGTCGAAGGCGTTATTGCCGCTCGCGGCGATGTCAGTCGGGCTGAAGAAACTGGCAGGGCCGGTGGCCGGCGGAGTCAGCCCGATGCTGCCCGAACGATCGGTCTTGGCGGCGTTGCTCTTGGAGGCCTGGGTGCGCTCGGCCAGCACGATCGTCAGCATGTCGCCGACACGCGCCGCACGCGCGCCACTGGTCAGCGGCGCATAGCCGTCATCGACCTGAAAGATCGCGCCATTGGCCGGACGCGGAGCGAGCGGCGTTGAAAGCGTCGGCGCATATTCCTCCGAGGCTTTCGCCTTGCGGGCGTCCGCCCGGCCCGTGCCGAACGCGACGAGCGACGCAGCGGCGAGGATGGCGATGCCGACCGACCAGTCGTTGCGGAGCTTATAGCTGCTGGTTGACATAACGCAGCATCTCGTCGGTGGCGGAAATCATCTTGCTGTTCACCTCATAGGCGCGCTGCGTTTCGATCATGTCGACCAGTTCCTCGACGACATTGACATTCGAGGTTTCGAGCGATCCCTGGCGGATCGCGCCGCGGCCATCGATATTGGCGGCGCCGACCTGCGGCGCGCCCGAAGCCGGGGTCTCGATCAGCATATTGTCGCCGACCGGATCGAGCCCGGCCGGATTGATGAAGCGGGCGGTCTGGATCTGGCCGAGCGTGGAAACGTCGGTCGATCCCGCCACTTGCGCCGTGACGGTGCCGTCGGCGCCGATGGTAAGCGATTCCGCGCCTTCCGGCACGGTGATCTCGGGCTGCACCGGCATGCCGGCGTCGGTCACGATCTTGCCTTCGGCGGACAGGTTGAAATTGCCCGCGCGGGTATAGCCGGTGCGGCCATCGGGCATCAGCACCTGGAAGAAGCCGTTGCCCTCGATCGCGAGGTCCAGCGAATTGCCGGTGGTGTTGAGCGTGCCCTGGGTATCGATCTTGGCGGTGCCCATCATCTGGACGCCGGTGCCGAGCGACAGGCCGATCGCATATTTGTCGTCGGCCGAGGAATTGGCGCCGGGCGCCCGGATTGACTGGTAGGCCATCGTCTCGAAGCTTGCGCGATCACGCTTGAAGCCGGTCGTGTTGACGTTGGCGAGGTTGTTGGCGATCACGCGCATCCGGGTGGACTGGGCGTCAAGCCCGGTCCGGGCCACGTGCATTGCGGCGGTAGTCATCGCGTCTTACTCCTTGGTCGAATTATTCGGGCAGCCGCATCAGGTCGGTCGATGAAGCATCAAGATCCTTGGCGGTGGTGAGCAGTTTGATCTGGGTTTCCCACGAGCGGCTGGCCTCGATCATCTGGACGAGCGCATCGCTGGTGTTGACGTTGGATTGCTCCAGCGCGCCCGAGGTGATCTGCGCATCCGGATCGGAGGGCAAGGTGCCGCCGCCACGCACCCGGAAGAGGCCGTCAAGGCCCTTGACGATATCCGATCCGGTGGGCGTGACGAGCTTGAGCCGCCCGACTTCCTGAAGCTGGGTTGGATCGCCGCCTTCGGGCACGATCGAGATCTTGCCGTCGCCGCTGACCTGGATCTTGTCGGCCGGCGGCAGGGTGATCGGGCCTTGCTCGCCCATCACGGGAACGCCGTCTCCGGTGGTCAGCAGCCCGCTGGGGCTGATCATCAGATCGCCCCGGCGGGTATAGCCTTCCTCGCCGTCATCGGCTTGCGCCGCGAGCATGGCATCCCCCCGCATCGCGACATCGAGATCGCGCCCGGTCTGGATGACCGCGCCCGCCTTCATGTCGGCGTTGACGACCTCTTCCGAAGCCGGCGCGCGGCCTTCGAACTGGCCGCCGCCGCCGCGCAGCCAGAGCGGCCGTTGCGACGCGAATTCCGCGCGGAAGCCAACCGTGTTGGCATTCGCGAGGTTGTTGGCGATCGTCGTCTGACGCGCCATCGCGCCGCGCATCGCGGACAGCGAGGTGTGGATGAGACGGTCCATTTAATCGGCCCCCCGAAACCCGCGCTTAGTTGCGCAGGTTGACGACCGTCTGGGTCATCTGGTTGGCGGTATCGATCGCCTTGGCGTTCGCCTGGAAATTGCGCTGCGCCTGGATGAGCGCGACAAGCTCCTCGGTG
>Ga0157380_10003065_pt1 | contig 11386 bp, 8 predicted proteins | sample S35metaG_FD_119757 | JGI IMG/M metagenome (GOLD analysis project Ga0157380, IMG submission 119757) | Switchgrass rhizosphere microbial communities from Kellogg Biological Station, Michigan, USA - S3-5 metaG | ecosystem: Host-associated > Plants > Roots > Rhizosphere > Soil | place: USA: Michigan...
AGCTCTACCAGGGCGCCTCCTACAAATCGTATCGCGGCATGGGCTCGCTCGGCGCGATGGCACAGCGCCACGGATCGAGCGACCGCTACTTCCAGGACACGGTCGAGGAGCTCGAGAAGCTCGTGCCGGAGGGGGTGGAGGGGCGGGTGCCGTACAAGGGCAGCCTGGTCGCGATCCTGCACCAGCTGGCGGGTGGCGTGCGCGCCGCGATGGGCTACACCGGCAGCCAGGACATCGAGCAGATGCGCACGCGTCCGGTGTTCGTGCGCATCACCGGCGCGGGCGTGCGGGAGAGCCACGTGCACGACGTGAGCATCACCAAAGAAGCCCCGAACTACCGGATCCGCTGATGGCCGCGCGCATGCAAGCGGCCCCGGCCGACATCCACGCCCACCGGATCCTGATCCTCGACTTCGGCGCGCAGTACACGCAGCTGATCGCGCGCCGCGTGCGCGAGATCGGCGTGTACTGCGAGATCCTGCCCTGGGACTGCGGCGACGACGCAGTGCGCGCATTCGGCGCGCGCGGCATCATCCTGTCGGGCGGCCCGGAATCGGTCACCGACGCCGCGCCGCCGCGCGCACCGGAAGCAGCGTTCGCGCTCGGCGTGCCGGTGCTCGGCATCTGCTACGGCATGCAGACGATGGCCGCCCAGCTCGGCGGGCGGGTCGCGCCTTCCGCGCACCGGGAATTCGGCTACGCCAAGGTCCGCCGCACTGCGGCCTCGCGCCTGCTCGACGGCATCTCCGACGAGGGGGCCGAGGATCCGGCCTTGCTGGACGTGTGGATGAGCCACGGCGATCGCGTGGAGGCGCTGCCGCCCGGGTTCTCCCCGATCGCGGCGACGCCGAACGCGCCGCTCGCGGCGATGGCGAACGACGCGCGCCGCTTCTACGGCGTGCAGTTCCACCCCGAGGTGACCCACACGCGCTCGGGCGCCGCGATCCTCGCCCGGTTCGTGCGCGAGATCTGCGGCTGCGACACGCTGTGGGACGCCGGCAACATCGTCGCCGACGCGATCGCGAAAGTGCGCGAGCAGGTCGGCCGCGACCACGTGCTGCTCGGCCTGTCGGGCGGCGTCGATTCGTCGGTCGTGGCGGCGCTGCTGCACGAGGCGATCGGCGACCAGCTCACCTGCGTGTTCGTCGACCACGGCCTGCTGCGGCTCGGCGAGGGCGACCAGGTCATGGCGACGTTCGCGCGGCACCTCGGCATCCGCGTGATCCGCGTGGACGCCGCGGACCGCTTCTTCGCGGCCCTCGCCGGCGAGGAGGACCCCGAACGAAAGCGCAAGATCATCGGCAAGCTCTTCATCGACGTGTTCGAGGAGGAGTCACGGAAGATCGAGGGCGTGAGGTGGCTTGCGCAGGGGACGATCTACCCGGACGTGATCGAGTCGGCGGGCGCCAAGACCGGCAAGGCGCACGTCATCAAGTCGCACCACAACGTCGGCGGCCTGCCCGAGCGCATGCACCTCAAGCTGCTCGAGCCGCTGCGCGAGCTCTTCAAGGACGAAGTGCGCCGGATCGGGATGGAGCTCGGGTTGCCGCGCGAAATGGTGTTCCGCCACCCGTTCCCGGGGCCGGGACTCGGCGTGCGCATCCTCGGCGCCGTGACGCGCGAGGCGGCGGACCTGCTGCGCCGCGCGGACGCGATCTACATCGATGAGCTGCGCACGCACGACCTGTACGACCGCGTGAGCCAGGCCATGGCGATCTTCCTGCCGGTGCGCTCGGTCGCGGTGATGGGCGACGGCCGGCGCTACGACTGGGTGATCGCGCTGCGGGCGGTCGATACGGTCGACTTCATGACCGCGCACTGGGCGCGGCTGCCGTACGAATTCCTGGATACCGTCGCGCGGCGCATCGTCAACGAGGTCAAGGGCGTGTCGCGCGTCGTGTACGACGTCTCGGGGAAGCCGCCGGCGACGATCGAGTGGGAGTGAGGACGGACATGCTGAAGAGAACGGCAATCACGCTCGGGTTCGCTGGCGCCGTGGCGGCTTTCACCGGCACGGCGGCCGCGAACGACTTCGACCACGTCTGGAACTGCGAGCTGAAGCCCGCCCGGACCCTGGACGAAGCGCGTGCCGTCGCCGGCACGTGGCTCGCTGCCGCGCGGTCGATGGAGCACGGCCAGCGGCTGCAGGCATTCATCCGCTACCCCATCATCGTGGGCAGCAGCGAGAACCGCTTCGACTTCGTCGTGCGGGCGCCTTCCCTCGCCGCCTGGGGCGCCTTTTACGACACCTATGATGACGGAACGCCGGTCGCCGACGCCGACTTGAAGTTCGCCGAGGTGGCAAGCTGTTCGGGCAGCACGATGTGGGAGTCGATCGCGGTCCAATGATCTCGTTGAGTCCCGGTGCGCAGTTCGTTCAGAATCCCACCGTCAGGGCGCGCCCGCCCGACCGCCGATCCCGCAGCAGCCAACGAGAGGCAACATGAGCGCAAGCATTCGCATCAGCAGGACACTGGGTGCCATGGCCTGCCTGGCGCTCGTGCCGCTGGGCGCCGCCTTTGCCAGGGACCAGGTCCTGGTGAACGGCCACATCTTCACGTCCAACCCGCAGCAGCCCTATGCGGAGGCGGTGTCCGTGCGCGACGGCAGGATCGTGGCGGTCGGCAACCGTGCTGCAGCGGCTGCCAGCGTCGGTTCCGATGCGGAGGTGACCGATCTCGGCGGCCAGACGCTGCTGCCGGGCCTGATCGACAGCCATGTGCACGCCGTATTCGGCGGCATCGGCCTGTTGTCGGCCGATGCGAGGAGCGACCTCGCCGACGTCGACGCGCTCGAGGCATTCGTGGCCGAAGCCAAGCGCAGCGGCCGCGGCATGAACGGTGACGTGCTGGTGGTCACCGGCATTCCCCTGGCCCTCTGGTCACAGAATGCGGCCCTGAATGAACGGTTCAACGGCGGGGCCTATGCGGCTCAGCCGCTGTTCCTGCGCGGCATGGACGGGCACACGGGCTGGTCGAACGCGGCGATGCGCAAGCGCGCCGGCCTCGACCGGGCGTTCATCGCGGGGCTGCCGGAGGAGAAGCGCAAGTACTACGGCGTCGGCGATGACCTCACGCCGAACGGTTTCGGCGTGGACGAGGGGCTGGAGATCGTCGAAAGGCAGATTCCCCCCGTGGACGCACGCAAGAGTGCCGCGGGCGCGCGTGCAGCCGTCGAGTACCTCCACAGCCTCGGCATCACCGCGTGGCTCGACCCCTGGGTCGACGAATCCACGCTGACCGCCTATCGCGACCTCGCGGCGGCGGGCGGCCTGTCGGCCCACGTCGCGGCACTCCCGGTCGTGAAGCCGGATGATCCGCAGTCCTTCAAGGATGCGCTCGCGCTGCGCGGCAAGTTCGGCGACATACCGAACCTGACGATCCCGGGCGTCAAGGTGTTTGCGGACGGCGTGGTCGAGTACCCGTCGCAAAGCGCCGCAATGACCCAGCCGTACGCCAACACCGGCAAGATGGGCGACCTGCTCTTCAAGCCGGAGAACTTCGCGAAGCTGTGCATCGACGCGGACAAGCTCGGCCTCTTCGTGCATACGCACGCCATCGGCGACCTGGCGGTGCACGAGGCGCTGAACGGGTATGACGCCATGCGCAAGGCCAACGGCGACAGCGGCCTGCCGGGCAGCATTACCCACCTGCAGTTCGTCCGGCCGGACGACATCGGGCGATTCAAGCGGCTCGGCGTGCTGGCTTCGTATCAGCTCCTGTGGGCGTCGTATGGGGTCGACTCCGTCGACCTGGTCAAGCCCTACGTCGCGGCGGACATCTTCCCGTGGCAGTATCCCGCGCGGTCGATGTTGCACGCCGGTGCGGTGATTGCCGGAGCCAGCGACTGGCCGGTGTCGACGCCGGACGTGTTCAAGGCGATCTACCAGGCCGAGACCCGGAAAGGCGAGACCGGCGACGTGCTGGACGCGAGCCAGGTCATGCCCCGGGAGTCGATGCTGTATGCCTACACGATCCATGCGGCGCGCACGATGAGGCAGGAGAAAGCGATCGGCTCGATCGAACCCGGCAAGGCCGCGGATTTCGTGCTCCTCGACCGCGACGTGCTGACCGTGCCCGCGGAACAGATGCGCGACACGAAGGTGCTGGCCACGATGGTCGCCGGCCAATGGGTGTTTCGCGCGAATTGACCCGGCGCCAGCGCTGCGGCTCCGGTTACCCGAGCGGAAGCGCGCTCACGCGCCGATTCTCCGGTCGATCCAGGCCCTGATGTCGGCCAGTACGGTCTCCTTGCCGACGTCGTTCAGCAGGTCGTGGTAGTGGCCGTCGTACAGCTTGAGCGTCTTGTCCGTCGAGCCGGCCGTGTCGAAGAACAGCTGGCTTCCGGACGCCATCGTCGCTCGATCCGCCGTGCCGTGAAGGATAAGCACCGGCAGCGTGATGCGCGGAAACTCGCGCCGCAGGCGCTCGTTGGCGCGCACGAGCGCCGCCACCGTCTTCGCGGGCTGCACCTCGTTCAGCGTCAGCGGATCGCTGTTGAGGATGCGCACTGCGATCGGGTCGCGCGAGAAGTCCTCGTTCTTGAGCTTGAGCACGGGTAGCCGCGGGAAGACCCTGGACAGCCCCTTGATCACGGCGAGCGCGGCATCGGGCGCCGGGACCTTGAACGCGAAGCTCTCGCAAACGAGGCCCGCGATCTCGGCCTGGTGATCGAGCGTGTAACTGCAGGACACGACGCCGCCGGCGCTGTGACCGAGGAGAAAGACGGGCAGGCCCGGGTGGCGGGACTTGGCGAGGGCAATGACCGAGGCGACGTCCGCCACGTAGTCCGCGACGTCGTCGACGAAGTAGCGCGCGCCCTCGGACTTCCCGCGACCGCGCAGGTCGAGCGCGAAGGCCGCGAGCCCGGCGGCGGCGAACTGCGTGCCGGGCCACAGGTACTGGCCGCCGTGCGAGTTGACGCCGTGGCACATGACGACCGCCGCGCGCGGCCGGCCCACGGGCGGGAAAGCGCGCACGTGGATCTCGACGTCGCCTGCGCTCCGCACCTTTTCCTCGACCGCGTTGCCGGGTGCCATGCGTCGTCCTCTGTGGATGGTGGCAGGCCTTCGGCCCTGACGCGGGAAAATGATAACCCGCGTCAGGGCGCAGGGCATGCAACACTGTGGCGGCATGGCGAAAGCCCGCCAATCCGTGCATGCCCTCGTCTGGTTCCGGCGCGACCTGCGGGTGACCGACCACGCCGCGCTTTCCGATGCGCTGCGCGTCGCGGATCGCGTGCACTGCGCTTTCCTGTTCGACACGGAAATCCTCGGCCCGCTGCCGCCAGGCGATGCGCGCGTCACCTTCATCTGGGAGTCGGTCCGCGAGCTCAAGGCGGCGCTGGCGGCGCGCGGCGGCGACCTGCACGTGCTGCACGGGCGCGCCGAGCGGGAGATTCCGCGGCTCGCGCGGCGGCTCGGCGTCGCAAGCGTCCACGCGGCACGGGACTACGAGCCCGCTGCGGCCCGCAGGGACGCCGCGGTCGGTGCGCGGCTCGCGCGCGCGGGAATAGCGTTCCGCACCCGCAAGGACCAGGTGATCTTCGAGCTCGACGAAGTGCGCACCCGCGCCGGCGGCTGGTTCTCGGTCTTCACGCCTTACCGCCGGCAGTGGCTCGCCACGCTCGCTCCTGCGGACCTTTCCCCGCATCCGGTCACCGGTCTGCGGGGACGGCTCGCCAGCCCGCGAGCGGCGCCGCTGCCCCGGCTCGACGCGCTCGGGTTTCGCCGCGCCGAGCTGCCGCTTCCGGCCGGCATGTCGGGTGCTCTGCGGCTGTGGGCGGCCTTCCGGCCGCGGCTCGCGCACTACGCGCGCGAGCGCGACTTCCCGGCGATCGGGGCGACATCGCGCCTGTCCGCGCACCTGCGCTTCGGGACCATTTCCATCCGCAGGCTGGTCGGCGCGGCGCGCGTTTCCCGCAGCACGGGCGCAGCCGCCTGGCTCACGGAGCTCATCTGGCGGGATTTCTACTTCGCGATCCTCGCCGCGCGACCCGATGTCGCCGACCACGCGTTTCGGCGCGAATACGACCGGCTCGAGTGGACGCGCGACGAGCGCCTGTGGCGCGCCTGGCGCGACGGGCGCACCGGCTACCCGATCATCGACGCCGGCATGCGCGAGCTCGCCGCGCAGGGAACCCTGCACAACCGGCTGCGCATGGTCGTGGCCTCCTTCCTCGCCAAGGACCTCGGCCTCGACTGGCGGCGCGGCGAGCGGCATTTCGCCGCACGGCTGCTCGACTTCGACCTCGCAGCAAACAACGGCGGCTGGCAATGGTGCGCGTCGACCGGCTGCGACGCGCAGCCCTGGTTCCGGATCTTCAACCCCGTGCGGCAGTCGGAGCGTTTCGATCCGGAAGGCCGCTACATCCTGCGCTGGATCCCGGAGCTCGCGCGCGTCCCCCGCCGTCACCTGCACGCGCCGTGGGAGATGCCGGCGGACCTGCAGCGTGCCGCAGGCTGCCGGATCGGGCGCGATTACCCGGCGCCCGTGGTGCGCCACGAGGAGGCGCGCCGCCGCACGCTCGCGCGCTATGCTGCGGCGCGGCGGCCGCGGCGGAGCGGGGGATGAGCGACGTCGACTGGATGCAGCAGGCGATCGGCCTCGCCCGGCGCGCCGAGGCGATCGGGGAGGTGCCGGTCGGCGCGCTCGTCGTGCGCGACGGGAAGCTGCTCGGGGAGGGATGGAACCGGCCGATCTCGGCGCACGACCCGACGGCGCACGCCGAGATCCTTGCGCTGCGCGCCGCCGCGGTGGCGGTCGAAGACTACCGTCTCGGCGGCGCGACGCTGTACGTGACGCTCGAGCCTTGCCCGATGTGCGCCGCGGCGCTGGCGCACGCGCGCATCGCGCGGCTCGTGTTCGGCGCCTGGGATCCGCGCCAGGGCGCGGCAGGCAGCGCCTTCAACCTGGTGGCGTCGGACGCGATGAACCACCGGGTCGATGCCCTGGGGGGCGTACTCTCCGCGGAATGCGGCGCGCTACTGCGCGGATTCTTTGCCGGGCGGCGCTGACTGCGGCGCGTCGGGCACCATCCAGCGCAGCAGTTCGGCGTAGGTCTGCACGTTGCGCACGAAGCCGACCGGCTCCCAGCCGCGCGCGTAGCCGCGCTTCAGGGTTTCGTAGTGGCGCTCCTGAGCGAGCAGCGGCAGGTTGTCACGCACGTCGGGCCAGCGGTCGGGATCCTGCCCGCGGCGCTCGGTCAGGATGCGCGCGTCTTCGAGGTGGCCGTAGCCGACGTTGTAGGCGGCGAGCGTGAGCCAGGTGCGGTCCGGGTCCGGGATCCGCTTCGGAATGGTCTTCTCGACGATGCGCAGGTAACGCGCGCCGCCCAGGATGCTCGCGCGCGCGTCGCCGCGGTCGGCGATGCCGACACGCTTCGCGGTCTCCGCGGTCAGCATCATTAACCCCTGTACCCCGGTCGAGGACACGGCCGCCGCATCCCAGCGCGACTCCTGGTAGCCGATCGCGGCCAGCAGGCGCCAGTCAATGCCCGTTTCCGCTGCAGCCTCCTGGAACCACGCCTGGTAGCGCGGCAGCCGATCGCGGACCCCGGCAACGAAGTTGGCGGCATCGACCCGGTCGAATCGCACCAGCGCGCGCCGGTTGCGCTCGAGGATGTCTGCCAGCCGGCCGTCGGCGCCGATATCCGTGAAGAAACGTTCCAGCTCCGGCAGCAGGTCGTGTCCATGGGGAGAGAGGGCCCACGCGACCGCCTCCGATTCGGCGATCCGGAAGGCGGGGCGCAGGTCCGGGAAGAAATGACGGCCCAGCGAGAATTCGATGGAGTCTGCGACCGTGAAGTCCGCCTCGCCGCGCGCGACCCGGCCGAGCAGGTCAAGCGCATCCGCGCCGCGGACCTCGGTCCACGCAAGCCCCGGCGCCTGCCTGGCGAGCGCGCCGAGCGCGGCGGCGTGGGCTGAATTGCGCTGCACGACGATCCGGCCCCCGGCGAGGTCGCCGGCCTTGCGCGGCAGGCGGTGCTGCACGCGGTAAATGACGAACTGGTCGATGCGCTGGACGACCGGTCCGAAGCGCACGCGGGGCGGATGGGCGCCGCTCTGAACGATCCCCGCCGCCGCGACATGGGCGCGATTGCGCTCGACGGCGGCGAGCGCAGCAGTCGTGGAGCGCGCGAAGCGCAGCTCGAGCCGCACGCCGAGCCGCTCGGCAAACGCGCGCGCGAGCTCGTATTCCGGGCCCTCGGGCCCGGCCGCGCCTTCGTAGTAGGCGAGCGGACTGTTCCGGGTGACGACTTTTATCAGGCCGAGCGCCCGAATCTGCTCGAGAGTCCCGGGCATGCGCGAGCAGGTGCCAAGTAGGAGGGCGACCAGCAAGACCGCCGGTACTCCAAACCGGCTGCGGAGGCGCCGCCAGGGCGATGCGGCGGGCGCGGATTCCGGCTGCATTCATGTAGAATAGCCGTTCCGGATCAGCCTGCTATGACGGGTGCCGGAATCCCTGACGGAGAGGTACCGAAGCGGTCATAACGGCACCGACTCGAAATCGGTTGAGGGCATTACGCCCTACGTGGGTTCGAATCCCACCCTCTCCGCCAGCTTCTTTCCGGCTACGCTAGTCTTCCTCTTGCATGGCTGCTCCGAACGTCGATCGACCGGGGGAGGCCGCGGCGCCGCCCCGCGAGACCTCGCTGCTGCGCTGGGTCTGGCGCGCCTACGTCCGCAACGCCCTGGTGCCGCTGCTGGTCGTCGAGCTGCTGCTGGTCGCGGTGTACCTGACGAGCCACGCCTGGTCGCTGCGCAAGAACGTGGCGGCTTTGACCGAAGTCGCGCGCCAGGAGCTGACGCGCATCGCCAGCGACGCCTCGATCGTTGTCGAGCAGCAGCTCGGGACGGTCTCGGCACTGACCGAAGTGCTGCGACGCCAGGCGACCGATGCGCTGTCGGCGCCGTCCAGGCGGCCGGCGGACCGGTTGCGGCTGCGCATGCAGCCGACCGGGGCAATGACCACCTGGTACGACGACGGCGGCGCAGCCGTTTACTGGTCGTCACGGGCGGAAAAGCGGCCGGAGGACTTTGCGCGACTCGAGCGGCTGGCCTCCGTCGACCCGTTGCTGCGCGACGTCACGCTCTCGAACCCGCTCATCGTTCAGGCCTACCTCAACACGCACGACTCGCTGAACCGCATCTGGCCCTGGATCGACGCCGCACGCGTCTTCGCCCCGGGCATGAACATCCCGGACTTCAACTTCTATTACGAGGCCGACGCGACCCATAACCCGACGCGTGCCGTGGTCTGGACCGACGCCTACGTGGATCCGGCGGGCCAGGGCTGGCTGGTTTCGGCGATCGCGCCCGTCTACCGAGGCGACTTCCTCGAAGCCGTGGTCGGCGCCGACGTGACGGTCGACCGCATCGTCGCGGATCTGCTGACGCGCGAGGTCCCCTGGCAGGGATTCCTGATACTCATCGGCAAGTCCGGAACGCTGCTGGCCCTGCCGCCGCAGGGCGAGCGGCTCTTCAACCTGCGCGAGCTCAAGGCCCACGACTACCGTGCCGCGATCCTCGCCGACACTTTCAAACCCGAGGAATTCAACGTCTATCAGCGCGCCGATTTTGCCGACATCGCGCGTCTGCTCCGCGCGCAACCGGCGGGCAGCGCGCGGCTCGAGGGCGCGGAGCCCTTCCTGGTCGCCTGGCAGACCATTCCGTCGGCCGGCTGGAAGCTCATGAGCCTCGTGCCGGAACAGGAGGTGCTCGGACCGTCGCGGCAGCTCAACCGCGACCTCGCCGCCGTGGGCTGGGTGATGCTCGCTGGACTCATCGGCTTCTACCTCGTGTTCTTCACGTACCTGTATCGCCGCGCGCGGTTCGTGAGCCGGTCGATCTCCGAGCCGCTGACGCAGATCGAGCGGATGGCGCATCGCATCGCCGTCGGCGACTACGAGCAGGCCGCCCCCGCGTTCAAGGTCAGCGAGTTCCGCCACACGGTCGGCGAGCTGCAGCGCATGGGGCGACTGCTCGGGGACTCCAACATGGCGCGCGAAGATGCGGAATCGCGCCTCACCGAGCGCAACGAAGAACTCTCTGCGATCCTCAGCCTGTCGCCGGACGGCATCGTCTCCTTCGATGCGGCGGGCAGCGCTACCGACACGAACCCGGCTTTCCTCGCCATGACGGGCTGGAGCCGGGATGCCGTGATCGGGCTGACCCGCGCGCAGTTCTGGGCCAGGCTCGGCGAGCTCGGCAGCTGCCCGGAGCCCCAGCCCGGCGCCGCGAACCTGCTGCGCCTGCAGCGTCCGCGCATCACCGTGCTCGAATGCCGGGTGGTCGGTCCGCCGGCGGGCGCGCAGGTCGCATACTTCCGCGACGTCACCCAGGCCGACGAGCTCGACCGCGCGAAGAGCCGCTTCGTGGCGACCGCCGCCCACGAGCTGCGCACGCCCATCGCCGTCATCACGGGCTACGCGGAGCTCCTGCAGGCGACCGACCCCCCGGCGGGGCAGCGCGGCGAGATCCTCGCCACGATGCGCCGCCACGGGGACCAGATCACGGGCATCGTGAGCGAGCTCCTGGACCTCGCGCGCATCGAGGCGCGGGCGGGCCGGGATTTCACCATGATCCGCCAGCCTCTCGCCCCCGCGGTGCGGCGCTACATCGATTCATTCCGGGTCGGCGAATACGCGCGGGTGCCCATGCTCGACGGCGAAATCGGCGACGCCGAGGTGTTCATGGACGCCGACAAGTTCTGCCAGGCGCTCAGCAACGTCATCGCGAATGCCTGCAAGTACTCGCCGCCGGGCGCGCCGATCGCGGTGCGACTCGTCGCGGATGCGCAGGCGGTCGGGGTGCGCGTCCAGGATCGGGGCGAGGGCATGGACCCGGAAACGCAGCGTCGCATCTTCGAGCGTTTCTACCGCGCGGAGTCGGCGTCGGCCACTGCGGGCACCGGGCTCGGCATGAGCATCGTCAAGGAGATCCTGGACATACACGGCGGCAGGGTCGAAATCGAGACTGCGCCCGGCGACGGCACGGCGGTGACGCTGTGGCTGCCGCGGGCGACGCCGCGCGGTTGACGCTGCAGGGGGGCGACCTTACGATGCCCGACCCGGCGTTTTCCATGGTGGCTCGCGTCGGTTCCTCCGCGACGATCAGTCGTGAACCCCGCCAGGTCCGGAAGGAAGCAACGGTAGCGGCAGCATCGGGTGCCGGAGGGGTGCTGGCGCGGGCCGCCTCCCGTGGGCCGGCGAATGGGCAATGATGGCGGCCGGGAGGCAAGGCACCGGATGAGCTACCTGGTACTCGCGCGCAAGTGGCGGCCGCGGAACTTCGCCGAACTGGTCGGGCAGGAGCACGTGCGCCAGGCGCTCGTGAATGCCCTCGACTCCGGCCGGGTGCATCACGCCTTCCTGTTCACCGGCACGC
>Ga0157380_10003067_pt1 | contig 11383 bp, 7 predicted proteins | sample S35metaG_FD_119757 | JGI IMG/M metagenome (GOLD analysis project Ga0157380, IMG submission 119757) | Switchgrass rhizosphere microbial communities from Kellogg Biological Station, Michigan, USA - S3-5 metaG | ecosystem: Host-associated > Plants > Roots > Rhizosphere > Soil | place: USA: Michigan...
CCAGTGAGGCCAGCCTCGGACCGCCGAGGTGGGTGGCCGGGTTGGGTGGGATCGTTGCGGGTGGCTACTGGTTGAGAAGCGGTCCGAGCCTGCCCTCCGATGGTCGCGGCGCCGCCGCGAGGCTGGGCGCTGGTCAGCACCGGCTTGGCCGACCAGGCTGGCGGTCATGGCTGCGGTGGTGACGGTAAACGATGTGCTTGACGGGCATGTGGGCCTGGATGTGGAGTGTCTGGATCGGATCTATCTGAACGGCTACGTGCCGAACCTGCAGGTGGGCGGGCAGGTGGTGTCGTTTATGACCGCGCATCTGGGCAATCCGATCCCGTCGCCGGCGATCATGGAGAAGATCGGCACCGCGTTCCGCACGGCGGTGGACCGGTTCGCTGCCGATAACAAGATCGCGGTGGTGCGGTTCGGTAAGGACGACCGCAAGATCGAGGTGATGCGCCCGTATCTGGCTCGGCAGGCGCGTACCGGCCGGCCCGGGGTGGCCGCGATCGGGATCGCCCAGGAGTTCCAGAACGTGTTCGCCGCGACGAAACGCGTGGGCCACAACGGGGTTCCGTGGTTTTCGTTTTTCAAGGCCGACCGGCGGGTGACGTGTTTTTATGTCTATCTCTGGGACGCCGATTTCGGGCCGGCGTTCATTAAGATCTGCGCCTACTTCCCGTACCCGATCAAGGTGTGGCTCAACGGCCACGAGTGGGCCAAACGCCAGGCCGTCAAGGCGGGGATCGGGTTTTCCGAGCTGTCCAATGGGTTTGCCAGCTGTGCGGATCCCGCCGCGCTGCAGGCCATCTGTAATCGGCTGGGCCCGGGCACCATCGGGGTGTTCTTCCAACGCTGGATGAGCCGGCTGCCGCTGCCGCTGACCGAACACGACCGCGCCGCGGGCTACTGGTGGGAGCTGTCCATGCGCCAGATCGAGGTGTCTCGCACCCTGGTCTTCGACGCGCCGCGCCACGCCCGCTCCTTCTTCGAGGCGCTGGTCGCCGACAATCTCGACATCGGCCGACCCGACACTGTGGAACTGATCTTCCACGGGCCCCGGCACCCGGGCAGGCCCCCGCAGTTGGACTGCGTGCCGAAGACGAAGATCGTCACTCGCGGCACCGAGGTGACCGTCAACGCCTTCTATAAGAACTCCCGCATCAAACAGTATCTGAAGGACCGGCGGGCGTTGCGGATCGAGACCGTGATCAACTCACCCGACGACCTGCGCTGTCACCGCCGTCTGGCCCATCTCGACGAGCTGCAGGCCCGCGCGCGTGCGGTCAACCGCAGACTGCTCGATACTGAACGTGTCGGCCAGGGCTGCGTCCTTGCGAGTCCAGCCTTTGAGCGGATCGCACGGCCCACCCTCACCGAGGATGGCAGGAGGGCCCCGGCCTTACGGTTCGGCGACCCTCGGGTCCAAGCCCTGGCCGGCGCCCTATGCACAACAATGCTCGCCGTCACCGGCATCACCAACAAGAGCCTGCGCGCCTTGATGACCGGCCTGCTCGACGGCATCGGCTACACCACCAACCAGGCCAGCTACGACCTGGCCCGGCTGCGGGTCAACGGGCTCATCACCCGAGTCCCCGGCAAGAACCGCTACCGGCTCACCGGCGACGGGCTACGGTTCGCGATCTTCTACACCAAACTGCACGACCGACTACTACGCCCGTTGCTGGCCGCCGACCAGCCCCCCGCACCACCGCCACTACGAAAAGCATTGCACACCATCGACATTCACATCACTGAACGCATCGACCGGGCTCGACTCCTGCCGAACGCAGCCTAAAACTCAAGACAACTCTCAACGACCTAGCAGCCAAGGGTCCCTAGCGGCGTACCCAACCAACAGTCACGCGCAGGCGCTGGGTGTCAAGGAGGATCAGCTTTATACCGACGAGACGGCGGCGGCGGTGAAGGAGCTGGCTAAGTTCGTAAACAATGATCCGACGCTGCTGGAGCGCATGGCCGGCGGCAAGCGTCTGGCCCGGGCCGAGGATCTCGGCGTGGCGGACTTGGCGTTCCGTAAGGCGATCGGCGCTTACATCCCGCCGGACGCCGGCATTCCGCCGGGGCACCGATCGAAGTACCCGATCCAGGGGGTGTGGGCCGACTCGCGGGCGTTCTTCAACCCGCCTGATGCGCACAGCTTCCTCAAGGCCACCGACCAGTTCCGTGACGAGTTCATGCGGCTGTACCGCCCGATGGCCGGGACGCCGATCTGGCTCATCGGCTACTCGATGGGCGGAATGTCGGTCTTCAAGTGCCTGACCGCGTTGCCGCCGGAGTGGCGGCAGTTCGTCGTTGGCGTCAGCACCATGGGCGACCCGTGCATGCCGCCCGACGGCAGCCTGAACGGTAACGACACCGGCGAGGGCATCACCAAGCAGTACCAACCGGAATGGGTGCGCGACCGCTACTGGTCATACAGCATCGAAGGCGACTGGTATCCGCGCTGCGCCAACCCATTGCTGTTCGCGCTCGGCGAGGTCGTTGCCCGGATGGAGCTGACGCCGGAGTTCGTGCTGTTCCTGCTCGGCTGGCTCCCGACGCTGCCCGGCAAGATGCTCACCGGGCAGGCGGCGACCGATGACCCGCTGGGCGGGACACTGGCACCGTTGGCGCAAGCGATAAGCACCGGAGGAGCCAACGTGATCGGCCAGTTCTTCTCGGCCGGACAGGTTCTGGCAATGCTCCCGCAGGTCATCTGGCTGCTGACCGACGCGATCAAGTTCGTCGTCACCGGGGCGCACGGGAAGTACGGCGACCCGGCCTTTGCCCACTGGGACGGCATGACCGCGGTGGATCATGCCGTGGCCACCATCCGGCGCGTCGCTCCGCGGGGCTGCACCTTGTACCTGCTGCCGGGCACGTGGAGCACCTGGGACCAGCTGTTCCAGTTCGACATCGCCGCCCGTCTCCAGGGCGACTGACAATCTGGTGCCAGCGCCGACGTTCGAGATCTGTTGAGCGGTCGTCGTTTTCCGGCGGCTGTCGCCATTCATGTCTGAAAGCGTTCGGCTGCAGCCGATCTCGCCTACCCGGGTGGTGGTGGATCGAGCATGAGGACTCGGGTGCCGTCCCAGTGGTATCGCACCGTTGTGACGCTGCCGTCATCGCATGCTGTGCAGCTCTGACCCCACCGGTACCGGAGTACCACCGTGTCGGGGGTCGATGCCTCTGAATCCAAAGACGTAAACCCGTAGGCCTTCCAGGTGCCGGTGCCCAAGAACTCGCCACGGTGGAACATGAGCGCCTGGATCGGCGAGCTTCCCGTTGCTCCTTCGATAGTCACCAACACGGTGGACAGATCCGCACACGGGTCGTAGTTGCTTTCGAGGGGAGCGCTTGCGAACCGGCGGCCGGTGACCCGCTCGTTGGGCAGCACCGCCAGCGCCGTCCACACAGCGCTGGCCTGGTCCGGGCCACATTGCGCGGACGCCGGCGCGATCCGGTCCGACCACCCGATCGAACCGGTGGCGACGACAACCACCACTGCGACGGACTCGCCGACGACCCGCAGCGCGCGCGGCGAGAATCCCCACCCGTGCAATCGTCCGGGCACTTCGTCCTCCCGTCCCACCGCCTCGATCGTCGTCATCGTGAGGATATGGCAGGGCAAAGCCTCATACGGCGATTCGGCAACAGCGCTGCGCCCTTCCCAATCGACACCTCTCGGCGACTGACCGGCGATAAGCCGGCCGCTTCCTCACCGACCCCAATTGCGTTGGGGCTCAGGCAGTAGCCGACGGGCGTGGTATTCGGCTTGGCCACGTATCGCAGCTGACGTCCCGTGGCATCAAGATCATCTCGCGGCGGGAGATCGCACCTGCCTACGAGAGCAGAATCTGCCTACGAGAGCAGAAACAGGTACTCGATTACTCACATGCGGAGCGCGCCGCAGACCTACTCTTCTCATACACGGGCAAACACAACAGCGGGGGAAACCTATGTCGACGATAGAACCGACCTGGCTGGCCAGTCACCGTCTCGGCGTGCGTGGCAGCGGCGTCGTCAGCAGACACGGACACGGGGCAATCCGATGAGCTTCATATCGTTCAGCAACCAGCCGCTGTTCACCCGCGAGGAGATCGCGCAGAGAGTCCACGCCGTCTCGGTTACCCGCGGGCTCGACGAACTCGCGACTGTGATCGCGCTGATGACGATCGCCACCGAGGTGGGTGCGAACGGGCACTGGTGGTGCCCGTGGAACGCGAAGGACCCGAGCTCGCAGAACTATCCACACGACTCAGAGTCGGACGACGGCCGCAGTGTTGGCTACTTCCAGCAACAGAACGGTAGCGCCGGGGAAACCGTTGCGGGCAGCGACGACTGGTGGGGGCCGATGCAAACCCGCATGACCATCGACCATGCCGCCGACACGTTCTTGTCGCGCCTGGCCGATGAGTACTGCAGCGCCAAGGACAACCCCGCCCTGGCGGGTCAGTTCGCCCAACGCGTGCAAGGCTCGGCCTTTCCCGACCGTTATGCACAGCACTGGGACGAGGCATGGGATGTGCTGCGTCGCGCACTGACGGACCAACCAGCGCCGACGCCCGGCGGGACCGGGGGATTCACGGGCGACCCGGTATGGCTCGAGGACGTGTTGAGGGAAGCGCTCGGCGATCGACTGGTCGTAGAGCCAGGATGGAACGAACGCGGCGCTGGCGGCACCATGGGCGACATCTGGGGGGTGATGATCCATCACACGGGCAACGCCAACGAGACGGTCGACCACATTCGTGACGGCGTCCAGCAGCCGAGCGGGTTTCTGCACGGCCCACTGGCGCAGTGTCTGTTGACACCTGATGGCAAGTGCCACCTGATCGCGGTCGGACCGTGCAACCATGCGGGCATCGGCTCCTACCCCGGCCTGGGCACCAACAATGGCAACCGGCGCCTCATCGGATTCGAGTGCTGCTGGCCCACGCCACGGCCGGACCTGCCGCAGGGCTATGACCCGAACGAGCGGTGGACCACACCGCTGATCATCACGATGCGTGACGCCACCGCCGCCGTGCTCAAGAAACTGGGCTACGGGTCCGCTCGCGTCATAGGTCATAAGGAGTATGCGGGTGCCGCGCAAGGCAAATGGGACCCCGGCAACCTGTCGATGAACTGGTTCCGCACCGAAGTCCAAAAGGATCTTGACGGCTTCGTGTTCCCCGGAGAACAGCCCGTACAGCATCCCGATCCCGGACCCGCTCCGATCAATCCGCCGATACTGCAGCCACCGCCCAACAAGCGCACCGATCGCCAACTGCTCGAAGACATTTGGGACCAGTTGCGCGGGCCCGGCGGCAACGGATGGTCCCAGCTCGGCGGCAAGACGGTGGTCGACTATCTGTTCGAGATAGGAAGATTCGCCACCGAATTGCACAGGCAGCTCGACGAGCTACGGGCCATGCAATCCGGTTCGGGGCCGAACGGACAACCCGGCGCGCCGGCCAAGAAGGCAGCTGCCAAGAAGGTCCCCGCCAAAAAGGCGCCTGCCAAAAAGGCGGCCAAGAAGCCGGCCGCCAATAGAAGCCTCGCCAAGAAGTCGGCCGCGAAGAAGACCACCACCGCCAAGAAGACCACCGCCAAGAAGACCACCGCCAAGAAGTCGGCCGCGAAAATGACCGCCAAGAAGACGTGAGGTCCGCATGACCAGATACATGCCTGTGCGCGCGGGAACGTACCAGACATCGTCGAAGTTCGGACCCCGTGGCGGCGGAATGCATTGGGGTCTGGACTTCGCCGCACCGGACGGGACGAAAATCTATGCGGCGCAAGCGGGATCGGTCGTGCACATCGGCGCGGCGGATGGATTCGGTCAGTGGATCGTCATCGACCATCCGGGCGAGGCGGGCAGCGGGACGACCGTTTACGGCCATATGTGGGATGCTCACGCCACAGGCTTACGCCAGGGCGACCAGGTCAACGCGGGCCAGCACATCGCCTTCGTCGGCAACAACGGCGACTCATCAGGCCACCACTTGCATTTCGAGGTCCATCCCACGGTGTGGTCACCACGCAGCCAGCAGGACCCCGAACCGTGGCTCGTGGGTGCGCTGGAACCCGGAGCAGCGGTCGTCGATGGCCAACCGCAACCAGAAGCGCCACGCGAGCCGACGACGGACCACGACATGCTGGTCGAGATCTACCGCCTGCTGACCACCCCAGTGCCGAGCCGGTCGATCTATCGCGACAACAACCAACCGGTCGACATCTGGCGCGGAATGTTGTTGAACATCGACGGAATGGCCCACGAAGCCTACGTCGAGAGAGAAGCGCTGCTCGGCTACGAACCCGCCGTTGCGATCGTTCGGCGCTGCGCGGAAAACAGCGATGACCCCCAGGCACGCCAGCGCGCGGCGTTCATTCTGTCGACGATCGCCGAGCGTCCGCAGGTCGGCAACGGCGAGGTTCGCCCTCACCGACCACCCGCGAAGAAAGTCGCGAAAGCACCGGCGAAGAAGGCCGCGAAGGCTTCGGCGAAGAAGGCCGCAGCGCCTGCGCGAAAGGCCATGCGCAAACACTGAAAAGAGTCCTCGTTACGCATTTGCGTTATCGGGATGCTCGCGGGTTTGCAGCGCCAGTCTCTCGGCGGTGTCGGAGGAGCAGCACTGCCGTCACTCGAAGTGGTAAAGAGTATTGACGTTGTCGTGCAACTTGTTTGCCAGCGGCGGCGCTTCATGGGTGTCGGTGACGACTTCGATGTAGGTGGCACGCTCGCCCTGGCTCGCGCGGGCCAGGGCCTCGTCGAGTTCACCGAGAGTAGTGACCCGCTCGGTGAACCATCCTTCGCACCCCAGTGCGTGGGGAAGTTCGGCGTAGTTCCACGACGCGACGTCGTTATAAGCAATGTCGGGGTCCTTACACAGCAGCCGCTCGATGAGATAACCGGAGTTGTTGAGCACGAAGATGATTGGGCGCAGACCGAGGCGATGGAACTGGCAGATCTCCTGTGCGGTCAGCTGATGGGAACCCTCGCCGGTGATGAGCACCACCCGACGGTCCGGGGCGGCGACGGCTGCGCCGAGTGCCGCAGGAGTGGCCCAACCGATCGACCCCCACAGCGTCTGGTTGTAGAACCGGGCGCCGGTCGGAAGATGGGCGAATGCCAGACCCATCGAAGCCGTCCCCGTCTCGGCGACCACGATGTCACCAGGTCGCAGGAAGTTCTCCCAACGTGGGTACAGGGTATCGGCGGCAATCGGGTCGGAGTCGGCTCCTGTCGCTGGTCCCAGTGACGCGGGACGTAGACCGTTGTATGCGTGTGGTTTCAAGTCGCGGGCGGTGAGTTCGCGAAGAAGGTCGGCCAACTCCACGTTCTGGTAGACCGTCGCACCAACCTTCGTGCGATGCAATCCGATGTCGATCACGCGCGCCGGATCCAGCCGCGCGGTGAACGCTCCTGTGTTGAAGTCGGTCTGCATCGTGCCGAGGCTGATCACCGCATCGGCCGATTCGACGAATTCGCGTACCTGTTCGTCCATCAGCCGACCGTCGTACATCCCGACGTAGTTGGGATGGTGTTCGTCGATGACCGACTTGTCGGCGAACATGGTTGCGAACGGCAGTCCGGCGGCTTCGATGAACTTGACCGCCAGGTCGCTGATGCGGAGCCGGTCGAGCAGCACGCCCGGCAGCACGCATGTGTTCGGTGCCGCGCTTAGGGCTGCAACGACCGCGTCGGTTGCCGCCCTGAGAGCGCGTGATTCGCTCGCCGGACAGGGAAGCGGCTCCGCAGAAGTCAGGACCGGCTTGTCGACGACATCGGAGGGGAACGCCATGTACACGGGTCGGCGGTTGTAGAGCGCCTCGGCGATCAACCGTTCAGTTTCGGCGACCGCATTGTCCGGGGTGATGATCGCGCTGGCGCCCACGACTGTGTCGGCCATCTTTCGGAACAGTTCGAATTCCCCGTTGCCCAGCGTGTGGTGCACCAGTGTGCGATCACCCTGCGTTGCGAGGTTGGGCATTCCGGTCAGATGGAAGACCGGCAGGTGCTCGGCATACGAGCCGGCCACCGCGGCGATGGCGCTGAGCTCACCGACACCATAAGTGGTGCTCACCGCGGCCACGCCTTTGATGCGGGCATAGCCATCAGCGGCGTAGCCGGCATTGAGTTCATTACAGCATCCGATCCAATTGAGGTCGGGATGGGCGACGATCGCGTCTTGCACCGGAAACGCGAAGTCGCCTGGTACGCCGAAGACGTCATCGACGCCGATCTCATGCAGCCGGCGCAAGACGTATTCGATGACGGTCGGAGTCGTGGTCATGACAAACACCTTTCACTCGGCGGCTTCGGTTTTGGCGTCTCTGTTGACGGAACCGGGAAACCTCGACAAGTGCACGTCGTCCGAGCCAAACAGCGTTCTCGGGGTAATGAACCCGTGGAAACCACCGGCACGCCGCGGAATGCGGATTGAAGTGCAAACATGGCTCGCATGATGGGTGCCCGGCTTGAGGCCGGGTTGGTTGGGCGCCGTGAGGAGCAGGACAGAATCGCTGCCCTGCTTGCTGGTGCGCGGTCAGGTCAGAGCGGCGTGCTCGTCATCCGCGGGGAGGCGGGGATAGGCAAGACGGCGCTGCTGTCCCATATGGCCGCGGCGGCCTCGGATTTTCGCGTTCTCCACGTCTGTGGTTCCGAACTGGAGATGGAGTTTCCATACGCAGGGGTGCAGCAGCTGTGTGGACCTTTGTTGGCTTTCGTAGCTCAACTTCCTGAGCCGCAGCAGAGGGCTTTGGAGGTATCGCTCGGACTGAAGGACGGAGACCTCCCGACCGGCTGCTGGTCAGTCTGGCCGTTCTCACGCTGCTCGGTGCGGCCAGCAACGACCGGCCAACGTTGTGCGTCGTCGATGATGCGCAGTGGATCGACACGAGTTCGTTGCAGACGCTCTCCTTCGTGGCAAGGCGACTCCTTGCGGAGCCGATCGTCATGGTTCGCGGCCCGGCGCGCGGGCGCTGAACAGGAACTTCGAGGGCATCCCAAAACAGTGCTGGCCGGTCTCAACGGCGAGGAGTCGCAGTCGCTGCTCATGTCGGTGTTGCCTGGTCCCCTCGACGAGTACGTCAAAGACAATCTCCTGGCCGAGGCGAAGGGCAATCCGCTGGCATTGCTCGAACTGCATCGCGCCTTGACTCCTGCCGAACTCGCAGGCGGTTACGGACTTGCCACCGCAACCAACCCTCATGCCCTGGAGAGCAGCTTCTGCAGGCGATTGAGTGCGCTCCCTCGCCAGACGCTGTTGCTGTTACTCCTCGCGGCCGCCGACCCCGCCGGAAGGCCGGAATGGCTTCGGGCGGCTGCCAAGCGCCTCGGCATCTCGGTCGACGCCGCCGACGCCGCCGAAGCAGAAGGTCTCATCACGGTCGAAGACGGGATTCGGTTCCGCCATCCGCTCATTCGTTCCGCCATCTACCGGAGCGCCTCTTTCACGGATCGGCGAGCCGCCCACACTGCCCTCGCCGCGGTGATCACCGGGCCGTCCGCTGACGACTACCGCGCCTGGCATCGCTCGCACGGCACGTTGTCGGACGACGACGAGGTCGCCGACGACCTCGAACACTCCGCCGAGCGTGCGCGCGGCAGGGGTGGAGCGGCGGCCGAAGCAAAATTGGACGCTGGCCTACCGCGCGCCGCACTTCCGCTGATCACCACCGTCGAAGCAGCCACCGATGACGAAACACTCACTGCACGAGCGGAATTGATCCGCGCGAAGGCGGCATTCGCGGCCAGCCGTGGTGCCGATGCGCCTGCGCTGTTGTTGTCGGCTGCGGCACGACTTGCACACCTCGACAGCAAGTTGTCACGCGAGACCTACCTGCAGGCCGTGACGGCGTCGATCCTCGTCGGCCGGTGTGCTACCGACGCGACCAACACCCCGTCGGCGGTGGCGAAGGCAGCCAAGATGGCGCCCCCACCGTCACAACCGCCTCGCGCGGTCGACCACCTCCTCGATGGGCTCGTTGTCCGACTCACAGAAGGCCACCGTGCCGCGGCACCGAAGCTCAAAGAGGCGATCAGCGCATACATGGCCGAAGTCGAGAATCGAACGGCCGACCCACGCTGGCACGACATTACGCATCGCGTCTGTCTCGACGTGTTCGACATCGAGACGTACAACTTCTTGGCGGAGCGCCAACTCGAGCAGTTGCGCATCGATGGCGCCTTGACGGTACTTCCGCTGGCCCTTCAGACCTACTCCGGGATAGCCGTCACCTACGGCAACTTCACCAGAGCCGCGATGCTCCTCGACGAGTCACAGGTGATCACCAGTGCCACTGGGGCGCCGCTGCCCGGATGCGTGTGGGCCTACCTCGCGGCCTACCGCGGTCAGGAGAAAGAGTGCCGAGAGATCGTCGAGACCACCATCAGCCTTGCTGAACAGCGCGGTGAGGGATTCGACATCGACGGTGCCCTCTACTCGGCGGCGATCCTGCACCTCGGGTTGAGCCAGTACCCTGAAGCGCTCGCCGCGGCCTCCTCCGCTAGGCAACATGACGACGTCGGCGTCCAAACCCACATTCTCAACGAACTGGTCGAGGCGGCGGCCCGTTGCGGTGAACGCTCCATTGCGAAGGACGCTGCAGACGAGTTGCAGCAACAAGCCCAAGTGTGCGGTACCGACACAGCCCTCGGCATGGCCGCGCGGGCAGTCGCGCTGGTCAGTGACGGCCCATCCGCTGACACGAAATACCGCACCGCGATCGATCATCTACAGCGCAGCCCCTTCGTCGTGTACCTACCGAGAGCGCATCTCGTCTACGGTGAGTGGCTTCGCCGAGAGAAACGACGCGCCGAGGCGCGCGTGCAACTTCGAACCGCCTACGACTCATTCGTGCAGATGCGCGCCGACGGCTTCGCCAACCGGGCTCGCCGTGAATTGAGGGCGACCGGTGAACCAGTTCTCGCCCGCAGCCACAGCCCAAACACCGGGCTCACAACGCAGGAAGCGCAGATCGCCACGCTGGCCCGAGACGGCTACACGAACTCCGAAATCGCCGAGCAGCTGTACATCAGCCCCAGAACGGTCGAATGGCACCTCAACCACATCTTCGGAAAGCTCAACATCACGTCCCGCAGACAACTCCGCCACAAGCAGTTCGACGCAACTTAGCGATCGAGCCTCCAGGTGTAAGGCCTTGATTCCCAACACCATCAATCGTTATCAAGAAGCGCCGTTCATCGTTATCAAGACACACCATCAATTTCACGAAGGCGCTGGCGGCATTACAGGACCATTGGGTCTTCACGCGCCGCGTTGCGGGGGACGTCGCGCGCGACGCTGATCGGTTGGATCACGGCTGCGATGGGGAGGAGAACATGCGCCAACCACTAGCGACGCTTGCTTGTGCAGCGATCTGCGTTGTGGTCGCCGGGTGCGGCGAC
>Ga0157380_10003069_pt1 | contig 11381 bp, 10 predicted proteins | sample S35metaG_FD_119757 | JGI IMG/M metagenome (GOLD analysis project Ga0157380, IMG submission 119757) | Switchgrass rhizosphere microbial communities from Kellogg Biological Station, Michigan, USA - S3-5 metaG | ecosystem: Host-associated > Plants > Roots > Rhizosphere > Soil | place: USA...
ACGCGCCCGCGCACTATCGGCTTGCGGGTGAACTACAACCTCTGAAGTTCGATTGAAGCACCCGTTCGCGACATCGGCGGCCTGCCTGCTCATTCTTGCGGGCAGGCCGTCAGTCGCGTCCGAACCGCCAACCGAAGTGTCTGCGTTCGGGCGGACCATCGACCTCGCCGCGTACCTGGCGATCTCACCCCCAGAGTTCATGTTCGTCGACCAGGCGGGCGGCCGGCTCTACCTCGCGAAGCCGGCCGACGTTGGAACGCGACTTGCCGAGTTGCCGCTCGAGGGCGTGGCCAACGGCAGGTCGGCCGATCTCGGCGCGGCCCGGATCGTCTCGCCCGTCGACCTGTCGCGACGGAATTTCTGGGGCGCCGGCTGGAGCGCTGTCCTCGGCCGCACCATCGTGCGGACCGACGAATCCGGCGAGGAGCGCATCAACCTCTATACGGTCGAGCCGGACGGCCACTTCGAGCGCCTGACGGACATCGGCTATCTCTACGGATGGAGCCTGTCGCCGGACGGCCGCCACCTCGCATATGCGGAACGGGAAGGCGCCGAGTACTCGCCTGGCAGCATCAGGTTGATCGAGCTGCCTTCGAAGCAGGAACGTATCCTGTTCCGCGATTCCCCGGACCTACGGCCATTCTGGAGCCGCCCCGCATGGCGGCCGGACGGCCAGGGGTTTCTCGTGACCCTCGTGGCAGGCGAGGACCGCGCCAACCAGAACATCGGCCTTGTGCAACTGTCGGGGCCGGCAGCAGGCAGCCCCATGCTGGTGACGGATCGCGCGGTCGCGCGCGAACTCGTGCTTCCGGAGAGCCCCTGGCTCGACACGAAGCGATTCATCTACATCTCCACCGAGAGCGGGTCTCACGAGCTTTACCTTGGGGAATTGGGCAAGCCGGCACAGCGCGTGACCGCACGGCGGGGCTCGGCGCCGGTCGCGACCCCGGCAGGGTCGCATCTCGCCGAGGCGATCGTCATCGTCGCCGCCGGCCGCCCCCTCGCGGCCCTCGTCTACCGGTCGCCACTGGAAGACCTGTTGCGCGTGCTCGATCCGGCGACTGGCGAAGTCCTGTACGAGGAAGCGAAGGCTGAAGAGCTCACCCTCGCGTCGGCGATCGGGGACACAGCCATACTTCGGGCGTCATCGCCTGCGGAGCCGCCACAATTGATGAAGCTGCATCCGGAGGGCGCGGGCTTCGCACTGGAAAGGCTGGCTGCCTTTCGGGCGGTCCAGGACGAGCTCGTCCAGTGCAAAGTAGAAAAGGTGAGCTATCGAACCTTCGATGGCCTGTCGGCGCCGGGCGAATCCGGCACCTTGCACGCCTGGCTCTACACGCCGGTCAGGCCATTGCCGGCCGCGCAGGCGACGCTCGTCGTCGAGGCCTTCTACGGCGGCGGGCGCTCCTTTCATGGGATCTACCAACTACCGGTGCCGCAGGTTTTTTGCGCGGCCGGAATACATTTCCTGAGCCCCGCACCGCGTGGATCCTGGACCATGGGTGTTGAATTCCGCGAGCATATCCGGGGCGATCTCGGCGGGAACGAGATCCTGGACGTCGTCGAGGCCGGGCGCTGGGCCGAGCGCACGCTCGGAATTCCGGCGCGACGCATCGGGGCCTTCGGCCTGAGCCACGGTGGCTACGCGACCATGCGCCTTCTTACGCTGCCGGATTCCGTGAATGGCACGGCGGTCGATTTCCGTTACGGATTCGGGATTTCGGATGCCGGCATCAGCAACCTGATGCGGCACGCCAGCAACTCGAACATCCGTGGCTGGTCCGTGGACCTGATGGGCGACGCCCCGGAGAAGGATCCGGCCAAGTGGCTCGAACGCTCGCCCGAAATGCATGCGGAACGCCTTCAGGCTCCGCTGCTGCTCCTTCATGGGTCGAATGACATTCGCGTCAATCCCATCGAGAGCCGTGCCATGGCGGCCAGGCTCGAGGAGCTTGGCAAGCCCGTGACATACGTCGAGATCGACGGCGCCGGCCACGGCACGATCCCGACAGCGGCGCTGCAACGCTACTGGCGCGCGATTTTCGCATTCATCGAGGATGTCGCAGAGCCGTAGGCCAGCGCAATTCAATGACCCGGTGACGGATCTGGACTGGCCCGCTCACGACGACAAATGAGCGCCCGGCGACGGCGGACGGCTGCCGCCGATCCGAGGATGCAGGCATGGACCAAGCAAGCTGGAAAACGGAGTCCGCCGGCGGGAGTGACCTCGATTCCGACATCCGGCATTTCATCCGCACGATGGCGGCGGCCCTGGCGCGCCATTCCGCGTTCGAGAGCGCGCCGCATGCGGACCAGCGCCGCTGGGCAGAGGAAGCGCGCGCGCCCTGGCGGCAGGGCGGACCCCCCATGCTCGAGTCGCGAGAACTCAGCATTTCGACGCGGCATGGCCCGGTGCGCGCGCGAATGCACCGTCCAGGTGCAGGTATTCGGCCAGGCCTCGTTTATCTGCATGGCGGCGGCTGGACGCTCTTCAGCATCGAGACCCACGATCGGGTCATGCGTGAATACGCGGCGCGCGCCAGCTGCTGCGTGGTCGGTGTCGACTACGCCCTGTCACCCGAGCACAAGTACCCGGTCGCGCTCGAGCAGGTTGTGGACGTCATCGACTGGCTGGTCGAGCGGGCTGCGGAACTCGGAATCGACGCCGGGCGACTCGCCGTCGGCGGCGACTCCGCCGGCGCCAACCTGAGCGTCGCGGCCTGCCTCGTGCGCCGCGACCGGCATGCCTCCCCGCCGCTCCGCGCCATGGTCCTGAACTACGGCGCGTTCGCGACCCGTTGCTCCGAGCAATCCTGCCGCCGCTACGGGGGGCCGGAGTACATGCTGGGCTGCGAGGAGATGGCGGGTTACTGGCGCAATTACCTGCGCGGCAATGGCGACGCCGAGGACCCGCTGGCTTGCCCGCTGCTCGCGGAGCATGCCGGCCTGCCGCCCGCGTTTCTCGCCGTAGCCGAGTGCGACATCCTTGCCGAGCAGAGCATCGAGATGTGCCATCGACTGAGGGCTGCTGGAGTGCCGTCGGATTGCGTGGTCTACCGCGGCGCCTCGCACAGCTTCCTCGAGGCCATGTCGGTCGCAGAGGTCAGCAACCGCGCGCTTTCGGACGCATCGGCCTGGCTGGGGAATACCTTGCGGGCAGGCAGCGCGGCGGCGTCGGCCGGTACGATGGCATGAACTCGACGGCAAGGCGATGAGTTGGCCATGTACGATGCCAACCTGCATTACGATACCCGTGACTGGCGCTTCGCGATGAACCACAGCAGATTCACAGACGGGAATTCCGTCCGTCGATGCAGCAGAGTGACCAATTTCTAATGGGGGACGTAGCACCGGGTCAGTGGCAGCGTCACGCGCAAGTTCTGTTCGCGCACGCCGCGCGGGCAGCAGTCGCGGCGACCCTGCTCGCGATTGCCGCCCCGTCCTCCGGAGAGCATCCCCCGGAGCGTGAGTCCGCCGCACCACCTGGCACGGATTTCCTCCCCAGTACCTACCGCCCGCTGCCTCGGGAAGACGTATTGATCTCCGGGGCGACCCTCCTCGACGGCGTCGGCGGACGCCATGAGCGGTACGACCTGCTGCTGCGGGACGGCCGGATAGCGGCCATGGGCAGCTCTCTGCCGCGAACCGAAGGCGTGCGCGTCGTCCAGGCGGCTGGACGCTGGCTGACCCCGGGCCTGATCGACATCCACAGTCACAACGGCACGTACATGCTGCCGGTCGTCTTCGAGAATCCGCCGACCTGGGACGTCGCCGAGATGAGCAACCCGAACGTCGCCGAGACGGACATCCAGCACGCGATCAATGCGCAGGATCCTGCATTCGCGCTCGCGCTGGCGGGTGGCGTGACGACGCTGCAGGTTCTGCCGGGCTCCGCGCCCCTGTTCGGCGGTCGATCGGTGGTACTGAAGACGGTTCCAGGCCGGACCATGCAGGACATGAAATTTCCCGACGCTCCGCAGGGGCTCAAGATGGCCTGCGGCGAGAATCCCAAGGGAAATTTCGGTTCGCGTGGCCAGGCGCCGACGAGCCGGCAGGGCGAAGTGGCGGTGATGCGTGCAGCATGGCAGAACGCACGCGACTACTTGGGAAAGTGGCGCAGCGTAGGCGAGCCGGGCGGGCGCGATGGGGGCGAGGGCGGCGGCCATGGCGAGCCGCCGGCGCGCGACCTCGAGCTCGAGACGCTGGCAGGCGTCCTGGACGGAAAACTGCGCGTTCATCTGCATTGCTACACCGCCGACGACATCGCCGTGATGCTGTCGATCGCGCGCGAGTTCAATTTCAAAATTGCGGCGATCCACCATGCGGTCGAAGCCTATAAAATCCCGGACCTGCTCCAGGCTGCAGGCACCTGCGCGGCGGTTTGGCCTGACTGGTGGGGGTTCAAGATGGAGGCGTTCGATGGCATCCGCGAGAACGCGGCTTACCTCGACGCCGCGGGAGCCTGCACCATCCTGCACTCCGACTCGCTGTTCATCGGCCAGCGCCTGACGCTGGAAGCGGCCAAGGCCATGGCGGCCGGGCGCGGCGCGGGGCTCGATATTCCGCGCGAACGCGCCATCGCCTGGGTGACCAGCAACCCCGCGCAGGCGCTCGGACTTGACGATCGCATCGGACGTATCGCGTTGGGTTACAACGCCGATGTCGTGCTCTGGTCCGGCGACCCGTTCAGCGTCTACAGCCGTCCTGACCAGGTGTACGTCGATGGGGCGCTTGCCTACGATCGGCACGATCCTGCGCGGCAGCCCGTGCCGGACCTGCTGTTGGGCCATCCGGCACGCGAGGACGACGAATGACGGCGCGGCTCCCGCCGGCGATCCTGCTGTCGGTGCTCGGGCTCGCGTGCGCGCCGGCCGGGTCGGAGACGGTCGCGATCGTCGGCGCGAAACTGTACACGATGACCGGGGACGCGCCGGTCGTGGACGGGACGATCATCATGCGTGATGGTCGCATCGTCGCCGTCGGCAGTCGTATCGCGGTCCCCGCCGACGCGCGCCGCATCGACGGGCGGGACCGCGTGGTAACGCCTGCCCTGTTCAACTCGGCGACGCAACTCGGCCTGACGGAGGTATCTTCGGTCAGCGCTACCAACGATTACGCCGTGAGCGACGGGCCGCTCGGCGCCGCGTTTGACGTCAGCCACGCGCTAAATCCGAATTCGTTGGCGGTCCGCCAGGCCGCAGCCGACGGTCTCGGGCGCGCTGTCAGCAACCCGACTTCGTCCGCGTCTGCACCCTTTTCGGGCTTTGGCATGTTGCTGCATCTCGGCGGCAGCGACGCGCTCGAAAAGCCCCGGCTCGCGATGTTCGCCGTAGTCGGCGGCCAGAGCTCGAACCGGGCAGGCGGCTCCCGGAGCGCGCAGTGGCAACTGATTCGCAGCGCCCTTGACGAGTCGCGCACGTTCCGTGGCGGCGCAGATCCTGGCGGTGCCCGTGACTCGACTTTCAACCGCCTCGACCTCGCGGCTCTGAAGGAAGTCACCGAGAACAGAGTGCCGCTCGTGATCGACGCCGACCGCGAGTCCGACATTCGCGAGGCTGTGGCGCTCGCTCGCGACTATCGCGTTCGCGTGATCGTCAAGGGCGGCCTGGAGGCTTGGCGCGTTGCCGGCGAGTTGGCGGCCGCCCGAGTCCCCGTCATATTGGACCCGTCGATCAACCTGCCGCTCCAATTCGACGAACTCGGGGCGCGCGCCGACAATGCCGTCCTCCTGCAGCGTGCCGGCGTCCTGATCGCATTCACGGTCAGCCTCCCGATGCACTCAACCTACAACGCCGGATCCGCGTTGCGCGAGGTCGCGGGGCTCGCCGCGGCGAACGGCCTCCCCGAGGCCGCGGCGCTCGCCGCCATCACGAGCAATCCGGCCGAGATCTGGGGTGTCGCCGACCGTGCCGGGACACTCGCCCCGGGCCGCGATGCCGACCTCGTCCTGTGGGACGGCGATCCACTCGAGCCGGCGAGCCTCGCCGTCGCGGTATTCCTGGTCGGGCGGGAAGTTCTGCCCGACACGCGGCAGCGGGCGCTGCGCGATCGCTACCGGCCGCAGTCGCAGGCACTGCCCCCGGCCTACCGCAACTGACGTGACTCGACATTTGAAGATACCGTCGATTGCGACGGTTCCGACGGCGCATGGATTTCAGCTGATGCCCCCGGCCGGCCCGAATGAGATGAACATGGGCCTTCCTGCAAAGCCCAACGGCACGGGTTTCCGCTAGAAAGGCTCATCGGTAATCTGGAGCAGCTTCATGCGCAACTCATTCTTCGTCCCTGCCTTGCTGCTGGCCTTCGGGGTGCTCGTGCAGGTGCCGGCAGTTGCGGAACCGAAGGAGATGGTCGTCGAGATCTTCCGCGTCGCGCCCGGCAAGCACGAGGAGTTTCTGCGCCAGATCGCGCTCTATGACCGTGCGAACGCCGAGGCAGGTCTGCCTCCCCGCCAATTGTTCGTGCATCAAGGCGGTGCATCCTGGGATTTCCTGATCCTGCAGCCCGCGCACCACACGGACGAGGAGAGCGCGAAGCTGGACGCGGCATTCAAGAAGCTGGGCATTCCCCAGGGCGCCAAGTTCTTCGTGAACTTCCGCACGCTCATCGCAGAGCACACCGACACGAACGTGGAGGCAACCACAGCGGCCGAATACCTGAGGAAACTGGAGTGATGAGTGGATTCGAGCGATAGCGAGCATGAAGAGTTATTTGCTCGTTGTCCTCGCATTGCTTTCAGGATCAACGACCCTCGCTCGCGCCGAATCGGCTGATGGATCCGGAGCTTCGGCCGTCGAGTTGGCGGTGGTCTATACCGGTGACATTTTGCGCAACACACGCGGAGGTCTGCAGACCGGCGGGACATACCTCGACAATCTGGACGTTACGCTCGCGGTCGACGGTGAAGCACTCTGGGGTGTTCCCGGCCTCGAACTCTTCCTGTACGGCCTGTACAACAATGACAATACGTTCAGCGATCGCTATGTCGGCGACGACTTCGTCGTCTCGAACATCGATACGGATCGTGCCATCCGCCTGTATGAGGCATGGGCACAATGGCGGCTCAATGCTCGTGGCAGCGCAACCCTGCGCTTCGGACTCTATGACCTGAACTCCGAGTTCGATGCGATCGACGCGCGCGGCCTCTTTCTCAATTCGACCTATGGCATTGGCCTCGATTTCTCGCAGAGCGGGGAGAATGGGCCCTCCATCTTTCCCTCGACGTCACTGGCGATGCGTTTGGCGTGGCAGCCGACTGAGAACACCCAGCTGGAGGTTGCAGTGCTCGACGGTGTGCCGGGCGATCCAGACGATCCTGCGGAGACGACGGTGCGCCTCTCGAGAGATGAGGGCGCCCTCATCGTGGCCGAATTCACGCGCAACCTCAGTGATTCCGTCCTGCTTTCGGCTGGCTATTGGCGCTATACGGCCGATTTTGAAGTGCTTGCGCTGCCGCCGGGCGGCGAGCCCCCAGCCTCGCAAGACAACAATCAGGGCGTCTACCTGAATGGTGAAGTCGCGGTCAGCGATCAATCCAGCGTCTTCGTGCGTGGGGGCGCGGCTAACGGCGAGCTCAATCACTTTGATCGCTATTACGCGGCCGGGTGGGTCTGGCGCAATGTGTTGCCGGGCGCGCGGGGAGATTCTCTGGGCATCGCCGCCGCTGCGGGACGCTCATCGTCTATCTACCGACAGGCGCAGGCGGCGACCGGTGCCCCTATCGATGATTACGAGTACAACGCGGAACTGACCTGGAGAATTCCCGCCCAGCCGTGGCTCACCTTGCAGCCCAACATCCAGTTCATTCGGAACCCGGGTCTGGTTCCTGCACGTCGCGACGCACTGGTCGTGGGACTGCGATTCGAACTCGCATTCGCCTGGCGTTGAGATCGTCGACGCTCTCGCCCCCTGTCAAGCCCTTGGTTCAGCGGGTGCGGGCTCGCTCATCGTCACTTCCGCGCGGCGTGGGTTCCCGCCCGCTGCCAGGCCCCGCCCTCACCCCAGGAGGCGCCCAACACATTTAATATGAGTCGCCCGGCCGCGATGCTTGTGAGCCCGTTCACAAAATCGTAGGACGGGGCGATTTCGACGATGTCCATGCCGACGATCCGGTTCCGGCGCGCCACGGTGCGCAGGAGCGGGGCGAGCTGGCGGAAGTAGATGCCCCCCGGCGTCGGCGCCATGACCGCGGGCATCTCGGTGGGGTCGAGCCCGTCGGCATCGATGGTGACGTAAACGGCGCGGCCTTCCGGGATCGTGGCCAGCACCGGGTCCATGCCTTCGACATGGATCTGCTCGGCCCCGAACAGGTGTGACCCGAAGGCGCGGGCCGCCTCGACCTCGCGCCGGCGGGCGCTGCCGATGGCCCTGAGGCCAATCTGCGTCATCCCGGAGACCGCTTTCACCTTGCTCGCCCACTGCAACGGGCTCGAGTAGCCGCGGCGCACGCCGCCGACCTCTTCGCGCCAGTCGAGGTGCGCATCGACGTGCAGGATGTGCACCGGCTCGCCGACCGCGTCCAGTGCGTCGACGACCGGGATGGTGACGCCATGGTCGCCGCCCAGAACGACGAGCTGCGCGCCCTGCCGCCAGACATGGCGCACGCGCGCCGTGACCGCCGCGGCATAGGCACCGTAGTCGCCGCCGTCGAAGGCCACGTCGCCCATGTCGACGTGCGAAGGCAGGCTCGAGGCGAGGTCGGCGCCGACGTCGAAGTCCCAGTGCGCGGCGTCGTAGCAGAAGCTGTGCGACATCGCGCGTATTGCGCCCGGCGCCTTCGCCTGGTCGTTCGGGAACGGGTCGTGCCCGTAGGGCTCGCTGTGGCGCACGCCGAGCAGCGCAACCCTGGCGTTCCAGCCGGCCGCCTCCGTGGCGACCGGCCAGTCGAGGAACGATCGTTCCGGCTTCAGTGTGGGCTCGAGGTCTGTCATGTCCGCACTCCGCGTCCTGCGTCGATCCTAAGCCAGAGGAGGGCCGCAACGACAGAGGTCACGACGCCTGTGGCGAATACCGTACCCCAGCCGCCTGCCGCCGCCGAGATCTTCGCGATGAAGAAAGTGCCTACGACGCCGCCGATGTTGCCGCCCATGTTCAGCACTGCCGTGGCGGCCATCGAGTCGTTCGGCTCGAGCCGCATCGCGACGCCCCAGTAGTTGCCCTCGTTCAGCTCCACGAAAGCGAACGCGAGGCACAGCGCCGCGATCGCCCAGTACGCGCTCGCAATCGACACCGTGAGGTACAGGAAGAGCCCCGCGAGCGGCAATGCGACGAGCGGCATGATGCGGGGGCCCCAGCGGTCGCCGTGCCGCAGCCGAAACCGGTCGGCGATGCGCCCGCCGAGGGCCGCTGCGCCGCCCGCCATGACGAAGGGCAGCGCGCCGAGCCAGCCGCTCTCGAGCACGGAGAGCTTCCGGTCCTGGATCAGGTACAGGAAGCTCCAGTTCGTCACCAGGTAGAACACGTAATTCATGATCAGGTAGGAGAGCGTCACCAGCAGGATCTGCCGGTTGCCGAGCACGCGCAGCACGCGCTTCCACGTGAGCGGCGCCGCCGCATCGTAGGGCGTGTTGCCGGCAAGCTCGGCCCGCTCGGCGGGCTTCACCCAGGGATGCTGGCCGGGCGTGTCGCGCACGACGACCCACCACAGCGCGACGAGCAGGAGCGAGGGCAGGCTCGTCAGGAGGATCGCGGCCTGCCAGCCGTGGGCCTCCATGAGCGTCGCGACCAGCGGCGCGGCGAGGAAAGCGCCAACCCAAAGGCCCGTCACGTTGAGCCCCATCATCGTGGACCAACGCCCGACCGGGAACCAGTGGCGGATGGTGCCGGCACCGACTGGATACAGGCCGCCGTACGCGACGCCCATGAGCGAGCGCGAGAGCGCGAGCGTCGCGAGCATCAGCGTGCCGGTCGCGAGCATGGGTGCCGCGGCCGTCAGCACGCTCGCCAGGACCCCGAGGATGCCGATCAGGCTGATCGTGAGGCGCGCACCGAACCGCTGGCCGAACAACGCGCCGGGGACCTGGAAGGCCGCGTACACGATCAGGAAGGCGTTCATCACCCAGCCGACCTGCTGCTGGGTGAGCCCCAGTTGCGGGATCATCTGGCCGGCGGCGATGTTGATGCCCTGCCGTTGCAGGTAGCTCGAGACCGCGAAACCGAATATCAGCGCGAAGATCAGCCAGCGAATGCGGGGCGTCGGCATCGAGACAGCCTACACGGAAGCCCTACCGCCGTCCCACCGCTACTCGAAGTCGAGGCCGAGGTCCAGCGAGCGGGACGAGTGCGTGAGCCCGCCGAGCGAGATCGAATCGACGCCGGACTCGGCGACGGCGCGCACGTTCGCGAGCGTGATGCCGCCCGAGGCTTCCAGGTGGCAGCGCCGGCCCGCGGTCGCAACCGCGCGGCTCAGCTGCTCGGGCGACATGTTGTCGAGCAGCACCGCCGTGACCCGGCAGGCCAGTGCTTCCTCGAGCTGCGTGAGCGTGTCCACCTCGACCTGGATCGGGAACCCGTCGCCCCAGCGCGCGCGTACGCGGCTGACTGCGCCCGTGATGGAGCCCGCGACGCCGATGTGGTTGTCCTTGATGAGCACCGCGTCGTAGAGGCCGAAGCGGTGGTTGACGCCGCCGCCGATTGCGACCGCGTACTTCTCGAGCGCACGCAGGCCCGGCAGCGTCTTGCGCGTGTCCTTGATCGCGACTCCCGTACCCGCGACCGCGCGCACGACGGCCGCGGTCGCCGTGGCGATGCCGGAGAGCCGGCCGAGGAGGTTGAGGATCACGCGCTCGCCGGACAAGAGCGTGCGCGCCGAGCCGCTGAGCGTCGCCACGGCTGCTCCCGCGCCGACGTCGGTACCGTCGGGCGCCTGGACCTCGCTGCTTGCTGGCTCGGCGAATTGCGCCAGCACGATCGGAATCGCGCCACAGCCCGCGATGCGGCCGGGCTCGCGGCTCCTGATCACGGCAGTCATCTGGCTTCCGGCGGGCACGATCGCGTCCGTCGTGATGTCGCCGCGACTGCCGAGGTCCTCCGCGAGCGCTGCCTGCACGACGCGAGCCAGTGCCTCGCGCGGCACCTCGGGCATCACGCGACGCGGCTGCGCGCGCCCGAGAGCGGCACGGCAGGCAGGGCGACCGGGCACACGAATCGGCGCGCCGCGCCGTCCGCTGCGGGTTGCGGGAAGTCCTGCCGGTAGTGCGCGCCCCGCGACTCCCGGCGCGCGAGGGCGCTGTCGAGAAGCAGCCGGGCGATGGTCACGAGGTCTTCCTCCGCGCGCGCGGGGGCCTTCCGGCCAGCGAGTTCCGCCAGCGCCGCGGCCATGTCCGCGCCATTCCTCACGGGACCGAGGCTCCGGCCGACGAGGCGGCGCAGCGCAAGGATCC
>Ga0157380_10003072_pt1 | contig 11376 bp, 9 predicted proteins | sample S35metaG_FD_119757 | JGI IMG/M metagenome (GOLD analysis project Ga0157380, IMG submission 119757) | Switchgrass rhizosphere microbial communities from Kellogg Biological Station, Michigan, USA - S3-5 metaG | ecosystem: Host-associated > Plants > Roots > Rhizosphere > Soil | place: USA: Michigan...
TTGCCCAGTTTAGCCCAGCTGGCAAAAGAAAAGTGATTCTTTACGCCAGTGCCCTACTGGTACCGGTAGCTCTATGGTTTGTCAATGGTTTCTTGATGGTACACGAGATCCTGGAAGGGTCAATTGGTGAGGCCTTGGTGACAGGAACATTTACAGCAGGGCTCATCTTTATCATTGAACGCTGTATCATCATGTCAAATGGTAGTAAGGTGATCATGAGGTTCAGAATCTTTATGGGTTTCATTATTGCACTGCTTGGCGCAGTATGTCTTGATGAAATGATCTTTAAAAATGATATTGATTTAAAGCTATCGGAATACAGATCCCATGCAATTAAGACAGGAGGTCAGGTCGCATCTGTTGATGCTGATCAAAGGATTTTGATTCTCTCTGCTGAAGTCGAGAAGAAAAGAACTGATTGGATGGAAGCTCAAACTCAGGCTGCAGGAGAATGCGATGGAACATCAGGTAGCCGAATTGCAAAAAGAGGCCCCATCTGTGAAATGAAGATGGCGATTGCTACGGAGCTTAAAACAGATTACGATCGCGCCGGTTTAGAACTTACATCTCTGCAATTGGCCCGAGATTCTGTAAAGATTCAAGCTCAACTAACAGCAGGGCAAGCATTCAATGACAAAGGATTACTTATTCGAATGAAGGCTCTGTTCGACCTAATTCGGCATGAACCTATTATTCTGGGAGTTTACATTCTTTTCACGCTGCTGATATTCTGTCTTGAATTCCTGGTGGTATTAATCAAGGTCTATTCAAAAGACTCACCGGATGAAGAACTAGAAAGGATCCGGATCCAAGCCATAAAAGATCAGGTCACTTCCTTAGTTGACCGCACAAATCAGTACCGATCCCCTCAGGAAATAATGAGCCGTATGCAGAGTACGCAAGAGATACTAAAAAAGGATTATACACGAATCCTTTCATAAGCTCCTGTAAGCACTCATCGGATCGAATAATTAACCTTTATATACTTTTTCGAATCTTTAAATGAATTGAAATGTACCGTATTCTATTCTTTTCACTACTAAGTTTTTCATGCATGTGCACATCTAAAGCACAACGTCTTGAAATAATACTACAGGACCAACGACTCATTTACAACAATCATGTAGGCAATGAATGGGGCTTTGGCTTGGAAAGTAACGATTCTATTTATGGCCCTCAGAAACCCATTTATACTTCAGTCAATGGGAAATGTAAACTGAGGGTTTATGTGCAGGAAATCGATAAATACACTGAAGAGGTCAATAAGTGGATTGAGATAGACCCTACAACTTTGGAAACAAATAAAGTCTATACAAAAGATGTCGAGTTTATAGTCGAGGAGAATATGGGTCGATATGCAGGTAATACTGCCAAATGGGTTGTGACGCTTAAGTACAGAAGGATTGGTGATCGGGCATAAATTGTATTCAATAATATGGATCAAAACCTAAACTATGTTTCAAATAGAAAAACAATCACGAATAGCCACAAAGGGTCAAACCTGTCAAAAATTTGATGCAACAGGTATCGGACAGGACTACATCATAAGGCTTAACCAATGTCCAATAACAGCTCTTCTTCGATATAACACCTGGTCAAATGGTGAGCGGGACATTACATGTCTGGATGTCTCGGGTGACCTTAGGCTAAATAAGATAATAGGTCGAATGAGGCTTTGTATAGAAAACCTTGATTCATCCTATGATTATGCTACTCTTAAAACAGCACTGATCAAGCAGGAGGATCCTGCTTTTGCAACGCTGCATAAAAGGAATTTTACTTTTTACATTGACGTACTGGATATGGATCTTGTCGCTGAACTCAGGAAATTTGGTGACTGCAAAATTAATTCAAAGGAAATTCTTTTCAATTCTATTGCTAAAAATCGATCAGAACTTTGCATAGTATATGCATCGAAGAACGAAACCCTACCTGTAGCTGCCTACATTCTAACCAGGATAATTCCTATACTGTACGCAGACAGACCAAAGGTCATTTCAAATAATCTCTCAACCTCCTGGCACAAATGAGCGACTATCCGAAATACACATTTAAACATCCGTCCAGCATTGTCTTATTTAACCTGGAAGATCACTTGCCATTCTATAATGTAAAAGGCAAAACAATTACACAACTCTTGAATGAGAAACATCCCTTCCTGGAATCAGGGCTGTTGGATCTCAACATTTTCTGCTATGATGACTTCACTTATGAATCCATCATTTCCTCAGGATTTACTTTCTCTGAAGCGGCAAAAAACAAGCAGCTTGAAAAAAGAAAGAAGCATGCTGCAGAAACACTCGAATACAATAAAACATATACAGGATTGTCTGAAGTATACATTTCAAATGTAAAACTTTATGACTCTCATTACAATATCGGCTTTGGTATACATGCTGGGGAGAGAGTCGACCTCACTATAGTTAAAAGCCCAGCCCATATAGAAAACATGATCCACACTCTTTTCTGGTTTGGCCTCACACGGAAAGCCATACGACTTATGAAAAGCATGGAACCAGGCTTTATTTTCCTGTCTTCCACCTGGGACCTCCTGGAAAAGAAATATGAGGCAGCTCCTGATTTTATGAAAGGAACCCACCAAATTGATGAAGATTATGATAATGACAACGTTGACTTAGAATATGAAAGCGAAAACAAAGGTTCCTGGGCTTATGAGGAGGAAGGCTTCAGTGATGACGATATTGATTCCGCTTTTGATGGAGATCCGGATGCGTATTGGAATATTGACTAATCCTAAATTAAAATAATTGGTTTATCTTTCGATAAGAAAATTCAATACGATACACCTATTTTTAAATGGTACATTTATTAAAATAGATTAACTATACCAAATAATCAGCACCAACATCTAAATGAGCGACTACCTAAACTTCATCAATATTGAAAATTTCAGAAACTTTAGCAAACTTACTGAGTTTAATTTTGCTCCAATAACCTTTTTAATCGGGCCAAACAACTCAGGCAAAAGTTCATTATTAAAACTACTCATACTTCTGAGAGAAAGCTCAAAACAAGAAAACGAGATTGCGAATTTAAATTTCAGCACACCTGGTCACAATCTTGGTTACTTCGCAAATGTTATTAGTCATGAATCAATAACTGAAGACATAAGAATTGAGCTTCCATTTTATATGGATACGCTAGATGTTGATTTGACATTGGTGTTAAAATATGGAATGCATGGTGAAAGTGGATTATTGAAATACATATCTGTGCAGTCGCAAGACAATATATATTTTGAAATTGAATACCATGATTCAACAGATGAGATTATATGTAATTTTAAATGTGATCTTGAATTAATTCGAAATTCTTTTGCTACAAAACCGAGTTTGGACGAAAAAGAATGGATAACAATCGAAAATTTATTCGATAACCCTACAGATAAATTTTCAAACGAAGGAAACTCAATTAAACCTGAACCAGAGAAATATTATTTGACTTCTATTTTTAATACTTTTTGGCTTACAAGAGATACCATATTCAATAAACCTCCTCCTATCGAGGCAAGAAACAGCCTTACATACTTCCAAACTGAATTAGGAGATCAAGATGAAATTAACAAAGGGATTTTAAATTGGCTTAAAACCCAGGGGTTTAGCTATAAATTTAATACTTCACACGAACTTGTTAAGAATAATCACCTTAATTATTGGCAGAAAATAAATAATCTATTATCTAACAATACTTACAATAATCGCACAACAATCATTGAATTAATATTAAATAAGCTATCAATATATTTTGAAAATTATCAAGGGTTATCCGCATTAGGAAAGTACATTTTTGAAGAGGTAATTGACAAATCTTTTAACAGAGGATTAAGTGGACTTAGATATGGAATTAAAAGGCTTTACTCCACTTCTTCCAATAGAGGAAGCAAAGATAGATTATTAAGTAATTCATCGGCTGAGTCAGAATTAAATGAACTTGCTTTAATATTTAACAGAGACGAATTAAAATTGGAGAATAATATAATTGATTTTATTAATGACTCTTTAAAATTATTTTCTATAGGAGACAAAATTTCTATTGAACGGATCCATGGGGTTGCCTCTCAGCTATTTGTACATATTGGCAATAAGAAAATACAATTGGCAGATTTAGGATTTGGTTATTCACAATTAATCCCTTTAATTCTAAAAATAGCAATAATTGCTGGAAATGAATACAATAAGCTTGAAGCAGAATACAACCATACTATTCTGTTATTGGAGGAACCTGAAAGTAATCTTCATCCGTCGTTACAATCCAAACTTGCAGATTTATTTCTGATGGCAGGTGAGAGATTTAATATTCAATTCATTATTGAAACTCATAGCGAATATCTTATCAGAAAAATGCAATACCATATTGCTAAAAAACAAATAAAAGCCAAAGATGCTAATATTTATTATTTTAATCAGAAGGATAATCAAGCTGAGGAAGGTTTACTAAGACGCATTAATTTTGAAGAGGATGGTAGTCTAACCGCAGAATTTGGAAATGGCTTTTTTGATGAAGCTGACAAAATTGCTATTGAATTATTTACTATGGTAAATAGAGGCAAGAATTGAAACCTGTCTTCATAAAGCAAGTGTATTGTGAGCTCAAATTCCTCCAAGAGCTTTTTGATTATTTAGGCAATAACCTGGCGTTTGATGAAAACTATGGTTCTAGCTACAATGTTCGTGAAATGCTAGGAAAACAATGTGATATTTGGATGGATGTTCCTTTTGATAAAATTACTGAACTAGGAATCAATAATCCATTTTTTAAATCTCTATGGAAAAAATCATTAGAAGGTGGATCAAAATTACATGATTATTCATCCGAATTTTCAAAATTGCCAGAGTTGATTCATCAAACCAGTCTACCCCCCCATAGTCTATATTTTCATAATCAAGATGAAAAATTGTCAAATGAACTTCTATTTACTTATAATTTACTAAACTCAAACATTGAATTTCTAAAGCTTACTTCAAAAGACTTCTTAATATCAAATGATTTTACTATTTCTCCTGATAAAGAATTAAACAACTTTTCTGATTGGTCTTTTTTAAGAAATAATAATTTACCTATCACTGATATTATTATCGCAGACAATTATTTAGTGAAAGATTTGGAGGCAATGAAGCATAACATTCTTGGTATTTTGAATAATTTAATTAAGCCAAATTTATGCTCAATGGAATTGAATGTTATGATAACGGTTGAAAAGGATATTTTATCAGCTGCTGCTTTAAGTGATAGATTAAATATCATAAATGATGAAATTAGCAAAAAGAAACTAAGCCATAAATATAATATAGGGATTTATGAAGTAAAGAAAGATCTCTTACATGATCGTGATATTATTACAAACTATTTGTGGCTAAGATCAGGCCACTCATTTGACTATTTTAATAAGAAAAACACAATAAAGAGCAATAAAAATACTTCTCTTGATATAAGAGGCGTTGGATTGTGGGGTAAAAAAGAACATGGAATATTAAAACACTTACGTGCAATCCGCAATGCTTGTATCATGAATAATGATTTTATTGGGGGCGAAAGTAATAGGATCTTAGTTAATAACTATCTCTGATAATATAAGTCGGCATCATTAAATGCTGCCCAATTTATCACAACAATGCACACTAACTGCACACTTTTAATTTATCTTTGACGCAATATTTGAGATTTTATTCCACTATAGCCCCTTAGAAATCAGGTTACTCAATGGCCACCAACAAACACGCTACCATACGATATCAGGCGCTTGATCGTTGCTTTAAGAATAGCGGCCGACGATACTATATAGATGATCTAATTGAAGCCTGCAATAAATCATTAAATGATTACACAGGTATTCAAAACGGTATAAAGCGGAGGCAAGTTTATGAGGATATTACATTTATGGAAAGTAGCCAAGGGTGGAGTATTCCGCTTGAACGAGTCAGAGATGGTCATAAAGTCTTCTTTCGCTATGCTGACCGATCCTTTTCAATCAATAGTCAACCCCTTAACGAAACGGAGCAAAATCAGTTGAAAGAGGCACTTCTCACTTTATCCCGGTTTAAAGGAATGCCTCAGTTTGAGTGGGTAGACGAGCTGATAGCAAGGCTACAGTCAGGAATGAAACTAACAAAGCATGCTGGACATATCATTGAATTTGAGCAGAATAAAAGCCTAAAAGGGCTTGAACATATCACACCTGCCTACAACGCAATACTTCATTCCAAAACACTAAAAATTGAGTATCAGGGATTTAAGCAAGGGAAAAGTGAAGCTTTCTATTTTTATCCATATTTCTTAAAACAATTTAATAATAGATGGTTTCTATTTGGTAGACGCGAAAATGTAGAATACATTATTAATTTGGCACTTGATCGAATTGCCTCTGTTGAAGAAAGCTCAAAGCAATTTATTCCAAATAAGCACATCGATTTTAGTACGTATTTTAATGAAGTAGTGGGTGTAACTCTTATCCCTGGCAAATCACCAGAAAAAATAGTTCTCAAGTTCTCTGGAAATCGCTTTCCCTACATCAAAACAAAACCCATACATCATTCTCAGCAAATTCTTGAAGCGAAACTAGAATATGGAGTAATTGAAATTTATGTGATCCCCAATAATGAACTTGAAGCTATCTTGTTGTCCTATGGAGAAGATGTTGAAGTAGTATTACCTGAAGCTCTTAGGACAACTATCAAATCCAAAGTAATGAACACCTTACGTTATTATCAGGCATAATAGACAAATCCAATGGACAGAATCAGTTTTCAAAACTTCCGACAATTTGCGGAATTCAACACAATAGAATTTAAAGGCATTACCTTTTTGGTAGGTAAAAATAATTCAGGCAAATCAACCATAATTAAAGCATTGCTATTAGTTAATAAATATTTTAAATCCGATAGAACGCATTTGTTGGAGTTCAGCAATAATACTACCGATGATATAAATATCTCTACATATGGTCGAGCCAAGAACAAATATAATAAATTAGATTTTATTAAATTCAAAGTATATTTTGATAAATATCAAGTTAGATTATTAATAACAGGTGAGAGCAATGCAACGTTTGGAAGAATTAAAAGTTTTCAATTAAAAAATTATGAAACAAATACAATTATTCTATTTAATCCTTATGAGTCAGTCTTGACATTTAAGAGGCTGTCAGGAGATATTGAGACAAAGTTGAACATTTATAAGAGCGAAACACTAAAGAATAATCTGATTGCTGAAGTTAAGGCACTTGAAGCCAGTCTGAATGAAACCCCTATAGATCGACATAGCAAAGTTTATTTATTAGAGCGAGACAAAATTAACAAACTCAAGTCGAAGATAGAATCAATGGAATCTAATCTTTTTTCAAAGATTAATGATGAAAGGTACTCCTTGAGTTATATTCTTGAATCCAGTTTAGAAATGACGGTGAAGGAAGCTTGCGATATTGCTCTTGATAATCTTCTAAATCAATATGAGTCTGAGTATCATGAAATTCAAAACAGCATAGAACAAAGTGATAATTTCGTAAACCTGAGAAGTATAAAGGAAGATATGGAATTATTCAGAAGTTCATTGAATGATTTCAATCACTATTCCAAAGCTGTAAAGCTTCATTTCCTACCTGCTCAAACTCATAAGCAATCTTCACTTTTCATTATCCAGGACAAAACAAATTTGTTGGCTCAAGCGATTCATGAATATGCACAGTTGAGAATATTAAAAGGTGAGGTTGCCAACATGTTTGTTGAACATTGGATGAAGGAATTTGACATTGGTGATCAATTGAAGATTGATCAGGTTGGAGGAGAAGCATACGAAGTTACTATCATTAATAACAAGAAATCAATTTCTCTGGCTGATAAAGGTACTGGAACGCATCAATTGATGCGTATAATACTCAAAGCAGCTTCGATAATACATGTAAAGCAAAAGAGGAAGTTTATTACCCCATTTGAGGTGTTTACTATATCAAATTTGGATTGGTTACTAATAGAGGAGCCTGAATTAAATTTGCACCCGGACTTTCAAAGTAAACTAGCAGATCTTTTCTATGAGTTATTCGATAAAAATAAAATCTCTACAATCATTGAGACACATTCAGAATATATCATTAGGAGAACCCAAGTGATAGTTGCTGAAAAGGAATTGGAAATTACTCCCAACACTAATCCGTTTATTATACATTACTTCGCATCAGAAAAAGACAAAACCAACCAACCGTTTGAAATTAAGTTTAACAAGGATGGAACTTTTCAGAATAATTTTGGAACAGGGTTTTTCGATGAAGCATCGCAGAAAACTCTGGATTTGATAAGAATAAAAAGGTTAAACAAACAATAATGTTCAACGTATACACTGAAAAAGAAATATTTGAAGATATTATTCTTTTCAAAGAGGACTATCCTAATTGGAATAATATTCTGTGTGCTCATTCTGATGTATTTTTAAATATGACTGATGAGGAGCTTTTCAATGAATATGTGGATGGAACTATAATATTTGAGTTTATTCAAATAAATGGAGGAAGAGAGCCCATTGCATTGCAATATCACTTTAAAAATATCAAAGAAGAACCCGAAATTCTCACAAGGGACCCACATGCAGCATATTTTTTGAATATTTCTGAAATTGATGCTAATTCTTTGCAGAATAGGTTTGGTGTTATTGTGCAATCTGGAGGGAATATTAATGACAGACTTCTAGTAAGCGAGTATTATAAATTGTTGAAACCAGATGCTGTTTTGGAGGGAGGATGGAAGTCATTATTCAATTTTCGATTGTTACCTTCCAATTCTACGGTTATTACAGATAGTTATCTATTTCATAATTCCGAAGGTGCAGTTAATGTTGGCAGTCACAATCTTCTTTTATTGTTAGAAGTGATCTTGCCAGATCATCTTGAAACCTTATATCATATTCTAATAATTAGTGAGGATAATGGGCGACCAGCAAAAGGATGCCACGATTTGGCGACTAAATTGACACTGGATATTAAAAACCTTAGACCTTACGAAATGGTTGTAGAAATTGTCTTTTCTGCAACTGTACACAAGAGAAAAATAATTTCTAATTATTATAGTGTATCATGTGATAGTGGATTTGCCTTGTTTCGCACATCAGACGGTCAAACATTACGTGCTCAGAACGAATTTAAATACGAGAGCATCTTTTTTAGAAACGCTATTAGCCAAGGAGATACCGTTTTTGATTCTGACATTTTTATCTTAGAGAACATATCCTCAAGATGTAGTTCCGTTTATGAGTACATCAGAAACAGAGGTCCGGAATCAGATCATCGCCTTCTTGGAGATTGTAATCCAGAAACCTCTATAATGAATCGTCTTATAAGAATTGTGTCCTAAATTCTTATTGTGCAGATTGACTGCATAGTTCTTACGTAGCTTTGTATCATTAATCAAATTGAAATGTCCTTCAACCATAAAACAGACGTCTCCTTCATCTTCCAGATCACCGACAAGGTGCTCTGGAACATCTTCAAGAAGAACGAGATTGGTGACGTACTTCTCCCTTTTGTAGTTATACGTCGCCTGGATTGTATCCTGGATCCCGTTAATGTGAAGGTCCGGGAGGCTTACCATAAGTTTAAGGACAAGGTTAGTGAGGAAAAGCTGGACCCAATACTGCGTAAAGCTTCCGGAGGTCTCCAATTCTACAATACCTCTAAGCATACCCTTGAATCTCTTCGTCAGTCACCAAAGTCGGTTGAGATCGACTTCCATAACTACCTCAATGGGTTTAACCGTGAGGTGAGGGAGATCATCGAACACTTCCAGTTTGAAAAAGTCATTGGACGATTGGTCAAGAACAAGATTCTGTACCAAATGATTGATGCCATATGCCAGGTTGATCTTCATGAAAAGAAGGTAGATCATCATGGTATGGGGTCCATTTTTGAGGAGCTTATCCGGATATCTAATGAGCAGAGTAATGAGACAGCCGGAGAGCACTTTACTCCCCGAGATGTAATCCAGCTCATGATCGAGATCATCTTCAGTACAGAGAAGGAAGCACTCTCAAAGCCAGGGATCATCCGCACCATTTATGATCCGGCTCTCGGGACAGGGGGTATGATCAATCTCGCCAAGAACTATGTCCTGGATTTGCTTTGTAAGGGCAACAAGCAACCACCTACGATTCGCACCTATGGCCAGGAAATCAACGAGCAGTCCTATGCCATCGCTAAATCCGAAGCACTGATCACAGGCGAGATTGCTGACAATATCCGCCATGGCAACACTTTCACAGAAGACCGGTTTCCGGACAAACACTTCCATTATATGTTCGCCAATCCGCCTTATGGCGTGACCTGGAGCAAGGATGCTCAGTTTATCCTTAACGAAAGCGCCAATCCAGCCGGAAGGTTTTATGCTGGTACGCCGCGTACTTCAGATGGCCAGCTTCTTTTCCTGCAGCATATGATCAGCAAGATGGAACCAGAGGGAAGTAAGATAGCAGTTGTCACCAATGGATCACCGCTCTTTACAGGTGATGCCGGAAGTGGTGAGAGTGACATACGTAAGTGGATCATCAGTAATGACTGGCTGGAGTGCATTATTGGCTTACCCAAAGACTTGTTTTATAATACCGGTATCAATACGTATATCTGGTTTCTCAACAACAATAAACCTGATCAGCGCAAAGGCAAAGTCCAGCTGATTAATGCCAATGTACCAGAAAGTAAATCAAACGAAATCGAAGGCTTCTGTCGGCCTGAAAAACGCAGTATGGGCAACAAGCGAAACAAAATTGAAGAAGTCCATATAAATAACCTTGTAGACATATACACACACTTCAAGGAAGGTGCGTATTCTAAAATTTTTGATAACGAATTTTTTGGTTACTACCAAGTTACAGTGGAGCAACCTGAATATGACACTAAAGGGAAACCCATCAAGGACAAGAAAGGTGGGTGGAAGGCTGACAGCAGCAAAAGAGATAAAGAGAATATCCCATACACTACCGATATAGAAGAATACTTCAAAAATGAAGTATTGCCTCATGTTCCCAATGCATGGATTGACTATGATAAAACACGAATTGGGTATGAGATAAATTTTACAAAATATTTTTATGAACACAAAGGCTTTAGAGATTCCAAGAACATAAAGGAGGAAATTAATTTAATTGAATTTGGAACTAAAAATGAAAAAGGAATTACACAACTCTTAGAAGAACTTCTATTAAAATGAGGAAGTATGAAAAAGTTAAGAACTCAAAATTCAAGTGGTTTGAATTTATACCAGATCACTGGAGCGAAGGCAGGATTAGCTATTTATTCTCTATTGGTAGGGGACGTGTCATTTCAGAATTAGAGTTAAATCCTGAAGGCAAGTATCCTGTTTTTTCATCCCAATCTAAAAA
>Ga0157380_10003073_pt1 | contig 11375 bp, 9 predicted proteins | sample S35metaG_FD_119757 | JGI IMG/M metagenome (GOLD analysis project Ga0157380, IMG submission 119757) | Switchgrass rhizosphere microbial communities from Kellogg Biological Station, Michigan, USA - S3-5 metaG | ecosystem: Host-associated > Plants > Roots > Rhizosphere > Soil | place: USA: Michigan...
CGAGCCGATCTCGGCCATCGTCTCGCTCTGCCGCAGCTGCTCCTTGAGCTGCACCGTCTCGGTGACGTCCTGGAAGTTGAGCACGGCGCTGCCGCTGCCCTGGACCTCCGGCGGCAGCACGCGCGCGCTCACCATGAACGTGCGGCGCGAGAGCGGGTCGTTCACCTCCCGGGTCGCGGGCGCGTCCTCCGGTCCGAGCGTCGCGACCAGCTCGCCGAGCGTCGCCCACGGCTCGCCCGGTCCGAGGGCGCCGAGCGGCTTGTCGATCAGCTCCGTCCAGCTCGCGCGCCCGCACTGCTCGACCGCGGTGCGGTTGACGCGCTGGATGTGGCCGTTGCCGTCGACCACCACGACGCCGAGCGGGAGGCCGTCGAAGGCCGCGCGCCACTCGAAGGCCGCGCGGCGCAGGTCGCGCTCGAGCCCGCGCCTTTCGATCTCGGCCGCCGCGCGGGCGGCGAACACCTGCAGCACGCCTTCGGGCCGCACCACTTCGTCGAGCGGGCGGTCGTGGATCGCGTTCAGCACCCCGAGCGGCTCGCCGCTCGACGCGAGCAGCACCACCCCCACGTAGCTCTGGGCCCCCATCCGGCGCAGCCCCTCGTCCTCCGGATAGCGTTCGGCAGCGTCGCCGCGGACGTGGCAGACGCTGCCGTCGAGCACGTCGGCGCAGGGGGTTCCCGCGAGGTCGTACTCGACGGGCGGCATCAGCCGGCCGTCCACGGACCGCGCGAGCGTCCGCACGCGGCCGGGCGCAACGAGCTCGGCGACCGACGCGTACTTCACGCGCAGCGCACGGGCGAGGCGCAGCACGAGCTCGCTGAAGAGCGCCTCGCCGCCGCTCGCGGCGGTGCCGGCCACGAGGTCGCCGAGCGCCTGCTCGACGCGCCGGTGCCGCACGGCGCGCTCGGCCAGGTGCGGCAGGTCGGCGAGCGCGGTCTCGCTCTTGACGATGTAGTCGACCGCTCCGGCCCGGATCGCCTCCACCGCCACGCGCTCGCTGCCGTGGCTCGTCATGATCACGATCGGGGGCATGGCGCGCACCGGGTCGCTGCGCAGCAGGTCGAGGCCTTCGCCGTCGGGCAGCAGCCAGTCGGCGATCACCAGGTCCGGCGGGATCGAAGCGTGCAGCGCCTCGCGGGCCGCGCCGACGGTCTCCGCGATCGAGACGTCGAAGGCCCCCGCCTGGCCTTCGAAGGCCCGGCGGGCGAGCTCGGCGTGGCCGGGCTCGTCCTCGACGAGCAGGACGCGGAGCGGCTCGCCGATCACGGCCGCGTCCGATTCCCGTCCAGGAACGGGAAAGACGACGTCTCGTTGCGAGACTTCACGCGGCAGGGCTGCGTGGAGCATCGTGCGCGAAGTCCCATGGAATCAATACCATTCTACCCTCGCCAGGACCCTCGCCGGGCCCGGCAGTGTGTGGCATGTCCGGTGCAACAAGCGCATAGCGTGCCAACGGAAGCGACGCTCCTCGACACGCTGCTCGAGCCAGGGAAGCTCTCCGTCGTCTTCCAGCCCATCTACGAGGTCGGCTCTGGACAGTTCACGCTGCACGGGCTCGAGTGCCTGATCCGCGGGCCGCGCGGCACGAACGCCGAGCGGCCGGGAGTGCTCTTCGAGTACGTCCGCAGGAAGCGCGCCGAGGCCGCGATCGACCGCGCCTGCCTCTCGGCGGCGCTCGCCGAGGCCGCGGAGCTGCCGGTCGCCGTCCGGCTCAACCTGAACGTCCACGCCTCGACGCTTGGGCGCGACGTCGGCTTCCCCGGCTTCCTGCTCGATCGCGCCGCGGACGCCGGCATCCCCCCCGGCCTGCTGGTGATCGAGATCGTGGAGCACGCGCCGCCGCTAGACGTCCCGGCCTTCCGCCGGGCGCTGGCCGAGCTGCGCGAAGCGGGCCTCACGATCGCGCTCGACGACGTCGGCCTCGGGCAGTCGAACTACAAGATGATCCTGGACGTGCGCCCGGACATCTACAAGCTCGACCGCTACCTGGTGGCCGGCGCCTGGAACGACCCCTACCGGCAGGTGATCCTCGACTCGCTCGCGCGCATGGTGCGCCGGCTCGAGGCGCGGGCCGTGGCCGAGGGCGTCGAAGACTCGCACGAGCTGGTCGCGGTCGAGGCGGCCGGCATCGACCTCGTTCAGGGCTTCCTCTTCGCGCGCCCGATGCCGCGCGAGGAGCTCGTGAAGGCGGGCCTCCTGACGGGCCAGGTGCCCGTCGTCACGGCCCCTTGAGCGCCCCCCGGCTGCTGCTGTTCGACGACGACGCCGCGATCGTCGCCGTCGTGAAGCGGTACTTCGACGGCCGCAGCTGGCAGGTCGACACCGCGACCGACGCGGAGGCGGCACTGCGCGTCCTGGACGCAGGCCGGCCCTTCGACGCGATGATCTGCGACCTGCACTTCACTCCCGCGCGACTCGCCGAAGGCCTCGAGATCGTCGCGCGGGCCCGCGCCGCGCACCCGCGGGCCGCGATCGTGCTCTTCACCGCGGCCGGAGGGCAAGCCGTGCGCCAGGAGGCGCTCCAGCACGGGGCCGACGACGTCGTGAACAAGCCCGCTCCGCTCGCGACCTTGCACGACGCGACGCTCCGTGCGATGAAGAAGCCGTGAGCCTGAGCGGGTCGGTCGAAGACCTGCCCCTGCTGGAGATCCTCCAGGTGGTCTCCTTCTGCCAGAAGACCGGCCACCTGACCGTCCGCGCGCCCCATGGCGAGGCGGGCGTGGTATTCGACTCGGGCCGCGTCGTCTCGGGCTACGCGTGGGACGTCCCGCCGCTCGCGCCCCTCGAGCCGCCGAAGGGCGGCGCGAGGGAGAGCGTCGTGCGCGAGCGGATCGCGCTGATCCTGGAGAAGCTGGTCCGGCTCCGCGACGGCGAGTTCGCCTTCAACCTGACCCAGGAAGTCCCGATCACGCTCGCCGGGCGCGATCTGTCGGAGGAGATGCTGCCCTACGGCATCAACCCCGAGGAGCTCATGCTGGACCTCGCCAAGAAGCTGGACGAGGACCGGCGCGACGCGGCCGCAGCGCTCGAGGCGTCGTTCGTGACGCCGCCGCTCGAGACGGCGCCCTCGCCGGCCGACGCGGCAGCCGCAGAGGCTTCGGCGCCGACGACGGCCGCCTATCCCACGCTCGAGCTCGAGCTGGGGCCCGAGCTCAAACCCGCGCCCCGCGCCCAGGACGACGACGAGCTCCTGCTCGAGGAGCTCGCGCTCGAGGAGGCGCCCGCCGCTGCGCCGAAGGTCGAGGACGCGCCCGAAGCCCAGAAGGCGGCGGCCACCGCGGCCGCCACCGGATCCACCGTGCTGCTCGTGGACGACGAGCCCGAAGTGCTGCGCGTGGTGGTCGAGCGGCTCGCGGCCGCGGGCTACGACGTGGCGCAGGCGTCCGGCCTCTTCGAGGCGCGGGCGCAGATGGCGAAGCTCGCCCTGCGCCGGCAGCCGTTCCTGCTGGTGGCGGACGTCGGGCTGCCTTCGGAGGCCGGCTCCTCGTTCCGCGGCGGCCTCGACGTCGCGCGCTACGCCTCCGGCCTGAAGCCGCCACCGCCGGTGCTGCTGATGTCCGAGACGATCGACGAGAAGCTGCGCTTGCGCGCCAAGCGCACGGGCGCCTCGCTGCTCGCCTTCAAGCCCGGGCTGTCCAAGCTCGACCCGCTCCAGTACGAGGCCGACCTGCGCGCGTTCGGCGACAAGCTGGCTCGCGACCTGGTGCCCCGGCTCGAAGGCCGGCGCGACACGCGGCAGGCGCGCGACCGCAGCGCGCCGGCTGCGGACGCGGGCGCCGCGGCGCGCGAAGCGCTCGTGCGCGCCGCCACCGCCGACCTCGGCGAGCAGCCCGATCCCGACATGGTGGCCTTCCTGCTGCTGCGCACCGCGCGCGCGTTCTTCCCGCGCGTCGTGCTGCTGCTGGTGCGCGACGAGCGCCTGCGCGGGCTCGCGGGCTTCGGCCCGGTCGCGTCCGGCTCGAGCCTCGACATCATGGCGCGCGAGCTACAGGTGCCGCTCACGCCGTCGTCGCCCTTCAGCGAGGCGGTCGCGTTCGGACGCGTGTGGTACGGCCCGCTGCCCGAGCAGGGACCGCTGCACGCGCTCGTCGAGCAGCTCGGCCGCTTCCAGACGGCCGAGGCGGCGGTCGTGCCGGTCCGCGCCCACCACGAGACGCTCGCCGTGCTCTACGGCGACGCGCCCGAGGGGGGCCGGCTGCCCGACCTGGTGCCGCTCTACTACTTCGCCGAGGCCGCCGGCCGCGCCCTCGACGGGGCGCTCGTCGCCCGGCGATCCCCCACCGCGCTCTCCTGCTAAGATCGCCGGTCTTCATGCTCAGCGTGCTGCGCGGCGTCCGAAGCCTGCTCTCCGTGCTGCTGGTCGGCCTGCTGTTCATGCTGATGAGCCTGCCGCTGCGCCTCGTCGTGGTCCCCGGCTCGTTCCTGTTCCCGAGCCAGCGCTTCCGGCTGGTCAGCCTCTTCATGAAGACGATCGTCCACGGCATCTGGGCGGCGCTGCGGCTCGGCGGCGCGCGCGCGCGCCGCGTGGGCCGCATCCCGACGGACGAGCCCGTGCTGGTCGTGGCCAACCACCAGTCGCTGACCGACATCCTGCAGCTCACCCTGCTCGCGACGCCGTTCACGCCCGCCTTCGTCACGCGCCGCCGCTACCAGCGCTACGTGCCGCTCGTCTCCGCGAGCATGCGACTGCTCGGCTGCCCGATCGTCGATCCCCGGCGCGATCCCCATGGCTCCGTCGAAGCGATCCGCCGCGGAGCGCGCGAGCTGCCACACGGCATCTTCATCTTTCCCGAGGGCCACAGGAGCCGCGACGGCGAGGTGCTGCCGTTCCGGATCGCCGGCGCCGAAACGATCCTGAGCGAACGACGCGTGCCGGTGTACGTGGTGGTGAACGACGGCGCGTGGCGCGTGGGACGCCTGAGCGACCTCCTGTTCCGGGTCCACCTGATCGACGCGTACTCGGAGGTGCTCGGGCCCTTCACGCCGCCCGAGGACCCGGAAGAGCGCACGGCTTTCGTGCGCGGCCTGCGCGACACGCTCGTCGAAGCGCTCGCGAGGCATCGCTCGGGGACGCCGCCCGCCTGACCTCGCCTGCGTTAAAGCGCGGACAGTGCTACACTTGCCGCACTTGCGGAGGTTGCGGTGGCACGACGGCTTGTGATCGCGAGCCAGAAAGGCGGCGTCGGCAAGACCACGGTCGCGCTGAACCTGGCGGTGGCACTCGCCGAGCGCGGCCGCCGCATCCTGCTCGCCGACCTCGACCCGCAGGGAGCGATCGGCCTCTCGCTCGCGAAGGGAGACACCGAGCTCGCCGGCCTCGCTGAGCTTCTGTCCGGCGTGATAAGCCCGCACGAGGCGGTGATCGCGACGCGGCTCGCCGGCCTGAGCCTGCTGCCGCGCGGCCGGCTCGACGCGACCGACGTCGACGCGTTCGAGGCGGCGGTCGCGCAGCCGGGCACGCTCGACGAGACGCTCGCGGCGTGCGAGAAGGGCTACGACGTCGTGATCGTCGACACCCCCTCGGGGCTCGGGCGCGTCACGACGGCGGCGCTCGCTTCCACGAACTACGCGCTCATCGCGTTCCAGACCGAGAGCCTCGCGCTGCGCTCCGTCGGCCAGGCGCTCACGGTGATCGAGCACGTGCAGACGACGCGCAACCCGCGGCTGCGGCTCGTGGGCATCCTGCCGACGCTCGTCGAGCGCGACCGCGCCGGCAGCCACGGCGTCCTCAGCGAGATCTGGAACGGTTTCCCGGACGCGCTCGAGACGGTGGTGCCGCGCAGCGAGAGCTTCGTGCGCGCGAGCGCCCTGGGGATACCCGTGGGCTTCCTCGGCGGCGACGCCGGAGGACCCGAAGCACGACGTTTCGACCTGCTGGCCGACGAGATCGAGGGACGGATGACACGCCTCGACGGCACGGAGAAGGTGCATGAAGCTCAGCCAGCCCGCCAGCTCCTCTGACATCGAGGCCGCGCGCGAGATCGCGCGGCGGCTGAACCAGCACAGGCGGCGCGACGATCGCTCCGGCGCCGCGCCTTTGCCTGCCGTCGAACCGGCCAGCGCCGACGAGGCCCTCGCGCCTCCGAAGCGCCTCAGGCCGCCGCCGGTGCCGCCGCGGCTCGCGCAACGCCGCCCCGAGCCGGTCGAACCGCCAGCCTTCGAGCCGCCCGAGGTGGACGTCGAGGAGCCCGAGGCTCCGCCCGAGCCCAGGCCGACGCCGCCGCCACGCCCGATGCCGGCGCGCCTCGAAGCACCTCCCGCGCCGCGCGTCGAAGCGCCGCCTCCCGCGCCACGCTTCGAGGCCGCTCCAGCGCCGCGCCCCGCGCCGCCGCCTCCGCGCGTGGAGATGCCCGCCGAGCCCACGGGCGAGTTCGAGGCCGAGTTCGACCCCGAGGAGCCGCCCGCGTTCGAGCGGACCGGGTCGAGCGAGGACGAGGAAGACGACCCGCTCCAGCTGGGGGACGACAGCGAGGTCGAGATCCCGGAGCCGGAGGAGGACGAGCCGCTCGGAGCGCTGACCGCGGCGGCCGACGCTCCCGTCTTCCGGGCGCCCGCCGACGATCCGGCGCTCACGCCGGACGACTCGGGCGTGGGACTCGAAATGGACGTCGAGGACGCCTCGCTCTCCCCCGAGGAGCTCGTGGGAGGAAGCGTCGACGCCGCCGAGGCCTCGCCGCTGGACCAGCTCACCGAAGCCGCCGAGCGCTCGCCTTTCGACGACGCGCTGCTCGACGAGCCCGGCGCCGGCGACGAGCCCGTCGGCCCGTCGTGGGACGACATCGTGGAGACCTGCCGCGAGCTGGCTCAGGCGAACGGCGCGATGCTCGTCGACCCGGCGGGACAGGTGTTCGCCGCTCGCGGCGACTGGCCCACGCCGGGGCCCCACGCCATCGCCACGAAGCTCGTGGCGATGATGGAGAAGACGCTCAAGGACGCGCCCACGCGTTCGATCTCGGCGCCGCTCATGGGCCTGCACCTCACCGCCTGGCGCGTCCAGCTGAACGAGGGCCTGGTGACGATCGCCTTCATCGGCCGCACGCCCGTGAAGACCGAGGCGCGGCCCGCGATCGACAACGAGATCCACCGCGGCACGGGCGCCTAGGCGCCCGCGAGCCGGACCGGCCGTCCCTCCCGCGCCGAGCGCTGGAACGCGAGGAGCGCCGCCACGTTCGCACGGCTGTCGGCGAGGCTCATGCGCGGGGGTCGTCCGCTGCGGACGACCGCGCACAGGTCCTCGATCTCCAGCAGGAAGCGGTCCTCGCCGGGCACCTTGATCTCCTCGGTGTGCCCGTCGAGGCTGAGCCGCAGCGGCTGGTCCGCCTCGGGCCGCCACGGGTGGTGGATCCGGAGCGATCCCTTCGATCCGACGAGCTCCATCTCGGCGCGCGACGGCGAGCGGAAGCCGGAGTCGAACTGGAACAGCACGTCGCCCGGAAAGACCGCATGGCCCGCGAACGTCTCGTCGACCCCGGTCGGTCCCAGCGTCTGCGAGCCGAATACCTCGAGCGGCTCCTTCCCGACCAGCATCCGGGCGAAGCTCACCGGGTAGCAGCCGACGTCCCAGAGGCAGCCGCCGCCCCACTCGGGCTTGAGGCGCACGTCGTTCGGGCGCGAGAGCTGGAAGGTGAACGCGCCTCGCAGGTAGCGGAGCGTGCCGAGCGCGCCCTCGTCGAGCAGCTGCTTGACCTTGAGCGTCTGCGGGTGGTGGCGGTACATGAAGCCTTCGGCGAGCACGACCTTCGCCTCGCGGCAGGCCGCGACCATCGCGTCCACGTCCTCGACCGTGAGCGCGAGCGGCTTCTCGCAGAGCACGTGCTTGCCGGCGCGCGCCGCCTTGATCGTCCACTCGGCGTGCAGGTGGTTCGGCAGCGGGATGTAGACGGCGTCGATCTCCGGATCGGCCAGCAGCGCCTCGTACGAGCCGTGGACGCGGCCGATCTCCCACTCGCGCGCGTAGGCCTCGCCGCGCGCGAGGTCGCGGCTCGCGACGGCCACCAGCCGGTTGCTGGCGGACTGCTTGAGCGGCGGGATCAGCATCCGGTTGATGCGGGCGGTGCCGAGGATGCCCCAGCGCAACGGTGCTTCGTGGGCCATGCCCCGAAGTCTACTGCGCCCGGAACATCTCCAGGATGTCCCGGCGCGCGGGAGCCAGCGGCCGGGCCTGCTGCTGGCGCGCCTTCGCCTCCGCCTCGTAGGTGGGCGGCGGTTCGGGGTTGCGGTAGAAAACGCCCGTGTAGAGCGCCTTGCCGTACTCCGCGGCGAGGGCCATCGCGCGCAGGCGGTCGCCGGGATCGTGCCCGAGGCTCGCGAGAGGCCGCATCGCCGACTTGTGCGCCTTCAGCGACTGCTCCTCCTGCCCGTAGGTGACGCACGGCGACTGCACGTTGACGAACGCGAAGCCCGGGAAGCGGATCGCTTCCTCGATCAAGGCGGCGAGCCCCGACATGTCGGCGGGCGTGCCCTGCGCGACGAAGCTGGCGCCGTAGCCGAGCACGTAGAGCAGCGGGTTCACGGGATCCTCCAGGCTGCCCCACGTCGACGACGCGGTGCGCAGCCCGCGCGGCGAGGTCGGCGACAGCTGGCCCTTGGTGAGCCCGTAGATCTGGTTGTCCATCACGATGTAGGTGAGGTCCACGTTGCGGCGCACCGCGTGAGCCACGTGCCCGCCGCCGATCGAGAAGCCGTCGCCGTCTCCGCCGGCGACGAGCACCAGCAGCTCCGGGCTCGCGAGCTTGATGCCCTGCGCGATCGGCAGCGCGCGGCCGTGGACGCTGTTGAAGCCGTAGGCGGTCGTGTAGCCGGGGATGCGGCTCGAGCAGCCGATCCCCGAGACGAAGGCGATCTCGTGCGGCGGCCGGCCGACGGCGGCCAGCGCGCGGTAGATCGCCTGCACCACGCCGAAGTCGCCGCAGCCCGGGCACCAGATCGGCTTGAGCTCGCTCTTGTAGTCCTTCGCCTGGTACGCCTGGATCGCCGCGCTCGCCATGCCCGCCTCCCTAGCCCGCCGGCTCGCCCTCCGGCACGAGCCGGCTCTGCAGCGCCAGCACCTGCCCGCGCAGCCGCTCCACGATCGTGGCCGCCAGGATCGGCACCGAGCCGCTCCGCGCGAGCGGCTGGACGCCGCGCGGCACCTCCGCGAACATCCGCAGCACGCGGTACAGCTGGCCCTGGTGCGACTGCTCGACGACCAGCCCGGCCTCGACGCTCTTGAAGAACTGCGCGTAGACCTCCTCGGCCACCGGGAACAGCAGCTTCGGCACGAGCAGCTTCACGTCGATCCCCTCGCGGCGCGCGAGCCGCACCGCCTCGCGCGCGACGCCGGCGACGCTGCCCCACGCCACGACGCCGAGCGCCGCCTTTGGATCGCCCTCCTCGAGGAAGAGGTCGCGCCGCTGCTTGAGCGGCTCGAGCTTGCGCAGCCGCTTCTCGTTCATGCGCGCGTGGACCTCGCCGCTCGCCGTGGGCGAGCCGAGCTCGTTGTGCTCGATCCCGGAGGCGAGGTAGTTGCCGCCCGGCAGGCCGGGGTGGCTGATCGGGCTGATGCCCGAGTCCGTCGCGCGGAAGCGCTCGTAGCCGTCGAGCTCGGCGCCCGTCGGCCTTTGCCGCTCGAGGACCGGGAAGGCGCTGGTGTCGATCGCGTCCACCGTCTCCTTGCGCTGCCCGATCTCCTGGTCGGAGAGCAGGATCACCGGCGTCTGGTAGTGCTCGGCGACGTTGAAGGCCTCGACGGTGATCCCGAACGTGTCGGCGACCGAGATCGGCGCGAGCACCGGCCGCACGACGTCGCCGTGCGCGGAGAAGCAGGCCTGGAGCAGGTCCGACTGCTCGCTCTTCGTCGGCATGCCCGTCGAGGGTCCGCCGCGCTGGACGTTCACGCAGACGAGCGGCAGCTCCGCGATCGTGGCGAGCCCCAGCATCTCGGTCTTGAGCGACATCCCGGGCCCCGAGGTCGCGGTCATCGCCTTCTTGCCCGCGAAGGACGCGCCGACCACGGCGCCGATCCCGGCGATCTCGTCCTCGGCCTGCAGCATGCTGCCGCCGTGCTTCCAGACCTCGCGGGCGAAGAACTGCATGATCTCGGACGAGGGGGTGATCGGGTAGCCGCCGAAGAACTCGCAGCCGGCGAAGAGCGCCGCCGCCGCGCACATCTCGTTGCCGTCCACCACCAGCTTCGGCGGGCCGGCCTTTCCCGGCGTCGCGAGCCGCCGCGGCTCGCGGAGCGGACGCTCGGCGGCGTGGCGGAAGCCGGCGTCGAACGCGGCGAGGTTTCCCCGCAGGACCTCTTCACCCTTCTTCCCGAAGCGCTTGCGGATCCCGGCGAGGAACGCCGCTTCCGGCATGCCGAGCCAGGCGGCGAGCAGGCCGAGGACCACGGAGTTCTTCGCGCGGTCGGTTCCCGCCGTCTCCTTGGCGAGGCGGGCGACCTCTACGGGGATCGCCTCGCGCGGCACGACGCCGGCGAGCGGCAGCTCGCCCGGTGCCACTCCGCTCGCGGCCTCGTAGATGACGGTCGTGCGGCCATCGACGCCGAGCTCCGAGCCGAACTTCAGGAAGTCGTCCCAGTTGAGCGCGACCGCGATGTCCAGGGTGCCGCCGGCGCTCAGCACCGGCTGGGTCGCGACCCGTACGCGGCACGACGACTCCCCGCCACGGATCTGCGGGCCGAAGCTCTTGGTCAAGAGCGCGCTGTAGCCCTCGAGCGCGGCCGCGGTCATCATCGCCTCGCCGGCCGAGACGATCCCGTCCCCTCCGGCTCCGGCCATCCCCACGATCAGGTCGCTGCTCATGCCCTCCCCCTGAATCCGACGGCCTACGGGTGATGCGAAGAGCAACGGGGGTGCCGACGCGCCGCGGGCCCCGTGTTGCAGACTTCCGCCGACGCGTGATCGCCCCATCCACTTCATCGCGCTGCAGTTCGGGAGCTGCGCTCGTCGCGCTGCCGGGGCGTCTCGCAGCGATCCCGCGCGCAGGCCGTGCGCGCCCGGCGCGTCAGCGCCTCTTTTTTGCGCGATGCGTCGGTTCCGCGCTCCAGGGATCCTCGGGCCAGGGATGCCGCGGGTAGCGGCCTCGCAGCTCCTTGCGGACTTCCGGATAGGTGCGCTCCCAGAAGCTCCGGAGGTCGCGCGTCGTCTGGACGGGCCTCCCGTTCGGCGCCAGCAGCTCGAATACGACGGGCTCGCGCCGCGGGCCGATCCGAGGCGTCTCGGCGAGGCCGAAGAGCTCCTGCAGCTTGACCGCCGCGAACACGCTGCCGTCCGAGCGGTATTCGAGCGCGGCCGAACGGCCGCTCGGCAGCGCGAGCCGCTCGGGGGCGAGGCGGTCGAGCGCCGCCCGCACTCCCGCGTCGAGCCAGCGCTCCGGCTCGTCGAGCGACG
>Ga0157380_10003075_pt1 | contig 11372 bp, 8 predicted proteins | sample S35metaG_FD_119757 | JGI IMG/M metagenome (GOLD analysis project Ga0157380, IMG submission 119757) | Switchgrass rhizosphere microbial communities from Kellogg Biological Station, Michigan, USA - S3-5 metaG | ecosystem: Host-associated > Plants > Roots > Rhizosphere > Soil | place: USA: Michigan...
CAGCCCGGTCGGCGTCATCTTGATGGCCACCGTTGGCGCGCTCATCATCACCGTGATTTCCGCATGGGCGGCCGGCACCGACTTCTGGTTTCCGCCCCGCGCCTCCAGCATGGCGGGCGAGATCGATCACGTTTTCAACGTGATCACGTGGATCTGCATCTTCTTCTTCGCGCTGATCATGATCCTGATGGTCGTGTTCATCGTGAGGTACCGCCGCAAGGGCCACGAGAAGGCCACCAGCGACGTGACGCACAACACGCCGCTGGAATTGACGTGGACCATTATCCCGCTGCTGCTGGTGATTGCGATCTTTTATGTGGGCATGGAGGGGTACATGAACCTTCGCCGCCCGCCGATCGGCGCGTACGAGGTGCGCGTGATCGCCAAGAAGTGGACATTTGAGTTCCAGCACCGCAACGGCGCCAGCGAGTCGGGGATCCTTCGCGTGCCGGTGGACCGCCCGGTGAAGTTGCTGATGGAGTCGCAGGACGTGATCCATGCGATGTACATCCCTGCGTTCCGTGTGAAGCAGGACATCGTGCCCGGCCGCGTGTCTTATCTCTGGTTCGACGCGAATACGGTCGGCGAATTCAATCTGTATTGCGCCGAATACTGCGGAAAAGACCACTCGATGATGCGCGGCAAGGTGATCGTGCATTCCGCCGACGAGTTTGAGACCCAACTGACCGAAGTGGCGAACTATCACAAGCGACTGAAGACCGATGAGGAACTGGCTTACTACGCCGGCGAGCGGATTTATCCGCGATGCTCATCCTGCCACAGCCTCGATGGCAAATCGGGCACCGGGCCTTCTTGGATCGAGACCTCCAGCCTCTGGGGCAAGGAGCGCACGTTTACCGATGGCTCCAAGCAAGTGGTCGACGAAAACTACGTCCGCGAGTCGATCCTTACTCCTCAAAAGCACCTCGTGGCCAATTTCAGCAATGGCATGCCCGCCTTCCAGGGCCAGTTGGATGACATCCAGATCCGCGCGGTGACGCTGTTCCTCCGCAACATCAACGAATACGTCGCGAACGGCAAGCTGAAGCCCAAGGCCGATACGCCCGCGGCCGCGCCCGCCACACCGTCGGAGACTCCGCCGGCCGGTTGATCACCCCGCTATCGATGTTCAGCCAGCTCTGTTCAGTTCGGATCGCTTCGAAAGTTCCGTCATGACCACACTCGACCTCTCCAAACCTCTTGTCATTCCGGGTGACAACTACCTCACCCACACCCGGGGCATCATGTCGTGGGCGCTCACGCTCGATCACAAGCGCATCGGCGTGATGTACATGGTGATGGTGCTGACCAGCTTCCTATTCGGCGGACTTGCTGCCTTGGCGGTGCGCACGGAATTGCTCACGCCCGGCAAGACGATGTTTGAGCAGGACGCCTACAACCAGATGTTCACCCTGCACGGTGCCATCATGGTGTTTCTGGTCATCATCCCCAGCGTGCCCGCGGCACTTGGCAATTTCGTCCTTCCCATCATGCTGGGGGCGAAGGATGTGGCCTTCCCGCGCTTGAACCTGATGTCGTTCTATCTGTGGGTTGTCGGAGCCATCTTCTTTGTCGGCTCGCTGTTCGCGGGCGGGCTCGACACCGGATGGACGTTCTACACGCCGTACAGCACCGACACGGCCTCGGCGATGGGCGGCGTGATTCCCGCGCTGACCGGTGTATTCATCCTCGGATTCAGCTCGATCTTCACCGGCTTGAATTTCATCGTGACGATCCACCGCTTGCGTCCGCCGGGCATGACGTGGTTCAAGATGCCGCTGTTCCTCTGGGCGTTGTACGCCACTGCGGTCATCCAGGTGATGGCCACGCCTGTGCTTGGCATCACCGTCGCCCTGGTGGCGTTCGAGCGTGCTTTCGGCATCGGCATCTTCGATCCCAAGCTGGGCGGCGATCCAGTGCTGTATCAGCACTTCTTCTGGTTCTACAGCCATCCGGCGGTGTACATCATGATTCTGCCGGGTATGGGAATCATCAGCGAATTGATCTCTGTCCACAGCCACAAGCACATCTTCGGCTACCGATTTATCGCATTCAGTTCCATCGCCATTGCCGGATTCGGCTTCCTGGTGTGGGGCCACCACCTGTTCACCAGCGGTCAGAGCGCTCTGATCAACGTCGTCTTCTCGGCAATCACCTTCAGCGTTTCGATTCCGTCAGCCATCAAGGTCTTCAACTGGCTTGCCACGATGTACAAGGGCTCGATCAGCCTGAACACGCCGATGTTGTACGCCATTTCGTTCATGTTTATTTTCTCCATCGGCGGCCTGACCGGCCTGCACCTGGGCACTCTGGCTACCGACATTCACCTGCACGACACGTACTTCGTGGTCGCCCACTTCCATTACGTGATGATGGGTTCGGCGCTGATCGCCATGATCGGCGGCCTGCACCATTGGTGGCCGAAGATGACCGGCAAGATGTACAACGAAAATCTCGGCCGTATCGGCTGTACCTTGGTGTTCATCGGGTTCAACGTCACGTTCTTCACGCAGTTCATGCTTGGCAGCAAGGGCGGCACGCGGCGCTCGTGGGATTACCTGCCCGAGTTCCAAACGTATCACGTGATCTCGACTATCGGTTCGTACATCCTGGCGATGGGGTTCTTCCTGACCGCCGGCTACCTGATTCACTCGATGTTCAAGGGCAAGAAGGCTCCGGCGAATCCGTGGGGCGGCCGCAGCCTGGAATGGCAGTGTTCCTCGCCGCCGCCACACGACAATTTCTCGGTCGCGCCGCGCGTCGGCGACTGCTACGACTTCCGCTACGTTGAATGGAGCGAAGCCGAGCAGGGCTACGTCGTTCGACGCGACCTGGATCCGGACACCAACCCGGCTCTTGCTCAACAGAAGGGCGGTCATCACTAAGCCATGTCTACGCTCCCCGCCCACGACTCCCACGATGCTCATGGTCACGACCACGATCACCCGTGGTACCTGGCCCATCACTGGGAAAACCCCAAGCAGCAGTTCGAAGCCGGCAAACTCGGCATGTGGCTGTTCCTCGCCACCGAAGTTCTCCTCTTTGGTGGACTGTTCTGCGCGTACTCGGTTTGGCGCGGCAATCACCCCGAGCTGTTCAAGTACGGCAGCCAGTTCCTGGAGACGAAGTGGGGGGCGATCAATACCTGTGTGCTCATCCTCTCAAGCCTCACGATGGCATGGGGTGTCACCTGTGCTCAGAAGGGGCAGCGCACCGGCCTGATCGTATGCCTGATTCTCACTCTGATGGGCGCTGCCGGCTTCATGGTGATCAAGTACATCGAGTACTCGCACAAGTTCCACGAAGGGTATTTCCCCGGGCTCAAGTTCTACGATACGCCGCCCGAGCACTCGAGTTACTGGGGCACACATGACGCTCACGGCTCCAGTGATGGTCACAGTCTAGGTGCGGGCACTGAGACCAGCCACGCTGTCGGAACAGCGCCGGCAGTTGAGGCTACGCATGCCGCGGCCGCGCCAACCGAACCCGTCGCCGCGACGGCTCCCGCTGCCGACCCCACCATGCCGGTTGTTGAGCTTCCCCAATTCGCTCAGGCCAAGATCGGTCCAGCGGGCCTGTCCAGCAACGCCGAGCTGGTCGAGAAGCCGTTCGAGCTTACCGAACGCCATCACGCGGCGCTCTTGCCTCCACTCAAAGACCCAAATCGCCCGCTCAACGCCCACAAGTTCTTCGACATCTATTTCATGATGACCGGACTGCACGGGATTCACGTTCTGGTGGGCATGATCGTGATCACATGGCTGCTCATCGGCGCCATCAAGGGCAAATTCAGCGCCGACTACTTCACGCCGGTCGATCTCGGCGGCCTTTACTGGCACATTGTCGATCTCATCTGGATTTTCCTCTTCCCGTTGTTTTATTTGATCTGATTCTGCCATGGCACACGACCCTCATCATCACGGTTCCGATCACGCCGCCCACGGCGTCGGCCACATCGTGTCGCCGAAGATCCTCATCGCCACCGCCGTCGCGCTGCTGATCCTCACCGGCCTCACAGTGATGTCGGTCCGCATCGACTTCTCCGAATTCGACCTGAACGAACTCAACATCTTTGTGGCTTTGGGCATCGCTGTGGTGAAGGCCAGCTTGGTATGTCTGTTCTTCATGCACCTGCGCTGGGATCGGCCCTTCAACGCGTTCATGTTGGTGGTGTCGCTCGCGCTCGTCGGGTTGTTCATCTCCTTTGCGATGACCGACTCCAGCGAATACCAGCCGGAGGTCCAGAAGGTGGTCACGCCTACGATTCAGTCGGAACTGGACCAGCTGCCGAAGTAAGACTGAAAGGCCGGAAACACCAAGTCGCCAAAACGCCGAAATCGAGACGTTCGATTTCGGCGGTTTCAGCTCTTCATGCGAGTCACCCCTTTTATTGATCCGCGCGCCCGGTTCATGGCTGGGAAGTTTGGCGTGGGATTGTTTCTCGTGTCGCTGGGCGTGCTGTTCACGGCGTCGATCATCGGCTACGTCGTGATCCGCGTGCAGCTAGGCCGTGCCTGGCCAACCGACCTTCCCGCGCTGCCTTCGCTGCTCTGGCTCAGTACGGCGGTGCTGGTGATCAGCAGCGGCACCATGCAGTGGGCTCTGCACAGCGTGCGGCATGATCGACAGCGGCGATTCCGAGTGGCGATGCTCACGACCACTTATCTCGGCATCGCGTTTCTTCTGCTGCAAACGTGGTGCTGGCTGGAGTGGCTGGTCCCGATCTCACAGCGCTGGCACGATTCTGATGCGCACCGGTTCGCGCTCGCGGGGTTCTACGTGCTCACCGGCCTGCACGCGGCGCACGTTATCGGCGGCTTGATCCCCATGGTCATTGTGACGCACCGCGCGATGCGCGACGGCTATTCATCGCGCTTCCATCCGGGTGTTCAATACGTGGCGATGTACTGGCACTTTCTCGATGCGGTGTGGATCGTGCTGTTCATTACGCTTCACGCAGGATCGTAACCAAGCGAGTTCGACCGCCCGACCATTATGGGACCACCCGGATTCCTGAACGGTGTCAACAAGCTGGGCAAAACAGGGGGATGAGGCAATGGTTTTGCATTATTTTCCCGGGGATTTTGATCAATCCCCGCTGGCGGTTGGATGCCGTACTCGCCACGATGCACACGTACTTCTGCGCCGGCGTGACGCCCTCGGGCTCACGTCGGCTTTTTCGTGGATGATCGCGGCGCGATCTTGCGCACGCCGCCGCCTGGCTTCTCGCCTTTCTTGATCGGGCGTCCCTTTTTCGATCGCCGCGGACGTTGCGCCTCTTTCAGGCGGCGCAGGTCTTCGGGGCTGAAGTCCTCGGGCACTGGCTTGAATTTTCTTCGTCCGACCGACACCGTTGGTGTGAAGCCTTCAACTGTTTCCGCGAACACCTCAACGCCGGCGGTATCCAGCACCGCGCGCCACTTGGATCGATCATCTTCTGACAGGAGCGTGTACGCCTCGCCTTGCCCGGTCGGGGTGCCGCCGCCGTGCTCGCCTTCTCCGTGAGCCGCGCGGCCAATGCGGTGGACGTACTCCTCAGGCGTCATGGGCAGGTCGTAGTTCACCACGGTTTTCACGGCTTCCACGTGCAGGCCGCGCGCCGCGACGTCGGTGGCCACCAGCACGCGCAGTTCGCGATTGGAGAATCTCGTGAGCGCTTTGGTGCGCTGAGCTTGACTGCGATCGCCGTGCAGCATGCCGGTCTTGATGCCTTGCCGATCAAGGGCGGTGCCCACCCATCCGACGCGGCGTTTGGTGCGGCAGAACACGAGCACGCCGCTGCGCTGATTGCCCCAGGAATCCTTGGTTTGCAGGAGGTGCAGCAGCAACGAAACTTTGTCGCGGTCATTCACGGGGACCAGCCGCTGCTTGACATGCTCCACCGCGGTGGTGTGCTTGCCGACTTCAATTCGGACCGGTTCTCGCAGTACGGTCCGGGCCAGATCCTCCACCTCGCTGGGCATTGTGGCTGAGAACATGCCTGTCTGGCGATCGGCGGGGATGACATCGAGGATCGCCTTCACCTGCGGCAGGAAGCCCATATCGAGCATGCGGTCGGCCTCGTCCACGGTGACGTACCGCACGTGAGTCAAAGACAGCTTGCTGTCATCGAGCAGTTCGCGCACGCGGCCGGGCGTGGCGATGAGCAAATCGACGCCACGCGCGATCGCCTCGGCCTGTGGCGAGATGGCGGATTTTCCGTACGCGCAAGCCGTGCGCAGAACGGTTCCCTGCGCAAGCTGGGCCGCGTCCCGGGCCACTTGCTGGGCCAGTTCGCGCGTAGGACAGAGCACCAGTCCACGCAGGCGCGACATCGGCTCGATCGGCTTTCCCTTGCGCTGCGACGGCTTACGTGAGATCAGATGATGCAGCATCGGTAGCAGATACGCTGCAGTTTTCCCGGTGCCCGTCTGGGCGAGGCCGATCACATCGCGGCCGGCCAAGAGCGGGTCGATGGCCTTGGCCTGAATCGGGCGCGGCCGCTCGAAGCCGACCAGGGCGAGGTTTCGCTGGAGAATCGGATGAAGTGCGAGTGAATCGAAGGCCATGAAAACTCGGGGAAAACGGGGCTGCCAGAATGGCGGTGAACGAGAGCGGTTTTTCTGCAACCCCACGGGCCGCGGTGGCGAAGAGCATATAGGCCCGCCGGCAAAGATTTTTCCCGTTCATTTTTCTTTCCGGGAATTGACTGGCCGGCTTTCGTGTTTATTCTTCCAGCAACCCATGCAGATCGTTCGAACCAACTCGTGCAAGCAGCAGCCTGTGGCCACCGAGCTCAAAAAGCAGATGGTCACAAGGAAGTCCTGCCACCAGTGCCTGATGCACTGGACAGGGCCGTTGTCGTAGCGCACACGCACAAATCCGTTGCAATGCCTACTCCCAACGCCCTGTCCAAAAAAGACAGGGCGTTTTCCTTGTTTCACCTGTTCAGGCGGTCACGAAGATGTCACAGACAAATCCTGAAATCCGAACTACTACTCATTCGACCGCACAGTCTTTATTCGTGACTCGTTCTCGATCATCCCTCCATTCACAGCGTTCCTCCCAAGCCGAAGGAGCCAGCTGACATGAAACCGACGATCACCAACGCCTTCAATACGCTGTCCGCCCCATCGGCGGATACCAGCCCGGACCGACCCGAAAACTGGCCCGGTAACGCCAAGCGCGGGAATGATGACCAGTCCACGTTCATCGCTCCGAGCAACGCCGCGCCCAATTCGCATCGTCCCCTTGCTGGCACGCTTTCGCCCATGCAGGCCGACCTTCGCGAAGCCGAATTCGGCTGGTCGCTGGAGCTTTCGCCTATCCACGCCGTCGATGCCCTGCAGGCCTTGGCCGAGCATCTGCCCGAGAGCCCTCGGTACAACTATCTCATTACCCTGGAGCAGTCCTCATGGCGTCAGGGCGCGGATGAGCTTCAACTGGCCTCCATTGCTGACCGCCTTGCGGTGACGCCGCTGGAGCGCCTCAACGACAACGTCATCGTGGTCGATCAAGCCGGATTGCAGGAACTGGTCTGCCTCTGCGACTCAAGTCGCCTGCTGGTGGTGGCGGTCGATGGCATGGTCGATGCCCGCGACGCCAAGGCGATGTGCGATGCGATCGACCAAGGCAAATCGCCCCTGCGGGCGGAGCTGCGCGCGATGTGGGCTGCCGAGGTTGTCGGCAACCGGTCGCTGGTGCTTCACAGCCGCAGCAAGGTGGTGGCCCACGCGGTCGTCGCGTCGAATTTTCAGCACTATCTGGCGGCACTGCTCAGCAAGCCAACCAAGTCCTTCGCCGCACCCCAGCCTTGGCAGATCGAGCGACTGTTGGACAACACCGGCATCCTCACCGTGCGGTCGATCGAAACGCAGATCGAGCCCGGCTCGATCGACGTGGGTGTAAACACAAAGCGCGAGCGATTTACGCAGCCCGCCGACCAGTCGTTGATCTACGACAGACCCAGCAATAGCTGGCACGACGAGGGTTGAAAGCCGTCATTGCCTGTAAAACTCGCCCAGATTCATCAGCCAAACCGGTGAATCTGCGCGTCAGACCGCGATTTGCCGCAACTCGGTGTCCGTTGTATCCGAATGTATTGATGACCCGAGAACACCCGCGGCCTGAGAACGTACCGGCTGCGCACTGTCGATGGGAGAACCCCATGAGAACGGCCGATCGCCGGGAGATCGGCCGTTGTCTTTTTTGCGGCGTGGTCTGCGGAGCCGCAGCCGGATCAGGTGTTTCGAGCGTCGGTTCGATTGCCCGTACAATCGCCGCATGTTTAAGGAACCCAGCGGGCGTCAGTACGTCACGACGCCCATCTACTACGTCAACGACCGGCCGCATGTCGGGCATTGCTACAGCTCCACGTTGGCGGATGTGTACGCGCGGTTCATGCGGTTCGCCGGGCACGAGGTGCTGTTCCTGACCGGCACTGACGAGCACGCCGCCAAGGTGGTGGACGCCGCCGCCGCCAAGGGCCTCACGCCGCTGCAATGGGCCGACCAGAACGCCAAGGCATTTCAGGACACGTTTACCTGGCTGGGCCTGACCTTCGACGACTTCGTGCGCACCACACAGGATCGCCACAAATCGCGCGTGCTGGCCTATCTCGAAGCCCTCCGCCAAACGCCTGATGTATACGTGGGCGAATACGAAGGCTGGTACGACGCCGGCCAGGAGGAGTACCTGACCGAGTCCCGGGCCAAGGAGTGCGAGTTCAAATCGCCCATTAACGGCAAACCGCTGGTGCGCAAGCGGGAGTCCAATTCCTTCTTCCGGCTCAGTGGCTACCAGAAGCAGTTGGAACAGCTCCTGAACGGCCAAGCCGTCGATGGCCAGATGTTCCACGTGGAACCCGAAGCCCGCCGCAACGAGGTTCTGGGCCGACTTCGTGAAGGCCTGAACGATGTGCCGATTTCGCGCAGCGGCGCCAACGGCTGGGGCATCCCGTTCCCCGGTTCGGCCGACCAGACCGTGTATGTCTGGATCGACGCGCTTTTCAACTACCTGTCGATCGTGGACACCGACGAGCGGAGGAAGTTCTGGGAATCGGGTCCGCTGCACGTGATCGCCAAGGACATTCTGTGGTTCCACGCGGTGATCTGGCCGGCGTTTCTGCTCGCGTTGCGCAAATGCAAAGGGTTCGAGTGGGTGCGACTGCCGAAGATGGTGTACTGCCACAGTTTCTGGATCAGCGAAGGGCAGAAGATGTCCAAGTCGTTGGGCAACTTCATCGATTTGGAGACCATCCAGCGCTACGTGGCCACGTACGGCAACGACGCGTGGCGATACTACTTGGTCACGCAGGGCCCGCTCGGCGCGACCGACGCGGATTTCGCCGCCGCCAAGTTCCACGAAACCTACAGCACCGACCTTGTGAACACAGTGGGCAACTGCACCAGTCGCGTGACGGCGATGATCAACAAGTATTTCGATGGTGCAGTGCCGGGGGGAAAATCCGCCCTAGCTCTGCCAGGGTTCGAATGGCCGCGATTGTGCGAGGAAGCCGTCAGCGCCAGTTCGCGCGCGATGGAGAAGTTCGATTTGTACGGGGCAGTGGAGGCGGCGATGGGATTGGTGCGCAAAGTAGACGCGTTCATCAACGCCACTGAGCCGTTCAAGGTCGCCAAGGATCCCGCGAGGCAGGACGAGCTGGGCGCGATCCTGTACCAATGTTTGGAGGCGCTGCGGATCGCCTCACTGCTGCTCTGGCCGGTGCTGCCCGAGAAGATGGAACAGTTCTGGAAGGCGATCAAGCAGAACGTGCCGCGCGAGGGCGGTTTGATGGAGCTGGCGCGCTGGGGCGGCTTGTCCCCGGGCAAGAAAGTTGACAAGGTCGCGCTTTATCCGCGGATCGAATTGCCGAGGGTGGAAGCGGCCGTGTGATCTGAGCGTGCTTTGGAAAGCCGCGACCAGTGGTCGCGGGGGACCGCGGTTGATTTGTGAATTGTTCACAAAATCGACCAATCCGGCGGGGCCGCTCGCCACGCCACGATCACGGCGATTCCCGCTGACGCCGCGCACAGCGCCAGCCGCACCCAGTCGAAACGCAGCGGCAGGATGAGAGCCAGCGGCGTAATGGCCAGCAGGCCGAACGACAACGGCGGAGCCGCGCCCTGACGGTACATCCACGCGTGCAGCAGCAGCGCGATGAACAGCGCAACGCACGGCCATTGAATCCGCATGAACTCCACTCTCATGCCGATGCGGGGCAACAAGAGCATCAACAGCGCCACGTTGGCGAGCGAACCTGCAAGTAGTGAGAGCGTCGGAAAATGCGCGAGGAAGCTCAACATTGACACGCCGCTGAACAGCACGAACCAGCCGATCGAGAGAACCTGATTCGAAGCCGGTCTTGGCCAGCGGTTCGTCAATCCCCAATCAAGCAGGATCGCTGCACCGAACAGGAATCGCCACGCCAAGGGGTGATCAATCACCGGCGGTGGTTGCAACATTAGTCCCATGAATGCTGCGATGACCACAACCGCCCAAGGCTGATGGCGGCGATTCGCCAGGTTTTCGATCACGATCGCCCCGACTACCGCCAGCACGCCCAGCGGCAGCATCCACTGCCACCGTTCGCGAGGAATCACGCCCGGCCAGCCCGCGATCAGCGCAAACGCCGTCACCCACGCCACACCAAGCGCGATCAGAACATTCCAATCCGGTTTCTTGAACCAGCGCGAGATGAAAACCACCACGCCCGCCGCAAGCGCGGCGGGCGTGGTCATCAGAATCGCATTGAGAATGTTCACGATGAGCTTGTTGCGCCGAAGTCGATCACTTCTTGCCGCCTTCAACGCACACGGTCACCTGCACCTCATCGCCTAGGCCGCCCTGCGCAACGTAGGTGTCGTTGCCGAAGTCGGTGCGCTTGAGGGTGAAGTTGGCCTCGAAGCCGCTCTTGAAGCCTTGACGGGTTTCCTTGCCGGGGAAGACCTGGAACTTGGCCGTGATGGGCTTGGTCTTGCCGCGGAAGGTCAGGTCGCCGGTCACGTTCAGCATGTTCTCGCCGGCCTTCTCCACCTTCGTGCTTTTAAAGGTGACGGTTGGATACTCGGCGGTGTTGAAAAAATCCGGTGACCGAAGGTGCTTGTCGCGACCCTCGCTGTTGGTGTCCACGCTCTCGGCGTCAATCGTGATCTCGAACGTACTGGCTTCGAGTTTGGCGGGGTCCATGGTGTAGGTGCCGTCCATCTTGTTGAAGCGGCCGATGAAGTTGCCCACACCCATGTGGTTGATCTTGAACATGTTGGAGGAGTGGCCGCCGTCAACCTCGTAGGTATCGCCAGCGGCGGTGGGAGGCGGGGTGACGGGTCTCGCTGGGCGAACACCCTCGGATTGTGCAGCCAGCCCCAGCGACCAGCCCAGGGCGGCGGTGCAGG
>Ga0157380_10003077_pt1 | contig 11370 bp, 19 predicted proteins | sample S35metaG_FD_119757 | JGI IMG/M metagenome (GOLD analysis project Ga0157380, IMG submission 119757) | Switchgrass rhizosphere microbial communities from Kellogg Biological Station, Michigan, USA - S3-5 metaG | ecosystem: Host-associated > Plants > Roots > Rhizosphere > Soil | place: USA...
AGGTCGTCGACTTCCGCACCGAGTTTGCCGACGAGCTGGTCCCGATGTGGCGCTCGAGCTTCGAGGAAGCAGTGGGAGTCACCGATCCGCATCCGTTGGGCGAGCAGCGCGCATACCTGATACGAGAGGTCCTGCCGCACAATTCGATTCGAGTGGCGCTGCTTCACGGCGACATCGTCGCATTCGTCGCGGCATCGAGCGCCTCGATCGCGCAGTTGTATGTGCACCGCGACCATCAGCGGCGGGGAATCGGGACGCTGCTGCTCGACTGGGCCAAGCGCCAATCCGCGGGCAGTCTCTGGTTATATACGTTTGCGCGCAATACGCGTGCGCGCTCGTTCTACGAACGCAGCGGATTCAAGGCAGTCGCCTTCGGATTCGAATCGACATGGCAGCTCGACGATGTCAGATACGAGTGGCTCGCGAATGATGCCGCGTAGAGCAGTGCAAGCAGGCTCCTTTTGACCTACGATGTGGAGGCCGTCCGTCCATGAAGCCCTTCACCACCCTCGCCGTGATCGTGTTTTCCCTGATCGCCGTGCTGCAATTGATCCGCGCCTTCGCCGGCTGGGAAGTAACCGTGAATGGCGTCTCCATTCCGGTCTGGGGCAGCTGGATCGCATGCGTTGCTGCCGCCGTCCTTGCCGCGATGCTGCGACAAGAGGCGCGACGATCGCCGCCATGAACCCGCGCTAGTTCAGGACGAGCCATGCACGACATGCTGGTGAGACTTTATGCGCTCCCGGGCCTGGACGAGGCGGTTGCGGCGTGCGCGTCACGCGGCGTCGCGATCCGCCGCCCGCTTTCGGCGGAGCAGCAGGTCGTCGTGGACTGGGTTCGCACGCACTTCGCAAGCTCGGTCGGGGAAGTGGTCGCCGCCTTCGCGCAGGTCCCCGTCGCGTGTTTCATCGCGGTGCGCGACGGCGCGGTGCTGGGTTTCGCCTGCCACGACGTAACGTGCCGCAATTTCTTCGGGCCGGAAGGCGTGGCGGAGAACGAGCGCGGGCGCGGCATCGGGCGCGCGCTGCTGCTCGCTGCCTTGCACGCGCAGCGAGCACGCGGCTATGCGTACGCGATCATCGGCGGTGTCGGGCCCGCCGAGTTCTACGCTAAGACGGTCGGCGCGGTCGCGATCGCTGGCTCGACGCCCGGAATCTACGGCGGGATGCTTGCGCGACGTCCTCCGGCTTGACGCTGGTCGCGGATCCACCGCTGGCTGCCCGTCGACGCCGATCCGCCGTCGAGCGCCCAATCGGCCGTAGCGATGGATGCTGACGTTCTCGTCGTTGGCGCCGGTCCGACTGGGCTGATGCTCGCCAACCAGCTCGGGCGGTTCGGTGTGCGCACGCTGATCATCGACCGTCACGCCGGCCCGGCGCGGGAGACGAGGGCCCTGGGCGTCCAGGCCCGCACGCTCGAGATCTATGCTCACCTGGGCATCGGCGAACGTGCGCTGGAGCTCGGCAAGCGGGCCACCGGCGCCAACATCTGGGTCGACGCACGTCGTTCCACCCGTGTCCCGCTGGGGGACATCGGTCGCGACCTGAGCCCGTATCCGTTCCTGCTGATCCTCGGCCAGGACGATAACGAGCGACTGCTGGGCGACCTGCTTCGCAAGTGGGACATTGCCGTGCAGTGGAATACCGAGCTCGTCGGCCTTGCGCAGGAGGACGGTCGGGTCACGGTGAAGGTCCGCCGTCAGGACGGCACGTTGGCGGAGATCGAGGTCGCGTGGGTTGCCGGCTGCGACGGCGCGCACAGCGCGGTTCGGGGGTTGAACGCCATCGAGTTCGAGGGCGCGGCGTATGAGCACGTGTTCTTCGTGGCCGATACGCAAGCGACCGGATCGATGGTGCCGGACGAGCTCAACGTCTATCTGTGGCGCAAGGGCTTTCACCTGTTTTTCCCGATGCGCGGCATCGATCACTGGCGGCTTCTCGGGATCTTGCCGCCGCAGATGCGCGCGGAAGAGGGGCTGACGTTCGACGACGTGATTCCCGCGGTGCGACAGGAAGCAGGCGCCGAGCTGAACTTCATGAAGTGCAGCTGGTTCTCAACCTACCGGATCCATCATCGCCGAGCGGTGCGCTTTCGCAAGGATCGCTGCTTTCTTCTTGGCGACGCGGCGCACATCCACAGTCCGGTCGGTGCACAAGGCATGAACACCGGGCTGCAGGATGCGTACAATCTGGCGTGGAAGCTCGCGCTGGTCGTGCGCCAACGCGCCGATGTGGGGTTGCTCGACTCGTTCGAGGCCGAGCGCATCCCGGTCGCGCAGCGGCTGCTCGATACCACTGATCGCGCGTTCTTGCTGGTCGCGTCCGACAGCTGGCTGGCGGGACTGTTCCGCACGCGAATCCTGGCCAGGATCATGGCGTTCGCCATGGGCGTCGACCGCATACGCAAGCTGGCGTTTCGCACCATCTCGCAGATCGGCATCAGCTATCGCGACGGTCCGCTCTCGGAGTCGACGGCGGCGTTGCCGGGCACGGCGCCGCGGGCCGGCGACCGGTTTCCATGGCTGCGGCTCAAGCTGGAGGGCGCCGGCGAACCGGTCGACGTGTTCGCGCAGTGCGATGACACCCGATTCAACCTGATCGTGATCGGGCAACCGCGCCCCCCGCAGGACATGCCGGCGCTCGGCGAATTGCTACGCGTCCACGTGGTGGCGAGCGATCCGGCCAACGACCGGGAGCTCGTCCGCGCGCAGATCCCGCAGCCTTCGTTTTACCTCCTGCGCCCCGATGGTCACGTGGGGCTCGCCGGGGCACGGTTCGACGCCGCCCTGGCGGCGCGCTATGTTAGCGAGCGCCTGCGAATTGCGCACGGCGCCGCGTAAGGCTCGCGCTCGGGTCTCGAACGGGGTGTCTAAATGAAAGTGCTCTTGCGACTGTTCTCGACCGTACACGCGCTGATGGCCTTCCTGTTCGCGTGCGCGGCGCTGGCGTTGATCGTGATCGCCACCCGCATCGGCCTGGGAGTCCTTGCGGGCGGGTTGAACCACGCTGCAGCGCAAGGGATAATCGAGGCGGTTGGCCTGCTGGCCGCCGCGGTGGTTGCGCTGCAGATCGCGCAGACGATCACCGAGGAAGAAGTCATTCGCGACGCGCATATCAGCGGACCGACGCGTGTGCGCAGGTTCCTGTCGCGCTTCCTCGTGGTCGTCGTGGTGGCGCTCGCCATCGAAGGCCTGGTCGCGACGTTCAAGGCACTGCACGAGGATCCGTCGCAGCTGCCGTACGCAGCGGCCCTCCTCGTGTCGGTGGCGTTTCTGCTGGCCGGCTGGGGGATATTCGTCAGATTCAACAAGTCTGCCGAAGAGCTGGAACCCGAGGCAATGGCGGACGCCAAGCGCGAAGACCGCAAGTTACGTTAGACCGGGATCGAACATGTGCAGAAGCATCAAGACACTCTTCAATTTCGCGCCTCCGGTGACGGAGGACGAGATTCGCGCCGCGTCGCTGCAATTCGTGCGCAAGGTCAGCGGTTTTCACAAGCCGTCGAAGGCGAACGAGGCCGCATTCAACGAGGCCGTCGACGGAATTGCCGCGATCTCCGACAAGCTACTGCGATCGCTCGAGACGAGCGCACCACCGAAGTACCGGGAATTGGAAGCCGCCAAGGCGCGTGAGCGCGCCGCCCGCCGCTTTTCGGCATGATGGGTGATGTCGACGGCCAACGACCATGGCATTGAACGACACGTACGCGGAAACCGAACCGGCGCGGGCCGAAATCGACGCTCTCGACGGACCCACGGTCGTCGAGTTCGGCAGTCCCTGGTGCGGATATTGCCGAGCGGCGCAACCGCTGTTGAAGGCCGCGTTCGCCGATCACCCGAATGTGCGGCACCTGAAGATTGCCGACGGCAGCGGCCGCCCGCTGGGGCGCTCGTTCAAGGTGAAGCTGTGGCCGACGTTGGTGTTCCTCCGCGACGGACAAGAGGCGGCGCGCCTGGTCCGCCCCGGTGACGAGGACGCGATCCGCGACGCGCTGTCGCAGATCGACGCGGAACGATAGCGGCTGCGCACGCGGCCCGGACTGACGCCCAAGCGGTATTCATGCGCGTTCGAATGTTCACGACCCGCGGCAGCACATGGACGTGGAAGCTGGACGTAACGCAGTTGGAACGGGAGATTTCCGGGTGGCTCGCCTCGGACCCGGCGATCATCGTTCGCGAGATCCGCCACGATCTCGCCTCCAATTTCTGGATGCCGCCGCAGCTCGTCATTTCGATCTACTACGATTGACGCCGAACGGCCGTGCACCCCCAAGGAGGACCCGATGGACCGCGCTCAACCCAGTGACTCGTGGAACCAGGGCGGGCCCTACGATCGCTACGTCGGACGTTGGAGTCTGCTCGTCGCGCGCGAGTTCGTCGACTGGCTGAAGCTGCCCTCGTCGTTGCGCTGGCTCGACGTCGGCTGCGGAACGGGCGCGCTGACCGCGACGATCATGGACCAATGCCGGCCCGCCCGACTGGTCGCGATCGATCCTTCCGAGGGCTTTGTGGCGACCGCGCGCGCGCGGCTGAACGATCGCGCCACGTTCCACGTCGCGAATGCGCTCGCGATTCCACTCGGCGATGCGGAAATGGACGTCGCGGTCTCGGGACTCGTTCTCAATTTCGTTCCGGAGCCGGTGCGCGGCCTCACCGAAATGCGGCGCACGACGGTTCCGGGCGGCACGATCGCCGCTTACGTCTGGGACTACGCCGGCAAGATGGAACTGATGCGGCATTTCTGGGACGCTGCAGTGGAACTCGACGACGACGCGCGCGCGCTCGACGAGGGCATCCGCTTCCCGCTGTGCCATCCCGAGGCGCTGGAGAAGGCCTTCCGAGGCGCGAACCTTACGGAGATCGAGGTCGCGCCGATTTCGATTCCTACACGGTTTCGGGACTTCGACGACTACTGGTCCCCGTTCCTCGGCGGCCAGGGACCCGCGCCTTCGTATGCGATGTCGCTCGACGATGATTCGCGCAATCGGCTGCGCGATCGTCTTCGCGAGCGCTTGCCGACCGACGCCGACGGGGCCATACCATTGGTTGCACGCGCGTGGGCAATCCGGGGCCGGGTGCCCAAATGACCGAGTGCCCGACGGCAGGCTTGACAGCGCATCGCCCCCGGGGTGGCGCGACGCGCACGTTGCGTCGTCGGGTCCGAGGCACGATCGCCGCTGTCGTGCTCGCATTGTCTTCGGCAGTGATCGCGCAGGTTAACGAGACCGTCGTCGACGTGCCGACACGTCCGGGTGTCACCGAGCGACTGCTGGTCATCGCGCCGTCCGAACCCAAGGCGAGCGTCGTGCTGTTCGCCGGCGGTCACGGCGGGCTGCAGATAGGGCCGAGCGGCTCGCCCACTTGGGGCGGTGGAAACTTCCTCGTCCGTACCCGCCAACAGTTCGCCGAGCAAGGCCTGGCCGTGGCGATCATCGACGCCCCGTCCGACCGCCAGAGTCCGCCGTTTCTCTCAGGGTTCCGGCAAACAGCGGAGCACACCGCCGACGTGAAATCGGTCATCGCCTGGATGCGTACCCAATACAAGGTTCCGGTGTGGCTGGTCGGGACCAGCCGAGGCACGCAATCGGTCGCTTCGGTCGCGCTCGCGCTCGGCGCCCCGGACGGACCGGACGGCATCGTCCTCAGTTCTACGATACTCGTCGATCCGAAGGGCCGGCCGGTACCGGCGATGGCGGTCGGCGGGCTGCGCGTTCCGGTGCTCGTCGTCCACCACGAGCAGGACGGGTGCGCGCTGTGCTCGTTCTCCGAGATACCGGCGCTGATGAGCAAGCTCGCGCCGGTGCCGCGGAAGCAATTGCTGTCGTTCACCGGTGGCCAGAGCAAGGGCGACCCGTGCGAGGCGTTTTCGTACCACGGCTACAACGGGCTGGAACGCGACGTCGTGCAGCAGATAAGCGGCTGGCTGCTGGCGAAGTAACCGAACGTTCACGCGCCCGAGACCTTTCGAACGCCCCAATGCGGCGTAACATTTCGATTCGTGATCGCTTCAGGCGTCCATCCACACCATGCTACCGACCCGCGGCCTCACGCACATCAGCCTTGCCGTTCGCGACCTCGAACGGACATTGCAGTTCTATGTGCAGGTATTCGGCGTGCGCGAGTACTTCCGGGATGATTCGTCCATCCAGGTCCTCGGGCCCGGGCCCCACGACGTGATCGCGTTCGCGCACGATCCCGGCAACGCAGGCCGGACTGGCGGGATCCAGCACTTCGGGTTTCGCCTTCACCGACCCGGCGACATCGACGTCGCGATTTCGGAGGTCGAGGCGGCCGGCGGCAAGGTCCTTCGTCGCGGCGAGTTTGCGCCAGGGTTCCCGTACGCGTACGTAGCCGATCCCGACGGCTACGAAATCGAGATCTGGTACGAATGACGACCGCCGCGAATCGTGCAGCCGTCATCGCGCCGGACCGGCGCGGGGCGCGATCCTTGGCAAATCAATTCGGCGCGACGAGGTTTCCGGGACATCCTGCACAAGGGACGTGCTTATGATCGATGCGTCGTGGATGCTGTTTATCGTCGCGTCGCTGCTGCTGATCGCAACGCCGGGGCAGGACATGATCCTGGTGATGTCCCGCTCGATCGCACAAGGCGCGGCCGCCGGCGTGTCGACGGCCGCAGGCGTCAGCGCGGGCCTGCTCGGCCACACGGTGCTCGCGACGCTCGGGCTCGGTGCGGTGCTGCGCACATCGGAGTGGCTGTTCGTGGCACTCAAGCTGGTCGGCGCAGCGTACCTCGTCTATCTGGGCATCGGCTTGCTGCGAACGAAGGCGGCGAGCGTTCCCGCGGGTTCGTCGCCGGCGCGACCCTTGCGCAGGCTCTTCGTCGACGGCGCACTGTCGAATCTTTCCAATCCCAAGATCGCGATCTTCTACTTTGCCTTCCTCCCTCAATTTGTCTCGCCCGCGGCCGGACGCCCCACGACGACGATCTTCACGCTGGGCGTGGCCTTCGCGCTGCTGACGTTCCTGGTCAAGGCACTGGTCGGTGTTTTTGCCGGGAGCTTGTCGGGATGGCTGCGATCGCGACCAGCGGTCCTGACCTGGGTCTATCGGTCGAGCGGCGCCATCCTCGTGGGGCTGGGAATCCGGCTTGCGTTCGAGCGTCGTTGACGCTGACGCCTGCGCTCCTCATGCCCGCCCCTGACACGCTCGAACGATTCATCGCGCTCGTCGAGCGCAACGCCCACGTGGATGCCGTCGAAAATTTCTACACGGCGGACGCGTCGATGCAGGAGAACCAAAGTGCGCCGCGGGTCGGACGCGATGCCCATGCGGCGAACGAACGCCGGGTGCTGGCGCGGGCGAAAAGCCTGACATCGACGTGCGTGCGTCCAGTCTTCGTCAACGGTGACCACGTCGTGATTCGCTGGATATTCCAGTTCCAGTGGCTCGACGGAACGGCGACGCGCATCGAGGAACTCGCGTACCAGCGCTGGGATGGCGAGCGCATCGCCGAGGAGACGTTTTTCTACGACCCCGCGCAATTAGTCCCGAAACCGGCCCCGTAGATGATCGCCGACGCCCGCGGGAACGCCCAGGCAAATGCCGCGACGGCGGCGGCGTCCGCTGTCCCGACACGGGCGACGACGCTGTTCTCGAGCGGATCGTATCGCTGCTCGGAAATTGACTTCCGAGACGCGGAGCGCCTGCAGCGGTTTTTCGAGGCCAACCCGGAATATCACGTCGCCGTGAACGGTGAACCACCCCGATCCGACGAGGCGCGCCTGGAGTTCGAATCGTCGCTGCCCGCCGGTTGGCCGTACGCGAAGCGATGGCTTGTCCGATTCACCGATGCCGATGATTCGATGGTCGCGATGGCAGACGCCATCGAGGACTTGTTCGCGGCGGGCGTCTGGCATTTGGGACTGTTCGTCGTTGCGACGCCGCTGCATGGCGGCGGCGCGGCGTACCGGCTGTACGACGACCTGGAAACGTGGATGCGCTGTCGCGGCGCCCGCTGGTCGCGGCTCGGCGTCGTCGAAGGCAACGTGCGCGCCGAACGCTTCTGGGAGAAGGTCGGCTACTTCGAAGTCCGCAAGCGGAATGGCGTGGCCATGGGGCGGCGCGTGAACACGCTGCGTGTAATGGTCAAGCCACTGGCCGGCGGCCGGTTGGCCGACTATCTTGCAGCAGTCGCCCGCGACCGGCCGGAGACACCCTAGCAGGCGTCCGGTCGGGCGCACATCAACCCTGAAAGGGGCATCGTGCAAACACTGGTTCAGGTCATCTGTACGCCCGGCCCAAGCCTGCGCGACGCGATCGCCAACGACCCGAAGCTCGACGCCCGGGACTTCGAGATCCTGCTGGAACGGAAGGCCGGCCGTTTCCCTGGCTGGACCAAGCTGCGAAGCCGCGCGGAAGGGCGCCGCGGCTCCATCAATCTCCAGTGGAATGCCGCGACCAGGGTCCTTTCCTGTCGCGTCGTGAACAAAGGCTCGGGCAAGCCGAATATGATCATCGGCGATTTCGTCGACTACCTGCTGCAGCGGCATCGTCGACGCATGAAGATGGTCACCGTTTTCCCCAGCTGATCGCTACGCCTCCGCGACCGGTCGCACCCTTCGCACGATCTCGCCGTGTCGCGTCCTGACCCCTGGCAGCCCAGCATCCACTGGCGCGGACACCTGCTGCGTTTCGGCACGATTCACGCGTCCGAATACGGCCCGGCCGCTGGCCTGCGGCTGCTGCTGATCGCTTTCCTGCTCGAAGCCGTGCTCGGCCCCCGCCTGTGGCTGTTCGGCGTGCTCGGAATTCCCGTTCCACCGGCATGGGTCCGCGTGCCGTTGTTGCTCGCACTGGCGCTGATGCTGGTCCGGTTTGCCGCGGGCCTGCCGCTGGCGTCGATCGGGCTCCGCCGATGGCGAGAATGGAGCCGGATCGAGAAATCGTATTTCGTCCAGATACTGATCGTCGCCAATGTTATTTTCGTCGTGCTGTTCGCCGACCGCTGGCGCGCGATCCCGGCCGAACCTTCGATGTGGAGTCGCTACCTTGTTGTGGCGACGAGCTTCGCCTGGGGCTTCTACCAGGAGGTCGTCTACCGCGGGATCCTGCAAACGGAACTGGTGCGGCGATTGGGCGCGCTGAGCGGAATTCTGATCGGAAACCTGCTGTTCACGTTTGGCCCCCTCCACTTCTACCATTTCCGGGACGCGACTTCTGCAGTTCCGATGTTCGCCGGAATCTTCGCAATCGGCCTGTTCTTCGCCGTGCTGTTCCAGCGATCGGGCAACCTGTCGATGGTCGGCGTCTTTCATGGCCTCGGCGATGCGCACATCAACGGAACGCTGCCGCCGTGACAAGCAGGTCAAGCTCGAGGTCCGCATCCCGCTCGGGTCCGTCGCCGCTTTCACCGCCGATTGATCACATGCTCCGGGTTGAGTGACAATCGTCTTCGCTGCAGGATTTCCTTCGCCTGGCACCCCCATCGCTCACAAGGACCATCGCCATGATTCGCGGTCTTCACGCCATGTTCTATTCGTCGCAGGCCAGCGAGCTGCGCGCTTTCCTCAAGGACACGCTCGGATTCGGCGCCACCGATGTCGGTGGCGGATGGCTGATTTTTGACGTCCCGGAAGCCGACCTAGGCATCCATCCTACCGAGGGCAACGTCCCGCCGTCGGGAACCGCCGACATCTCCTTCTATTGCGATGACATTGCCCGGACCGTCGGCGAGCTGCGGTCGAAAGGTGTCGAGTTCGTGCAGGACGTCGAAGACCACGGCTACGGTCTCGTCACGCGCTTCAAGGTCCCCGGCGGCTTCGACGTCCAGCTGTATCAGCCGAAGTATGCAAAAGCGAAACCGGCCGTTGCGAAGCGCTGACGGCGCGGCCGACACGAGGTCTCTCATGAGCGCGCCTCAGGCATTTCCGTACGCCACACATCTCAATGTCCTGTTTCCGGCCGCGACGCGCGTCGATGTTCGCGCGTTGGTCGATGCCTGCACCGACCGCTGGTACAACCAGACGCTTTGCCAGGTGAACGATTCCGTCGTCCGGCTGGGCGTCCTCCAGGGCGAATACCATTGGCACAAGCACGACAACGACGACGAGTTCTTCTTCGTCCTCGAGGGCCGGTTCATCATCGACCTCGAAGGCCAGTCGATCGAATTGAACCCCCAGCAGGGCTACGTCGTGCCGAAGGGCGTCGTCCACCGAACGCGCGCGCCCGTGCGGTCGGTCATCCTGATGGTGGAAACGGCTTCGATCGTCCCCACCGGAGATGCCTGACCTCGTGGAGCCAACCGGTTCTGCTCGAACCCCAACGGGCGCGGGCGCCCGCCTTCACCGTCCTCCGCGCGCGCGTCATATACTTCCGGTCCCGCATTCTTCAGCGGACCGAACCCGGCCACCCGGGACCCGATGACCGGCTCGGCACGAAGAAGGACGCACCAGCTGGCGCTGATGCAATCGGCGTCGTCCGAGATGAAGAAACTCGCGCAGGACGGCACGTGCCGGGACGCCGCGGAGAAGGAATTCAAGCTGCAGGGCTACAAGAACTGGCCGGGTTACGCGAACAACCTCGGGTTCATCGCCCGCCGTTACTGCGGGCTGTGAGGGCGCGGGACCTGATGTCGATCGTCGTCACGCCACCAAGGCGATAGAACAATGGTCAAATGCCCTCACTGCGGACAGGCTGCGATGAGCCTGTTGCAAAAATCAGCGCTTGGGCCGGGGCGCGCGGTCGGTTGTCGGTCATGCGGCCGCAAGGTTGCCACGCATTGGATCGCGATATTCGCAGCGATTCCGGCGTTTCTCGGCGGAATGGTTCTCCTGAAATCGCCGTCGGTTCCGCTCGGGATTGCCGCGGTCGTCGGTGGTGTCGTCGCGATGGCGATCCTCCAGATCTTCCTGGTGCCGCTGGTGCGCGCCGACGCCTGAACCGACGGCAGACATTCCGAGAGACGCGTTCGGCTCACCCGCGATGGATCACGTTTTCTGGCTCGTGCTGGGGGTGCTAGCCGGCCGCTGCGGGCCCAACGAGCGACCCTGGCAGCTCGCGCGGCTGCGGCAATCGGGGATCGGCGCCGTGCTGTCGGTCAATGACGGCGAGCTGTGCGATCCCGTCGATTTCGAGCGGCATGGGCTCGTCTATGCGTGCATTCCGTTGTCCGGCAATGCGCCGCCGTGCGTCGGCGATCTCGAACACTGCCTGCAGGCCCTTCCGAAAGCGCTCGCCTTCGCGACGGCGAATATCAGTCAGCGCCGCCCGGTGCTCGTGCACTGCGCGGCCGGCAAGGATCGAACCGGGCTGTTTCTCGCCTACTACCTGATGCAGTGCGAAAATGCTCCGCTCCAGCGCGCGATGGAGCAGGTTCGCGCCGTGCGGCCGGTCGCCTTCACGGCGGAGGG
>Ga0157380_10003080_pt1 | contig 11367 bp, 10 predicted proteins | sample S35metaG_FD_119757 | JGI IMG/M metagenome (GOLD analysis project Ga0157380, IMG submission 119757) | Switchgrass rhizosphere microbial communities from Kellogg Biological Station, Michigan, USA - S3-5 metaG | ecosystem: Host-associated > Plants > Roots > Rhizosphere > Soil | place: USA...
CGTTCAGCGTCGACAACGCCTCGCGCTGGTCGGTCAGCAGGCTGACGTCGACCACCACGCCACTGCGCACGACCCCACGCCTCGCGCCGAGGTCTCGGGTCTGGAAAATCGCGTCCAGCATGCGCCGCCCCGGAGCGGCATCGTCGAGGTGGATGAGCATCCGCTGCACGCCATCACAGCTGCGCTGGCGCAGCACGGCACGAAGCAGCGCGCGTCGATCCTCTCGCCTGATGCGGCCCAACGCACGGTGCAGTGGCGGTCCGTCCGAGCGGTCGAGGCCGAACAGCCGGTCCATGCCGGTAGACCAGTATGTCGAGCCGTTTGTCCAGCGGTCCCAGAAGCCGAACCCGGCGATCGCTTCGGCCTGAGCGGCCAGCGCAGCGAGCTCGGAGGCGCGCTGGGCGGGCCGTCCGACACGACGGTCGAGAAGCCAAGCGAACCCGGCCAGGGCAGCGAGGCCCATGCCTCCCAGGACCGCCAGCAGAACGGCACGGGTACGGCCACGGGAATGCTGAAGCGACGCGATGTGGTCTCGCTCGCCGTTCTCCAGCAGCTCGGAGAATCGAAGCACTGCCGTCGGCAGGACGTCGTCGATCGGCCCGAGGAGGCGGTCGGCGAGAACATGGGCGTTCTCGTTCGACCGGTTGAACACTCGCAGGGCTTCGCGGCGCAGGCGCGATACATCGGCGTGCGCGTCCTCAAGCGTCCGGTACGACGCTCGCTCAGCCTCGGTGTCCGGCAACTCGCGGCCAATCCGCTCGAGGACCGTTCGACTCTGGCGCTCGCGTTCGTAGTACCGGCTCAGCAGGTCGTGGTAGCGAGCCTGCTCCCAGCCGCGCAGCAGCAATTCACTCCACGCGATGCGCTCTTCAACGAGCAGCAGTCGCAGCCGCGACAGCTCGTCCGTGTAGGTTCGACTGGCGCGTTCCGATTTGTCGATGTCCTCGCTGGCCTGTCGCTCGATCCAGCCCCAGGCGGCCACCATCGCGACCAGCATGACGATCCACGCAGCGAAATAACCCAGCAGCGATCTCCGAAGCCCCGAGCGGGCGATCAGATCAGTTCCCGCCGGGTTCATGGCCGTTCTCTTGGCGCTGAATCCGACGCCTGGACGCGGTTCATCGCGGGCTCGGCGGTGGGAGTGCAAACAGGGACTCGCCATCGACCTGGAGCCCGGAAATCAGCTGGCGCGCCGGGGCGCTGCCGAGCCACTGGACCCATGCTTGCGCCGCGGGCGTGGGCGCGCGACCGGCGCCCTGAGCGGCGATGGCGACGTAGTGGTTGGCCATTCGCGGGTCGCCTTCGACCACCGTCTTGAGCCGAAGCGATGCACGGTCGGCGAGCCAGGTGCCGCGATCGACGAGCACGTACGCGCGACGCCGGCTGGCATATTGCAGCGCCTCGGGCATGCCGCGCCCGATCTCCTCGTACCAGGATTTCCCGAGCGGATCGATGCCGGCCTGCTTCCAAAGGGACAGCTCGAGCTGGTGAGTCCCCGAGTCGTCCCCGCGCGAGACGAACCGCTGACCGGCTGCAGCGATCCGGGCCAGGGCTGCCGCGACATCGCGGCCATGGGCTGCCGCCGGATCCTCGGCCGGGCCGACGATCAGCATATCGTTGCTCATCACCTTGCGGACGACGGCGGCCAGACCGTCGTCGATGAAGGCTTGTTCGTCTTCGGGCGAGTGGGTCAGCGTCGCATCGACCTCGCCGACGCGGGCCATCCGCAATGCGGAGCCACTGCCGACCACGACCATCTTCACTCGAATGCCGGTCTGTTGTTCGAACGCCGGCGTCAACCTGGCCGCCGCCCCCGAGCTGACGAACGAGGTCGTCACCGCCACCCGGAGCGTCGATTCGGCTGCCGGGGCTGCGCCGGCCACGAACGTCGCGGCGGCGGCGCACGCAAGCAGCAGTTCGCGTGCAGCATGGACGAGAGTCACGACGGTACGTCGCATCGCAGCAGGTCGGTGGCGTCAGGCGTTGGCGAAAGCGGGCGCGTGCCGAGCGTCCAGGCGTGCGATTCTGCAGCGAGACTCCTTCGTCACGGTCAATTCGACGACGACACATTTTCGGCACAACCGTCCAACCGGTCTCAAGCCTAAGAGTCAAGGTCCGCATGGCGCGGGTCGAATGATGCGGCTGCTTCTTGCCGTTCGGATCATCAAAACCGTGCCGACTCCAATCGACCCGCTACTGAACTCGAGGCTTGATCGCTTAGCGGAGGCTCTGCAGCGGTTGCTGACGTTGGCCGTTGCGGCTCCAGAGTCCGCTCCGACCCGTTGCGGTCGGTGACGGCCGGGAGTCAAGCGACCGCTTTGCAGCGATTGCTTCGGGATTGAGCGTACGCCATTGACGTACGTACGCCACTGGCGTACAAGCTCGTCTGCAGTTGCAACCGATTGTCGCAAGGTGGACCCTAAGATTTTCGAAGTGCTTCTCGAGGCCGCCCGGGCGAGGCGAGACGCACGCCACAAACGACTGGTGCGCTTGATCCGAGGCGCGGCAGGTTCGCCGCAGTTCGCCCGGAGCGACGACGTGGACGTCTGCGCAGTGCGCGGACTGACAGGGCTCAGCCAGGCGAAGTTCGCCGAGTTGCTCGGTATCGAGCTCGCTACCTTGCGCAATTGGGAACAGGGTCGGCGTGACCCCACCGGGCCGGCGCGTGCGCTGTTGCGCGCCATCGGCAAGGACCCGGTTGGCGTCATTCGGGCGCTGAGCAGCTGAAAGAGAGGCAAGATCATGATCAACGCCAGCAGAACCGTCATGTCGGACGTCCGAGGCGCCGCGAAGTTGACCTTCGATGCGGCGGTCGGAGCGATCGACGTGGTCGAGCGAATGCATCGCACCATCAATGCCCGTCCGGGTCCCTTGGGCGAGGCGCCTCAGGATCCGACGAGCGGAACGACCGGGCGTGTCTACCAGGCCGTTCGCGGCGGCGTCCGGCTTGTTGGAAAGGGCTTCGATGCATCGCTCGGCACGGTGGCCAACCTGCTGCCCGAGGCGGATTCGGGGCCACGCCGCGAAGCACTGGTCGCGGCCGTCAACGGAATCTATGGCGACTATCTCGCCCGAACCGGCAATTCGCTGGCGACCGAAATGTCCTTGCGACTTCAGGGCCGACCGATCGATGTGACAAGGCCCGCTGACTCGATCCTCGCCGCGACCGGCAAGTCACCCACCGGCAAGGTGCTCATTCTCGTGCACGGCCTGTGCATGAACGACCTGCAGTGGCACCGCCAGGGCCATGACCATGGCGACGCACTTGCCAACGAACTGGGCTGCGCCGTGCTCTATCTCCGCTATAACAGCGGTCTGCAGGTCGGCGAAAACGGCCGCGCGTTCTCGGCACTGCTGGAGACGCTCGTCGAGCAATGGCCCTGTGCGCTCGAAGAGCTGGCGATCCTCGGCCACAGCATGGGTGGACTGGTCGCGCGCAGTGCGTGCTTCTACGGTGACGAGCAGGGCCACGCCTGGCCGAAGCGGCTGCGCAAGCTGGTGTTTCTCGGCACGCCGCATCACGGCTCGCCGCTCGAACGTGGCGGGAAAGCTCTCGACACGGTGCTGGATCTGAGTCCGTACTCGGCGCCGCTGACGCGACTCGGCAAGACACGAAGCGCCGGCATTCAGGATCTGCGACACGGCACCATCACGACGGGCGGGCCGGACTTCGTCCCCTTGCCTGCAGGCGTCGAGTGCTACGCCGTGGCGGCGACGCTCGGCTCGAGGCGAAGCCTGCTCGCCGAACGTCTGGTGGGCGATGGCCTCGTGCCTCTGGACAGCGCGCTCGGACGCCACAAAGACGCCGCGCGCACGCTCGCCTTCGCGAAGTCACACCAGTCGATCGCCTACGAGACAGGACACCTCGAATTGCTGTGTCGTCCGCAGGTTCATTCCCAGTTGAGAACATGGCTCAACGCGTCGGGTTGAGCGCTCGGGACCGCCGGAACCCTCCGCACCGCCTCGTTGAAATCGATTCACAACGCCCTCATCTGTATCAAATAGGAGCTCGCAACGTGCAAAGTACCGCCGACCCTCGGAACTACGATTTCGAATCCCCCGAAGGAGTACGCCCGCCGGGCTCTCTCCTGCGCGTGCTTGAAGCACGCGCGCCCTTCGAAGCGCTGTCCAGCCTTGCCTTGTGGCCCCTGCTGCAGGCGGGGCCACGCGGCGACGGGCACCCGGTGCTCGTGCTTCCGGGCCTGGTGGCGCATGACTCGTCGACGCGCCTGCTGCGCAAGTTCCTCGTCGAGCGTGGCTTCGTGCCCCATGGCTGGGGCCAGGGAATCAACTTCGGGCCGCACCCGCACGTGATCGAGGCCTGCGTCGAGCGGATACGCTTTCTGTTCCGCCAGTCGGGCGGACGCAAGGTCAGCCTGGTCGGCCAGAGTCTGGGTGGGGTCTATGCGCGGGTGCTCGCCGGCCTCGTCGAAGATTCGGTGCGTTGCGTCGTCACCCTCGGCAGCCCGATCACCGGCCCGGCCTCCGCCACCAACGCGCGCCGGCTGTACCAGGCGGTGAGCGGCCGGCATGCTCATCACCCGGCGTACTCTGCGCTGCTGAGGCGGCCGCCGAATATGCCGACGACCTCGATTTTCAGCCGCAGCGACGTCGTGGTCGCCTGGCAGGCGAGCGTCATGGACGAGCACCCGCTGGCCGAAAACATCGAAGTGCAGACCAGCCACACCGGCATGGCGTTGCATCCTGCGGTGCTGCATGCGGTCGGCGACCGCCTCGCACAGCCCGAGGGGCAGTGGAAGCCTTTCCGGCGCGATGGCCTGCTGCAGTGGATCTACGGCGACGCGCAACGACTGCGCGAATCCGCAGCGTCGAGCGAAGACCGCCCTTAGGACGCGCGCTTGCGGGAAGGCGCACGCTTGGGCGCGAGCGCCCGTTTCGCGACCGCCTTCCGCGGCGCCCGCTTGGCGGGCGCAATGCGCGAGCTCTCAACGAGCTCGTCCAGCGCTGCGAGCAGCGCGGCCGACAATTCGCGGGTGTCCGGAACCGCCGAGCGCGCTGTGGTGAAGCCGAAGCCCATGGCACCGGCGTAGCTGATCACCGTGATGTTGACCGCGAGGCCGTGTCCGACGATCGACAGTGGCCAGTAGGTCGTCATGCGCGCGCCGGCCGCATAGAGCGGCTCTGTCGGGCCGGCCACGTTGGAGATGACGACGTTGGCCAGGTTCGGCATCGCGTCGGCGACGCCCGGGCGTCCGTAGAGCGAAGCCAGGGCCTGAATCAGCCAGGGCTCGCCGATGGAAGGAAAGTCGGTCGCGGTCACGCCGCGTGCCGCCTTGGCCTGTTGCTTGGCGGCGAACGACGCGTCGCGGATGGCGCGCAGCCGCTTCACCGGATCGGCGATGTGCGTGTTCAGGCTCACGAGCGCCATCGTCGCCTGGGTCGAGAACTCGGTGTTGCCGGCCTCACGCAGCGAGATCGGCATGGCCGCGATCAGCGGCTGCTTCGGCAGGCCGCCGTGCTGTTTCAGGTAGCGGCGCAGCGCACCACTGCACAGGGCGAGCACGACGTCGTTGAGCTTGGTGTCGTGCGCCGCGGCGAGCTGCTTCAAGGTGTCGAGCGGAATCGACAGCGCCGCGAAGCCGCGTTCGCCGGTGATCTGCATGTTGAGAGGCGTCTTGGGCGCGAAGGAGGCGCTTTCCCTGGACGGAGCTGGCGCCTTGCCGGGATTCGCGCCGAACAGACCCGCCAGCGTCTTCACGACATCGGGCAGCTGCCTGATCAATTTGAGGAATTCGCCGGCGTCGTGCTTCAGTGCGATGGCCGCAAGCTCGGCCATGTCGGGATGTTCGGCCGCCGGCAACTGCCCGCGTTGAATGCGGCGTGGCTTCGGCGTCGGATCGAACAGCGTCTGCGCCATCAGCACGCTGGCCTGCCCGTCCATCGTCGCGTGATGGACCTTGAGGTAGTAGGCCACATCGCCGTTGTCGAGGCCGTCGATCACGGCAATTCGCCACAACGGACGGCTGCGGTCGAGCAACTCCGAATGCAGTCGGCCGACGCAGTCTTCGAGCTGCGCCTGGGTGCCGGGGCGGGGCAGAGTAAGGCGCTGCACGTGATAGTCCAGATCGACCCGGCCCTCCTCGACCCAGGCCGGATTGGCGAACTGCAGCGGCATCGGCGCCAGCTTGCGGGAGAACACCGGCACCAGGTGCAGGCGCTTGGACATCTCGCGCTTGAAGTCGTCGTAGAAGTCGCCCTTGTGGCCGGCCGGCAGCGCATAGCGGCTCAGCGCCCCCACGTGCTGCGGCGTCTCCGGGGTCTCCATGTGAAGAAAGGTTCCGTCGAGTCCACTCACGGTCTTCATATCGCGTAACTCCTCGGAGCGGTCCTGAACGTCGGGTCGGGTGGCACATGCACGATGTCCATCCCGGAAGCGCTTCGTCGATCGAAGCTATCACGGAACCTCGGCGAGCAGACGGGACGCGACGCCCTGACCTTGATTCAGATCATCACCCGTTCCCGTCGCGCCGGTAGCCTTGACGACTGTTGTCATCCCCCATCTCCGACCCCAAGGAGCGTCATGAACGATCGAGTCATTCCATTCAAGAACCGTGTCCTCGGCCTCTCCCTGGGCGCTGTGCTTGTCGCCGCCACGGGGACGGCGCTGGCGCAGGCGAAGGTGGGCAGCAAGCCGCTGCAAGGCGAGGTCGTCAAGATGGTGCGCATCGATGCCCTGTCCGGTCTGATGGGAGGGGTCGGCAACAACCAGCTGAAGAGCTGGCAGTTCTTCGCCGAAAAGTTCAGCGCCAGCAACCCGGCCGGGGTCAAGTTCGAAGTCACCGGTGTGGACAACAAACTTTCGCCCACCGAAAGCGTCAACGCGCTGAAAGGGTCGATCGACCGAGGCGTGCGCTACATCATCCAGGGCAACGGCTCTTCGGTCGCGCTCGCCCTCGTCGATGCGATCAACAAGCACAACGAGCGCAATCCCGGCAAGGAAGTGGTCTACCTGGACGACTCCGCGGTCGACCCCGACCTGACCAACAGCAAATGCAGCTTCTGGCACTTCCGTTTCGACGCCGACACGACGATGAAGATGGAGGCGATGACGACCTTCATGAAGGACCAGAAGGACATCCACAAGGTTTACCTGTTCAACCAGAACTATTCGCACGGCCAGCAGGTCGCCAAGTACGCCAAGGAGTACCTGAAGAGGAAGCGCCCCGATATCGAGATCGTCGGCGAAGACCTGCACCCGCTCGCGCAGGTGCGGGACTTCGCTCCGTACATCGCCAAGATCAAGGCTTCAGGTGCCGACTCGATCATCACCGGCAACTGGGGCTCCGACCTGACGCTGCTGATCAAGGCGGCGCACGAGGGCGGCTACAACGGCAAGTTCTTCACCTACTACACCGGGGTGACCGGCACGCCGGCGGCGCTCGGCAACACCGGCGCCGGCAAGGTCTACCAGATCGCCTATGCGCACTACAACATGGGCGGCCAGACCGATGCGTGGACCAAGGAATTCAAGCAGAAGTACAACGACGATTTCTACACCTACTCGATCGTGCGCATTTTCGAGGTCTTGAGCCAGGCGATGCTGGTGGCCAAGTCGACGGACCCGATCAAGGTGGCGCAGGCGATGGAGGGTCTCAAGATCAGGAGCAGCTTCGCCGGCGAAGTGGAGATGCGCAAGTCCGACCACCAGCTGCAGCAGCCGCTGTACATGTCGGTCTGGCAGAAGGCGGATGCAAAGTATCCGTACAGCCCCGAGAACACGGGCATGACTTTGGCCCCCCTCGCCGAGTACCCGAACTATGTGTCGAGCACGCCGACCAGTTGCCAGATGAAGCGACCGGGCGACTAAGTTTCATTGCCGCGCGCTAAGTCCGAGCTGTCCGCAGCCTTTCATCAAGCGCTCGAGGTCGGCGGGTCCGGCGCTCCGCTCGCATATCTCGACGGGGATCGAGAGGGCTCACCTCGCGCCAGACGCCCCCTGAACTCTGGCACCCCGGGAGGTACGCCCCGCGGCGGATACCCGGCTACGGCGCCCTGAAATCGAATTTCGCCTCGATCGTCCCTGCCATGCCGGGTCGCCGGATTTCGGCGGTGATGTTGTAGGCGCTGCCGCTGGAGAAGCGGTAGAAGCTGCCGTAGCTCACGGTGTTGTTGGCTCCCAGCAGGCCGAGCGTGTGGGTTTCGCTCGTCATGCCGTCGGAGACCAGCACCTTCACTTGGGCATCGGTCACCGGCACCTGCGATTTGCTGTCGACGAGCGAGATGTTGACGTGGTAGTAGCCCTTTCCCGAGGGGATCGCGGGCTTGTCGTTGCTCCGCGCGTTGTCGTATGCCGCGCGCATCGACTCGGCCCGCGTCATGCCGAGGTAGATGTCGGTCCCGGAGACGACCTTGTGATGCGGATCGGCCGCGGCGGCCGGTGCCGGCGGCGCCGCGGGTGGCACGCCGTAGCTGAACATGTAGACGATTGCGCCGCGGATCTCCGCGTCGCTCAGGTCGGGGAGGCCGCCGCGCGAGGGCATCGGCCCGTGTCCGTGCACTGCCGAAGCGACTAGCGGGTCGAGCCCGCGCTTCAGTCTCGGGATCCAGGCCGCCTGGTCGCCGATCTTCGGCGCGCCGTCCCGCCCGGACTCGTGGCACGTCGCGCACTGCGCGCGGACGATCGATTCGCTGGTGCGCACTACCGCGGGCGTCCCGCCACCCACCGGTTCGACCCAATGCCCCCCCGACTGGTTGACCATGTAGGTGATCGCGCGCTCGATCTCGATGTCGCTGACACCGGCATTGCCGCCGTGCGCGGGCATGTTGCGGATGCCCTTGACGGCGTTGTTGGTGAGGGCCGTCAGGCCCTGCGAGGCTCGCACAGACCACGCGTTGACGTCGCCGATGCGCGGCGCGTTGTCCTTGCCCTGAAGGTGGCAGCCGCTGCAGACGGCGTCGACCACGTCCTTGCCTTGCCGCTCCTTTCGCTGGGCCTGCGCCGGCGCGACGAAGATCGAGAGGGCGGTCAACACGGCGAACGCGGACAACGCCGCGCCTCCAGGCACGGATCGAAGGGGCGTAGGCATCGCAGGTCTCCTCGGTATCGGGCGGACGCTGCAACGGCCCTGCCCGTGCAGGCACCGGCACCTCTCGCGCCTCTCGCGCCCTCGGCACGTCCGCGCCTGCGGTGCACTCAACCTACTCTGCTGCTGGGCGCCCGTATTGATCCACGTCAATCGCAAGCCTGTCGACTGCTCGCGTGCGCCGCGGCGCTGGGCGGGCCTGGTGGCCCGAACCGCCCCTGCCTCCACCGAGGGTCAGGCCTCGCTCGCGGCGTCGGCGTCGGGAAGCGATGCGCTCGGACGGGCCGGCGCCATGCGCGACAGACGGTGCGCAAACCTGTCCACAGACTGCCAGTCTGTGAACTCGATGCAGGCCGTTGGGTCGGTAGGACCGTTGGTCAACCACATGATGAGCCAGATGACCTGGCGGTCGAGGAAGCCGTATCTCGGGTAGTCGAGCTTCCCGGCGAAGACGCCCAGCTCTCCGGGTGCCCACGTCGTCTTTCGCCGAAAAGCCCGGACGTACGGATTCGATTCTGGTGTGTCTTTGCCGGCCTTGCGAGCCACGATGTTGACCGAGAAGAATGCGCTGGGCTTTCGGTCAAGCGCTTCGCGGTTGGTATTGATGAAGCGATACAGATCGGCCCGGTGCCTTCCGTAGCGGATGCTGGCTCCGATGACAACCTGGTCGAACGAGTCGGCATCGAGCGTGGAGACCTTGGTGATGTCGAGAAGCGCCACGCGATGCCCCAGATCCTCGAGCATCTGCTTCAATCGGCTGCAGATCTTCAGGGTATGCCCGTCGACGGTCGAGTAGGCGATGAGCGTCCGCCGCATGGGTTGCTTCGAGGCCTAGACAAGATGGCTTCGTGAATCGGGACGGTCCGTCCCCTGCGACTCCGTAGGTTGCACGCCAAAGGCGTGCCGACCTACACCAATGCGCCGGACCGAAGGGTGGTCACGTCGTTGCGCAGTTGCGAGAAGACGGACCATGGACAAATCTAGCACTCGGTACGTCGGTTTGGACGCCTGCGAGGCTGGCCCCTGTTGAGAAGGATCAAGGGTCCGCTTGACCTGACCAGGGGCTTGACGGTCCGACGAGGCATCGTTCTCAGGACCGGAAGACAGCGGGTCGCCTATGCTTCTCGACCATGAAGACGCTTCTCATCGTCTATCACTCAATGACCGGCGGCGCGCGCCAGATGGCCCAAGCTGCCGCGGCAGGCGCCGAGGAAGAGGGACCCCCTGTGAAGGTACGGCTGCTTCGCGCGGTGGATGCGGGGCCGGAAGACGTGTTGTCCGCGGACGGCTATGTCTTTTCGACCCCTGAGAATCTCGCGGCGATGTCCGGCCTGATGAAGGACTTCTTCGATCGGAGCTACTACGCGGCCCTCGATCGAATCAATGGTCGACCGTACGCCGCATTGATCTGCGCCGGAAGTGACGGGAGCAATGCTGCGCGGCAGATCGAACGCATTGCCACCGGCTGGCGATTGCATGCTGTCGCGGTTCCACTCATCGTTTGCACGCACGCGCAAACGCCAGAGGAGATCTTGCGAGCCAAGCAGGTCTCGTCGGACGAACTGGCACGCTGCCAAGAGCTAGGCAGGGCGATGGCGGCCGGGTTGAGCCTGGGAGTCTTTTGAGATCAGCCAGCAGCAGGTGGCACCAGCAAAAAGAAAGAGGGGTCAGACGACAGTGTCTAACCCTCTCGTTACCTATGGTGGGGCCTGAGTGACTCGAACACTCGCACCGGCCTTCAGGCCTCGATTCCGGCGAGCTGGTCGTCGCCGGGGCCTGACACGAGCGACGGACGGCCGACGATGAGCTGATCGACCGCGCCGATGCCGGCGCGGTCGGCGTTCGTATAGGGCATGCGATGGAGCAGGTAGCGCATCGCGTTCAGCCGTGCGCGCTTCTTGCAATCCGACTTGATCACGGTCCACGGCGCGTCCGACGTGTCGCAGTGGACGAACATCGCCTCCTTGGCGCGGGTGTAGTCGTCCCACTTGTCGAGCGAGGCCATGTCGACAGGGCTCAGCTTCCATTGCTTGAGCGGATGGGCGCGGCGCTCCTTGAAGCGACGGCGCTGTTCGGCCTGGCTGACCGAGAACCAGAACTTGAAGACGCGTACGCCGGAGCGCACGAGCTGGCGCTCGAACTCCGGGACCTGGCGCAGGAACTCGTCGTATTCGGCATCGCTGCAGAAGCCCATGACGCGCTCGACGCCGGCGCGGTTGTACCAGCTGCGGTCGAACAGCACGATCTCGCCGCGCGTCGGCAGGTGCTCGACGTAGCGCTGGAAATACCACTGACCGCGCTCGACCTCGCTCGGCTTCTCGAG